>Ga0310695_10010987_pt1 | contig 13088 bp, 10 predicted proteins | sample RumenRJG_04DNA_FD_203882 | JGI IMG/M metagenome (GOLD analysis project Ga0310695, IMG submission 203882) | Bovine rumen microbial communities from Lethbridge, Alberta, Canada - RJG_04 (v2) (version 2) | ecosystem: Host-associated > Mammals > Digestive system > Stomach > Rumen | place: Canada...
GTTTTGCATACGTGATGCGTTCTGAAACGGCGGAGAGCGGTCCGGAGATGTTGTGTCGAACCGTCGACATTGCGGATAATGCCGCAGAGAGAAACTGCCTATCGAACCACCCTCCCGAGTAAAGGATCCGTTCTTTTCAGTGATTCGATGCATTTTGAGATCATTAGTTAGCGAACGCTTTATGAACCAAGAGGAAAATATCTACTCAATCGCATACAAGCGTCTAGAGAAAACCATTCCAGGGCCCCTCCGGGGGCCCGATCCCCCTTTTTCCGAACATATGCGGAGCAGCCTCGCACTCCGCGCATCCCATCCCCAGAACATGTGGGAAGGTGCCGCGTGCCATCAAGTAGATAAAGTTAACGACAGAAAGCTATCCATCCCGTGACATTCATTGTCAATGACATCATTTTTTACGAAAATCGTAGCATTTTCCTCATTTTATGGTCTGTTCGGATTAATCTTTAAATTATGACCTTGCCGATATCATTGTCGGTGATTGAAAAAATGGCTATCAATGATCTTGAAGACCTTGAAAAGCTCACCGTTCTGAAGGCACAGATGGATTCCTTCTCCATCAAGGACCTCTGCGCCGGCCAGTTCCCCACCGTAGGCGAGGACGACACCGTTTCCGACGTCCTCGGCGCCATGCGCAAGTCCGGATTCCAGGAGATCCCCGTCGTGTCCGGAGGGAACTACATCGGAATGGTGAAGTACTCTACCCTTCTCAGGAAGAAGAGTGCCATCCCCTCCACCAAGGTTAAGGCGGTCATGACCAACCTCCCTACCCTGACCTGCATCAGCGGAGTCACCGAGATCGCGGAGATAATGGTAAAGGAGAACTGCAGACAGCTGGCAGTGCTCGACGGTAAGAAAATCGTCGACGTGGTCACCAGGAACAAGATCGTAGGCATCGCCTCCAAGATGAAGGCGCTGAAGGATTACAAGGTGTGGGAGATCATGACCTCCCCGGTCGTCACGGCCAAGGAGACCGAGATGCTGTCCGAGGCAATCGAGACCATGATCGACCTCGACATCAGGACCCTGCCCATCATCGACAGGCTCGGCAACCTCAGCGGAGTGCTGGGCATGAAGGAGGTCATCGAGAACAGCTGGAAGGCGGGAGAGAGGTCGGTAAGCACCCTCAACAAGAACCCTAGCAACCAGATCCCCGTATCCACCATCGCGGTCACCAACGTGCTGACCGTGGACTGGGAGGACTCCATCGCGCAGGTGGCTGCCATCATGGCGGACAAGAACATCTCCACCCTGCCGGTCATGGACGGCGACGAGATCGTCGGAGTCGTGACCGAGTTCGACATCGTGGAGCTCATCGCCAACTGCGTCGAGAGGGAGGGACTGTTCGTGCAGATCAGCGGACTCTCCGAGGAGGACCGCGTCTACGCCGACGCCATGTACTCAGACATCCAGAACGAGATGATGAAGATCACCAAGATCGTCAAGCCCGAGTCCCTCAACATCCATGTCGCCAGGTACAACGAGACCGGTGACAGGAAGAAGTACAGCCTCATCGGCAAGCTGTTCTACAACGGAAGGGTGCTCAACGCGAAGCAGATCGGCTGGGACCTCATCCAGGCCAACAAGGACCTTCTGAAGAAGTTCGAGGAGGCAATCAAGTCCGACAAGGACAGGATAAGCTCGACGAGAAGAAGAAAGTGAAATCCAAGGAGGGGCCAAACCCCTCCGATTAACCTGTCTGGCACTATCGTTTTTCTGTGTCCGGCGGTCTCCGTCCGCCCCCGCGCGGGGGTGCGTGTGCGCATGCGGTTCTATAACGAAGTGTGTGGAAACGAAACCACACACCAGTCACAGTTTTTTCGCACTTCGGCTTCCGCCTCGGTAATTCAGGCAATCGGTGACGTGCCAAGGATGTCGAACCCCATCCCGCGTCTAAGTACGTTCACGCATGCGTTGTCGTCACGGTGTTTGGTGAAACCGCAGAATCTGCAACGGAAGGTCTCTTCGCTGAACGGCTCGTTCAGCCTTCCGCATTTGGTGCAGATCCTGCTCGTGTAGGCGGGGTTCACCGGGACTATCTCAGACCCGGATTCTTCCCCCTTGTATCTGAGCAGTCTCATGAACGTTCCCGCGCTCGCATCACGGAACAGTTTTCTGGTTTCGCTGTTGTCTTGGAGATCGATCAGGTCTCTGACGGAAAGGTCCTCCACGAAGATCTTCCGGTGATCCTGTACGATGCTCCTCGTTGCTTTGTGAAGACGGTCGTTCTTGCTGTCGTTCATCTTCTTCAGCAGATGGTTCTGGTGGCCGAGATACTTCTTCCTCTCATCCGAATCCTTTTCCGTCTTCGATATCTTGCGCTGGATCCTGGCAAGCTTATCCTCGTTCCTTCTCTGGGTGCGGGGATTCTCCACGATCGTCCCGTCGGTGAACGTGGCCACCCTCCTTGCACCGAGATCCATGCCTACTGGATCGGGAGTTGTGGTGTCGAGGTACCAGGTCCTGTTATCGGGAACCTCGGACATCTCGCAGGATATGGTGAGATACCACTTGTTGGTCTTTCCCATTTTCTTACGGGAAACGACGGCGGTCTTCATGCATTCGAAGGGATATCTTTTGAGGATGCCTGTATCCGAGAACCTCACCCAGCCAACTCCGCCCAGGAATATACGAGGTTTTTTGCCTTTGAACAGTCCCTGGGTGTCGAAATGATACTGATTGTTGTAAGAGAACGTGTAAGAATCATACGAACCGTCCGACCTGAACCTCGGCAGGCCTGCGGAAGTGTCGCATGCCATGGCGTCGAACCAGTGCTGATAGGTCTTGTATATCCGGGATCCTGTTTCTTCTACGGGTTTCCCGTAGGCTTCCCGTCTCCAGAGATTGATCTCCCTGAATTCCCTTGCTTTTGCTCTTAAGTCGAACTCCGAAGGGAATCTGGGCATCGGATTGCTATCCGTCTCATACAGGGAAGCGTCTTCGGATTCATCTATACCGAGCGATTCCTTCCATTCCCGGTATCTTGCGATGCAGTCCCTGCAGTACTCATTGAGATCGTTATAGGTGGCCATGCAGGCATGCAGGGTCAGCAGTAGCCTCTTCTCCTGTTCGGGTTTAGGGAAGAGCTGGATCTTCACGGTACGGTACGGCATCGTTTTTCATACGCTGTTTGGAAGTATATAAACTTCACAGGGGGAGGTCACCGAAAGTGACCGATAGTGAGAATCAGATTGACAGAAGGATAACTCAATCGACTAATCGAGTTCCACACACTTCGTTATAGAAGCGCGCATGCGCAACCTATTTTATGTAAACCATTATACGAGCGTCGTTTAACATGGCATACGACTGCGCAGAAATAGAGAAACGCTGGGAGGATATGTGGAAGAAGGAGGCGGTCTACCGCTTCGACCCCAAGTCCGACAAGCCTGTCTTCAGCATCGACAACCCCCCTAGATACACCTCCGGTCCCCTCCACCTCGGACACGCCACCGGATACTCCCTCATCGACTTCGCCGCCAGGTACCACAGGATGAAGGGATGCAACGTGTTCTTCCCCCTGTGTTTCGACGTCAACGGAACCCCCATCGAGGTCAAGGTCGAGAAGAAGCACGGCATCAACAAGCTCAACACCCCCAGAAAGAAGTACAGGGAGCTCTGCGAGGAATACGCCAACGGTTTCATCGAGAAGATGACCCATGACTTCGAGATTCTCGGGGAGTCCATGGACCCCTCCATCTACTACCAGACCGACGCCCCCTACTACAGGAGCATCACCCAGCTGTCCTTCGTGAAGCTGTTCAACCGCGGACTCGTCTACAAGGCGAGCTACCCCATCAACTGGTGCCCCGGCTGTATGACCGCCCTCGCCGATGCCGAGGTCGAGTACAAGGACAACGTCAACAAGCTCAACTACCTCAAGTTCCAGATCGCCGGCACCGACGATTACATGATGATCGCCACCACCAGGCCCGAGCTGCTCTGCACCTGCAAGGTCGTCGCCGTCCACCCCGACGACAAGGAGAAGGCCCACCTGGTCGGCAAGGAGCTCATCACCCCCATCTACGGAAGGCACGTCAAGGTCATCTCCGACCCCAAGGTCGAGCTCGGCTACGGTACCGGCAACGTCATGATCTGTACCATCGGCGACAAGGCCGACCTCGAGTGGATCATGAAGTACCACCTCGAGCTGGAGAAGGGAATCGACGAGGCCGGCTGCATGACCGAGCTCGCCGGCAAGTACGCGGGAATGAAGGTCGCGGATGCGCGCGCGGCCATCATCGAGGACCTTAAGGCCATGGGAGTCCTCGACCACCAGGAGGACAACCCCCAGCAGGTCTCCATCTGCTGGAGGTGCCACTCCCCCATCGAGTTCCTGCAGGTCCCCCAGTGGTTCCTGAAGACCACCTCCTTCAAGGACACCATCCTCAAGAGGGCCTCCGAGATCAACTGGTACCCCGAGTTCATGAAGGTCCGTCTCGAGGACTGGACCAACTCCCTGGGATGGGACTGGGTCCTCTCCAGGCAGAGGATCTTCGCCACCCCCGTCCCCATCTGGGAGTGCAAGAAGTGCGGCCACGCGGTCTGCGCCACCGAGCAGCAGGCCAGGAACTACGTGGACCCCACCGAGGACAAGGCGCCCGTCGACAAGTGCCCCGAGTGCGGCTGCACCGAGTTCGTCGGATGCACCGACGTGTTCGACACCTGGATGGACTCCTCCGGTTCCTCGCTCTACAACACCTTCTGGGAGAGGGACCCCGAGCTCCACAAGAAGCTCTTCCCCATGTCCATGAGGCCCCAGTCCCACGACATCATCAGGACCTGGGCGTTCTACTCCATCCTCAGGGCGGAGCAGATCGAGGAATGCATCCCCTGGAAGGACATCATGATCCACGGATTCATCATGGCCCCCGACGGAACCCCCATGCACTCCTCCATCGGAAACGTCATCGACCCCATCCCCATCCTCGAGAAGTACGGCGCCGACGCGCTGAGGTACTTCGCCGCCAACTGCTCCCTCGGAATCGACCACGCCTTCCGCGAGAAGGACGTCGTCCGCGGAAAGAAGATCGCCATCAAGGTCTACAACCTCGGACAGTTCGTCTCCAGGTACTTCGAGAAGCTGACCGCGGCACCCGCCAGGCCCGCCGACCTGAGGACCGCCGACAAATGGATCATCGGCAAGCTCGCCGAGACCATCAAGAACACCGGCGACTGCCTCGACGTCTACCAGTTCGACAAGGCCATGAAGTACGTGGAGGAGTTCATCTGGCACGTCTTCGCCGACGACTACGTCGAGATGGTCAAGAAGAGGACCGACGACGCCGTCGTCTACACCCTCTACAAGGTGTTCCTCGACGCCGTCAAGCTGCTGGCGCCCTTCATGCCCCACATCACCGAGGAGGTTTACCAGTCCCACTACGCGAAGTTCGACGGCTGCAAGTCCGTCCACCTGACCTCCTGGCCCGTCGCCGAGGAGATCGACGCCGAGGCCGTGAAGGCCGGCGACACCGCCGCCGAGTTCATCGCCCAGGTCCGCGCCTGGAAGGCCGAGAGGAAGATCAACCTCGCCGCCGAGATCTCCAGGCTGGAGATCATCGGAGGGGACAGCGCCATGTACAGGATGTCCGCCGAGGACATCCAGCAGGGAGTCAACGCCAAGGAGTTCGAGATCGCCGAGAAGGCAGACCTCGTGGAGAAGGTCGCCGAGGTCAAGCCCGTCTACGGAAAGCTCGGACCCGTCTTCAAGGACAAGGCCAAGTCCATCGTGGCCGCCCTCAAGGCAGCCTCCCCCGAGGACATCGCCTCCCAGATTGCGGGCGGCAAGGTCGTCCTGCAGGCCGACGGCGAGAGCGTGGAGCTCGGACCCGAGTTCTTCGAGGTCAGGAAGATCCTCTCCCTCGACGGCAGGGAGGTCTCCACCGTCCAGTGCGGCGACGCGCTCCTCGTCATCGAGCAGTGAAACTCACTTCCCCGGGGTCGCCCCGGGGCCTATCTTTTCGGAACGGCACCTTGATGTGCCAGCATAAAGAATGAAGGGGGTTCTCACCCCCTGTTGGAATGGGTTTCAGAACTTCTTTCCGATCGCTTCGGCCTGGGCCATTAGGTCGGCGTTGCCGGCCGCGAACGACTTGTCGTTGCCGGTGTTGAAGGCGATCTTTCCGATGCACTGGCACTTGAAGAAGTTGGTCATGACCCCCTCGATCTTGGTGGCGAGCGCGTCGGCTCCTCCGGAACCGGCGGCGACGACCACGGCGACCTTCTTGCCGGCGGGCATGTTGAGGCCGAAGGATCCGTCGAGGAATCCGAAGAACCTGTCCTCGAGGAGCCTGTACTGTCCGCAGGCCTCTCCGAAGTATACGGGGGTGGAGAGGATCATTCCGTCCGCCTCGCGGATGGCGTCGAGCACGGGGGTGAGGTCGTCCTTCTGGACGCAGCGGCCCTTGGCCTTGCATCCGAAACAGGCCTGGCATCCCTTCCTGTTGGCCATGGGGTTGAGGTAGAACGTCTGGACGTCCTGCCCCTTGGCCTTGGCGGCCTCGGCGATCTTGTTCACAACTGCTTCGGTGTTCCCGTTCTTCTCGGGGCTGGAGATGATGGCGACGATACTCATGCTATCGGTATCGGACCGAGTCGTGGAGAATTAAAGCTATGTCCGAAAATAGTACTCTGTCCGCACCATACATTTTTAACCGCTTTTATAATACGCGCAAGCAAGAACGATACGATGTCTGCGGAAGTCGCAGGCTGTTGTTCAGATCAAGTGATTGAAATGATCTCCAAATTCACCAAGCTCGGATTATCCGAGGACCTCGCAAAGGCACTGGACGAGATGGGATGGGAAGAGCCCTCCCCCATCCAGTGCGAAGCCATCCCCTTCGGACTCAACGGATACGACCTCATCGCACAGGCACAGACCGGTACCGGAAAGACCGGTGCGTTCGGATCCATCATCATCTCCAACACCCCCTCCGAGCAGCAGAAGCCCGCCGCCATCATCCTCGCCCCCACCAGGGAGCTGGCCGTCCAGGTCTCCGAGGAGCTCAACAAGATGGCCGCCTACACAGGCCACGTCTGCGTCCCCATCTACGGAGGAGCGCGCATCGAGAGGCAGGTCGAGGAGCTGGAGGCGGGATGCGACATCGTCGCCGGAACCCCCGGACGTGTCAGGGACATGATCGAGCGCGGATACCTCGACCTAACCACCATCCAGATCATCGTCATGGACGAGTCCGACCGTATGCTCGACATGGGATTCATCGACGACATCGAGTTCATCTTCAAGGCCTGCCCCGAGAAGCGCCAGATGCTGATGTTCTCCGCCACCATGCCTGAGGACATCAAGAGGCTCGCCTCCGACTACATGAGGAAGCCCAAGGAGATCAACGTCTCCAAGGACGACATCCCCCTCGACCTCATTGACGCCTACTACATCAGCGTCGGCAGGAGGAACAAGTCCTGGGCCCTCACCCGCATCCTCGACATCGACAAGCCCAAGGCGCTCATCTTCTGCCAGACCATCAAGATGGTCGACACCCTCGAGCAGAGGCTCAAGCAGTACAACTACAAGGTGGAGGCCATCCACGGAGACATGGCGCAGGCGAAAAGGGAGAAGGTCATGAACGACTTCAGGACCGGCAAGACCGACCTCCTCATCGCCACCGACGTCGCCGCCAGGGGTATCGACATCGACGACATCAACTACGTCATCAACTACGACATGCCCGAGCAGATCGACACCTACATCCACAGGATCGGAAGGACCGGCAGGGCCGGCAACAGGGGTACCGCCGTATCCTTCGTCACCTCCGAGGAGGAGTTCCTCATCCGCGAGTTCGAGCTCAGGACGGGTATCAAGATCGAGAGGAGGGATGTGCCAGAGGCCGAGGAGGGCACCCGCGACACCATCAGGAAGGTCGTGGATTACGACCAGCTCTCCGACCCCTTCGGAATGGTCACCTTCAGCATCAACCTCGGCAAGAAGGACGGTCTCGGCAAGGTCAAGCTCGCCGACCACATCAACAAGATCGGCCACATCATGGACGCCGCCATCGGTAAGATCAACCTCGGCGAGGAGGAGTCCACCGTCGAGGTCCACAGGGACTTCGGCAACCGCATGCTGATGGACGTGCCCAAGGTCAAGTTCAAGGGCAAGAAGGTCGTCGTCAAGGTCATCGAGAGGTGATCCACTCCGGGGGACTCACCTCGCTATGTCCGCCAGGACGTAGTCCAAAACCTTTTCCAGATTCTTAAAATCGAATTCCAGCTGGAGCCCCACCTTCCCGCCGCTGACGTAGAACCTCTTGCATTCTTTGGCGGATTCGTGGATCACCGTCTTCAGCGATCTGCGCATACCCAGAGGGGAGCATCCGCCGTGTATGTAGCCGGTCAGGGGCTGCAGTTCCTTCTGCGGGATCATGGCCACCGACTTCTCCCCCACGCTGGCGGCGGCCTTCTTCAGGTCGAGCTCGCGGGTGGCGGGGAGCACGAACACGTAGTATCTGTCGGACTTCCCCTGGGTGACCAGGGTCTTGAAGACCTCCTCCGGGTCCTCGCCCATCTCCTCCGCCACGTCCATGGCGGCGATCTTGCCGGAGGCGCTGTAGTCATGGACCGTGTAGTCCACCCCGGCGCGGTCGAGTATCCTCATTGGATTGGTCTTCTCCATGCTAGAGTATCCGACAACGGGGTATATCTGCTGTTCGCTCTCGGACATAACATGACTTGGAATGAAAAATCCCCATCCAAATATTCAAAAAGCAAGAACGGATTTTGACTGAAGTTAATATGAAATCCGTGGGATTCGACAGCAAGAAGTACACCGAACTGCAGACGAAAGCGATTCTCGACCGTATGGACAAGTTCGGCGGAAAGCTGTACCTCGAGGTCGGAGGCAAGATATTCGACGACATGCACGCATCGAGGATCCTCCCCGGATTCCTCCCCGACAACAAGATCCGCATGCTCTCCACCATGAAGGACAAGCTGGAGGCCATCGTCTGCGTCAACTGCCAGGACATCCAGAAGAGCAAGGAGAGGGGAGACCTCGGCATCACCTACGACATCGAATGTCTCCGCATGATCGAGCAGTACCAGAGCTGGGGCATCAAGACCGGCACCGTGGTCCTCACCATGTACGCGGGACAGCCCGAGGCCGACATCTTCAGGAAGGTCCTCGCCGAGAGGGGCATCAGGAGCTACCTCCACTACCCCATCCACGGATACCCCGAGAACATCGACCTCATCGTCAGCGAGAACGGCTACGGCAAGAACGAATACGTCGAGACCACCGCCCCCGTCGTCCTCGTCACCGCCCCCGGACCCGGCAGCGGAAAGCTCGCGGTGTCCCTGTCCCAGGTGTATCAGGACAACATGAAGGGCATCCGTTCCGGATACGCTAAGTTCGAGACCTTCCCGGTCTGGAACCTCCCCCTGTACCACCCCGTCAACCTTGCCTACGAGGCGGCCACCGTCGACCTCGAGGACATCAACCTCATCGACCCCTTCCATCTCGCCGCCCACGGCATAACCGCCGTCAACTACAACCGCGACGTGGAGACCTTCCCCGTTCTGAAGGCGCTCTTCGAGAAGATGCTCGGCGAGAGCCCCTACCAGTCCCCCACCGACATGGGCGTCAACCACGTCGGATTCTGCATCTGCGACGAGGACGTCGTCAACGAGGCGTCCAAGAGGGAGATCGTGAGGAGGTACTACCGCACCCACGTGGAGAAGCTCTCCGGCAAGGTGGGCGACAAGGCCGTCAGCAGGATGGACACCGTCATGAAGCAGGCCAACGTCTCCCCCGACGACTTCCCCCTGTACAAGACCGTCAGGGACGCGGCCGCCGAGTACTCCAAGGCCATCGCGGGCATCGAGCTCGAGGACGGCACCATCGTCCTCGGCAAGCGCAGCACCGACCTCACCGCGGTGTCCGCCGCCATCCTCAACGCGCTGAAGTATATCGCCAAGATCCACAAGGAGAAGGACATCGTCCTCCCCGAGATCATCAAGCCCATCCAGGACATGAGGACCCAGATCCTCGGCTTCGAGAACACCATGCTCCGTGCCGACGAGATGATGCTGGCTCTATCGATCTCCGCCTCCAAGGACCTCCTCGCCAAGAAGGCCCTCGACCAGATCGGGACCCTAAAGGGATGCGACATCCACTGCTCGGTCACCCAGTATCCCCAGGACATCTCCATCCTCAGGAAGCTCGGTCTCAACCTCACCTGCGAGCCCGTGCTCCAGACCAAACTCATGTTCGGCCACTGAGACCCGCCGTGCGGCGGGTCCAGGACCCATCATAAGTTTTATATGGATTGAGTCAATCCTCGCAGTACCCACTGTGGCAGTAGTGTAGTTGGTTAGCACTTAACCTTGCCAAGGTTAGAACTCGGGTTCGAATCCCGGCTGCCGCACCTGGGTATTTTTGTGAAAAAATCGAAGTGGTTTGGAAGGGGTTTCGGCCTTACTGGGATTTCTGCCTTGCCTTGGCCTCGTTGATCCTGTCGATGAGGCCGTTCTCGTTGGCCTTGGCGAACCAGAGCTGGGCCACGGAGCAGTTCTGCTTGACGCCGTGCCCGCAGGAGTAGAGGATGCCGATGTTGTACATGGCGAAGGGCTCTCCCTGGTCGGCGGCTTTGTGCAGCCATATGAGGGCCTGCTCGAAGTCCTGGTGGACGATCTTGCCGGTCATGTAGCAGGTACCGAGCTCGTACTGTGCGTTGACGTCGCCGGCCTTGGCCTTCTCGTAGGTCTCCCTGAGCTCCTCGGGGATGACGGGCTCCTTGGGGGCCTCCTCCTTCTTCGCGGGGGGTCTGACCGAAGCGGTCTCGATCCTGCATCCGCAGTTCATGCAGAACCCGAACTCCTTCTCGTCGTTCAGTTGGATCTGCTCGCGGCATTCCGGACAGTTTACGGTAATGAGTGACACGCATCCGCAACCGCATCACCGATAAAAAAGAGTGGCGCTGCAGGGTTGGATTGAGTATGTCTTATTGGATGATTATACATCCAACGCGGCTTTCGCCTTATTTGTCTTCCCTAAGCAACGGAAGCCGTTTTCCGGATTGCAAATGCTATATAAAGTTAGCTGCGAACCTGGTTTGTTATTAGAATTATAGATAAAAATGAAGAGATGGGGTGCAACACACCGCATTTTCATAAAAACGGCAGCGGAGCATGATAACGTTGCTTTTATATACAGTTGGATACAACCCAACAATCATTATATAGCATTAGCAGAATTTAAGGACTAATTGGATTGCAAAATCCGATTGGAGGAAAACAAAATGGCATTTGAAGCAGAAAGCAAAGCTCTCTACGATGCAATGGTAGCTGTCAAGCTCCCTGGCATCATCGATGCAGTCAACAAAGCAGACGCCGCCGGAATGGCCCCTACCGCCATCATCGACGCAATGTCCGCAGGAATGACCGAGGTCGGAGTTCTGTTCCAGAAGGGAAGGCTCTTCCTGCCCCACGTTCTTTCCGCAGCAGCAGGAATGAACAAGGCAATGGAGATCCTCGGCCCCAAGCTCGCAGCAGCAGGCGGATCCACCGAGAAGCTCGGAACCGCAGTCATGGGAACCGTTGAGGGAGATGTCCACGACATCGGAAAGTCCATCTGTTCCACCATGCTCCAGTGCGCCGGATTCGAGGTCCACGATCTCGGACGTGACGTACCTACCCAGAAATTCATCGATGAGATCAAGGGTGGCTGCAACTTCTGTGGAATGTCCGCTCTCATGACCACCACCATGACCGTCATGAAGACCATCATCGACATCACCAAGGAGCAGGGCCTCAGGGACAAAGTCACCATGATGGTCGGCGGAGCCCCCATCACCCAGGTCTACTGTGACAAGATCGGTGCAGACGTTTACGGAGAGACCGCAAACGAGACCACCGACAAGGCAAAGAAGATCGCACAGGACGCTTGATTGCTCGTAAGAGTCTTATTGAGAGGAATATAAATGGCTAAAATCTACACCAGGTCCGGAGACGGACGCAGGATCGAGATGAGCAAAGAGGAGATCTTTGCAGACATCCAGGCCGGAACCGCAGACGCAGCAGACATCGGAACCATCCCCGCCCTCACCGACGACCAGATGGAGCACCTTGTCGACATCATCGTCAGCCAGGACCGTGTCGTCGGAGTTGCACCCGGAGAGGAGGTCGTCATGACCTACGATATCGGTCAGCTCGACTTCACCGGTGACAACGGAAACTCCGGAAACGGAGTCGACATGGGTAGGCTCGAGGCCGCTCTCCTCCACGAGAGGGCACTCGGAGCAGACACCTTCGAGCTTGCACACTCTGACTACTCTGTCAAGCCTGTCAAGCCCATCATCTCCATGGAGAAACAGACCATGGAGGAGATCCAGGATGTCATCGTTGCACCCTTCTTCTACGGAGCAATGCCCAACATGGGTCTCTACTACGCTCCCGACGGACCTTACCCCAACCCCGCAGACCTCATGAGGGAGTTCAAGATCGACGAGTCCATGGCCGCCTCCGAGGCAGCCGCTGAGCACGTCGCCAGGGATATCGAGTACGTCGCAACCCACCTCCAGGCAGCTGGATCCGATGGATTCAACTTCGACACCACTGGATCTGCAGGAGATGCAGACTTCGTCGGAACCCTCAGGGGAGTCAAGCTCCTCAGGAAGGCATGCCCTGACGCATACATCAACGTCGGTGCAGCCGGAGAGTCCGTCATGGGTATCCACGGAATGATCGACTTCGAGGGAACCATCTGCGCAGGTCTCTACCCCCACCAGCAGGCAAAGGTCGTCGCTGAGGCAGGAGCCAACGTCTTCGGAGCCGTCTGCAACACCAACACCAGCAAATCCCTCGCATGGAACCTCGCCAGGTCCGTCACCTTCATCAAGGCAGCCGTCGAGCAGTCCCCCATCCCCGTCCACGTCGACATGGGTATGGGAGTCGGCGGAATCCCCATGAAGGAGACCCCTCCTGTAGACGCAGTCTCCAGGTGTAACAAGGCTATGGTCGAGATCGCCAAAGTCGATGGAGTATAGGTTGGAGTGGGAGATCCCGTCGGAATGGACATCCCCCACCTCATGACCTCCGGTATGCAGGGAATCAGGACC
>Ga0310695_10010991_pt1 | contig 13082 bp, 22 predicted proteins | sample RumenRJG_04DNA_FD_203882 | JGI IMG/M metagenome (GOLD analysis project Ga0310695, IMG submission 203882) | Bovine rumen microbial communities from Lethbridge, Alberta, Canada - RJG_04 (v2) (version 2) | ecosystem: Host-associated > Mammals > Digestive system > Stomach > Rumen | place: Canada...
GTATGCCGTTCAGCGCGGACAACTGGGACTCTGCCTCAGCCGTCTCAACCGTGACGGTCATCGTCTTCTCATCGAGCTCTACGCCGTTGATCTCCCGCACGGCATCCAGCACGGACATATCGTCTACTTCTATGCCGAATGTCTTACCTTCAATCGTCGCGTCCTGAATACCACGTACCTTGGCATCTGCATCTGATGCATCGGCCGTTATCTTAATGCCGATGTCCTTGGGGATGGAGCGGAGCTGATTGACCGCCTGGATATTCTCCTCCGTGACGGTTATCTTGAACTGCGCCTGTTTGTCCTTCGGTAGCTTGCCAGTCAGTACGGCTATCTTGCCCGACACCTCGTCTATCTTGTTGCCGTACTCAACCCACTCGCGCCAGTCGGTGACACGCGACTGTTCCTGCTTCAAGTCCTTCAGTTGCTTGGTGAGGTTCTCAACCGACCCGTCAGCCGATACCGTGACGGTACCCTGTGCCTCAGCCTCGAACTGATGAAGCTCGTCGTTCCTCGCCTTCAGCCCTGCGATTTCCTTCTGCACCTCGGCCTGTCTTGCCTTGGCTGCATTAAGTTCTTCGCCGGATGCCGTCTTGATGGTGTCGGCCAGCGACACATATTCGGCCGTCAGCTTTTGTATCGTGGTGTCATTCGCACTGATTTCGGCTTCATACTTTGTCTTCTCCGTTTTTGGCGTCGGCTTATTCTTCAGCAGTTCGTTCAGGCGGTTTACCTCATCCTGCAAAGCCTTTTCGCGGTCGGATACCTGCGGGGTGTTAGCCTCCTGCTTTGGCGGCAGTTTGTTGAGCAGCCCGCCGGCCTTGGCACCGGCATCTACGGACTTCTGATTAACAGGTGTTTCTTCGCCCTTGAAACTGCGGATGAACTTCAGTGCTTCTACGATCGGGATAAGCTCGCTGTGCATGGTGACGAAGCTCTCTGCCAGCGTGCCGAACCACTTGCCTGGTTCCATGTCGCTGAGCACATTCTTAACCTTTGTGACGCTTTCCAATACATCACTCAAGGCGGTCACCAGGCCGGTCTTGATCTCCACCGTCATCTGGTTCCATCCGTCGTAGCCGAAGGCTTCCTTCATTGCTCCTTCGAGACGCTCGTTGGCAAGTTCGAGCTGGCTGTACGCTACACCGAGCTCGCCCGTCTGTATCTTCGCAGATGCCAGGTTGGTGTTCAGCTGGCTTATGGCCTTGGCTACGTTGGTGCCCGCCATCGCTCCACTTCGGCCGAAGACAGTCTTCAATACTTCGCCGGCCGTCTGGCTGTTGCTGTTGATGTCAACCATCTGTGCGGACACTTGCTTTAGTGCATCGAACACCGTTAGCGTCCCTTCATTCATCTGCTTTGACATCTGTCGGCCGTCGATGCCGAGCTTGGCAAGGGCATCACTGGTCGCACCCGTCATCTCACGGATGTTCTTTATACCCATTGCGATGGCTTGCATATTCTCGTCGGTGAAGATGCCGCCCTCAGAGTTCTGGATAACGGCCACCAGCTCGGATGCCGATACACCGGCAGACTGGAAAGCCGGAGCATACCGCTGAATCATCTGTAACAGCTTGTTCCCGTCACCCTGTAGCATGCCCTGCATGCCGTCGCGCAGAATCTGCATAGTGTCGTCGGCATTCTCGCCGAATTGCGACATCAGTGTGTTGGCGGCTTCAATGGCCTGCCTGAAGTCCACGTTGTAGGTCTTTGCAAGTGCCCTTGCTGCCGTAGTCATCTTGTCGGCATCTTCTCCGCTGAGTCCCGTCACGACCGTTGTCACCTGCTGCTGGCTCGACAGCTCTGCATTGTAGTCGGCAAATGCTTTCGCTGCGGCAATGGCGGCTGTTGTCGCTGCACCTATGCCCGCAGTCATCAGGGCCGTGCTGGACGTAACGAGTTCGGTTATGTTCGCCGTGATACCCATCTGGTGCCCGATGTCGTCAATAATGCCGCCGAACTGTCCGAACTTGCTACCGCTCAGCTCCATGTTAATGCCGCGCATCTCGTCCTTTGCATCCTTGATGCGTGCCCTGAGCTGGTCCATAGACGAAGACAGAGCCCTGCCGTATGGCGATGATTTCTCGGCATTCGTCAGCTCGTTGTATTGAACCTTCAGATCTGTAAAGGCTCGCGTCATCTCGTTAATGCTTCCCTTGGCCGACTTGCTGACCGTGGTCATATTGCCTACGGCTCGCACGAAGTCGAGTGTGTCCTGCTCAACGACCTCCAGCGTACCGCCAGCCTTCCGGCATTCGTCCACATATTTCTGAAGCCCTTCTGCCGCACGCTTCAGTTTGTTGTCGTACTCTTGCGATTCGACTTTAAGCCTTAATATTGAATCTGCCATATATTGTTACTTCTTTTTGTTCAAAATTGATTCAAGTTCTTCATCGATCAGGTTGGCCAGGTTGTCGGCTGCGCGTACCAGCGTGGGCTCTGCTGCATCGCGGAAGAAGTGACGGGCTGCAATCTCTCCGCGCCATCCCTTTCCGCCGGTGCGCAGAACAAAACGCTCATACTCTGCTTCATTCCTGCCGTTCCTGCCGAATCCGGCATAGCGGCCCTTTGTACCAGTGTTGACAAAGCGCAGGATGAAGCCACGGTCAAGCGGTGCGAGGCTCTGGATGTACGCAGTGCGCTCACTTCTCGCCATCCGGTTCCCGCCACGACGCGACGGATGTCTCGGCGGCTGATAGTTCTGCGTGCCGTGCAACTTGCGCGAATTGTAGATATTGATGTTCGCACCGAGTATCTTCTTGTAAACAGCAGTGCGGACGGCTTGTGCGGAGTGCCGTGGGTCGCCGTTTGTAAACCTTATGTTTCTGATGGTTTCCTTACGGGCTTGCATGATCACACGGCGAACCAGCTTCCGCAGTGCGGATTGCGTCTTCGGATTAGTGGACAAAGCATGCTCAAGTACCTGCTTCTGTTCCAGAACTACCGTGTCTTGTAATTCCAGTGATACCATACAACACCGCCGCAATATGTGCAGGGGTTTACCCCAACAAAAAAGCCCGCGTTTCTCAACGCAGGCTTCCATCAATAAAACCTAAAACATAAACATTCTTAACCAAACGTAAGTCGTAATGCTAATCAATTACGGCTGAGGGTTTACTGAAAAAAGAAAAGCCCGTGCATCGCTGCACAGGCTTTCACTTCAAAAGGTAATATAATTATATACTTTTATGCGATTTTGGCATAAAAAAACGGGTCGTGAGAAATTCACGACCCGCATGTCTTATAAGTTGTCAAATCAGAAATCGTCATCTTTTGCGCCCATCATACTTGCCGCAACCGAGGCAATAATCAACTTCGACTGCTTCTCTATATCCTCAAGAATTGCATCGCCCCTTTCTCTCTTTTTCCCCTTTGACTTTTCAACGGCATTAACCAAATCCTTTATGGGATGGTCTCTTTTCATGCCGTTGGAAGCCACGGCAGTTATAGTCGGCACATCGATCGCCACCTGAGCGCGACCGTCCTTACATTTCACAGTCAAGGTGAAATTACCGTAGCGTCTTATGCCTCCGGCAAGTGTTTCACGAATGCCGAGTGAAAACGAACCTTTATACACAACCGTACATGTTTCCTGGTTCTGATAGTCAATCCCAGACTTAGCCTTTCCGTCGGCACCGGCCATGGCAGTTAGGGCTGTCATGGCACGGTCGTAGAGGATGGCGGCACTCACACCGTCAACTGTCACCACTTCTTTCCTTTCATAGGTTCCGGCTTCATTCAACTGCAACCCCTGTGCATAGATGTTTAGGATGACACCAAACATGGCACACAAAAACATTTTCATTCTCATAGTTCTTTTTGTTTTGGTTAGTAATTATTTATGTATAAAATCAATCTCGCATCCAAGTGCTTCAGCGATTGCTGCCAGGTAGTCCAGACCGACACTATACTTGCCCTGCTCAATGCGCAGGATGTGCGTCCTGGTAAGCCCTGTTATCTGTGCCAGGTCGGTCTGTGTCATACCAGTGCGGTGAATGCCATTATCGTCAGTCCACTCCACCGACTTGCGCAGCTCGGCAATACGACTGCCTATGCGCTGCCTCTCTTGCTCATTCTTTATCATAGTTCTTTGGCTTATAGCTTGTTATTGCATATTCCCTATCTTCAGGCAGCATATCAACAATCGTTGCCGATATGCCGTCCTTTACCTTACTCTTGGCTCGCTTCATGCGATCAATAAATTCTTTTTCAGTCATAGCTTGTAATAACTTCCGTCATGTGCGACAATGATACACAATCCCTTCAGGATGTCACAAGTAAGCTCACAGCCGTCGTAGAATCCTCGGCCGACGCGGTTGCTGATGATATTCTCTACAAAGTATTCACGATTCAGTTTGCCGTACTTCTTTTCCATCCTGGCGATGGTAGCTTCCATTTTCTTGCTCGCTTTCATAATTCCTTTGGTTTTATAATGGTAATACGATGATGTCGGCATTGGGGTCGTTCTCCTTCAGGATGCTGACGTATATCTGGCACTGTTCGCTGGTGCCCTCGAAAAGTGCCTCCTGCGAGCATCCGTCCACTATCGGATAGACGGCCATGTAACCAGCCTTGTGCTTTTCTTCATAGAGCATGTCGCTAACCTTTTCTATCATGTCGTTATAGTTCAGCCACTCTTCCGAATGTCTCACGCACTCATTTCTGCACTTACGCAAATTATCCAACAATATATTGAGCCTGTCGAGCTTTGAAATTTTTGTCGTTGCCATAGTTCCTTATGCTTAAAAAAGTTTATAATTGCACTTTTCAACTTCAACCGTCATTTCGTAGGTCTCTTTCCAATCGCCCTCGGTGACATATGAATCAGTCTTAATAATATTTGCGGTCTCGTTACCGTGTGACTCAATGAAGTCGGTGACGGCGTGAGCGTCGAATGGTAGAACCTTGCGGCCTTCCTCACGATAACCACCCATGCACAAACGCTGTGCGAAAATTAAAACGATCTGCTCGGGCTTGTACTTCGATGTTTCGATGTAAATGCGCTGCCTGATTTGCTTCATTGTCTTCTGTGCCATAATCTCGGTGCCCTTCCGGGTCTTGGGGTTTAATTTGTTATTGTTTGTTTCTTTTTCTGATGCAAAGGTACGGCTTTTTTTGATATGTGCAATATTTCGCACAAATATTTTCATTAAATTGTGCGATATTTAACACTTTTTAGGAAAAGACGCACTATTTTGCCACAAAAAACCACTCTATACCATATTATATATATATATAAAGCAAGCCATCGTCCTCACGACGATGGCTTGCCGAAAAAAAACCTTTTTCTAAACTTACATTAAATACCTAAAGAGTATTGATTACAAACATAAAAAACTATAATTCCAACTGTAGCTTCAGCATTTCGTTTTCGTAGCGCAGCGTTTCGTTTTCGTTTCGTTAAATCCCATCATAACACTTCCGTACGTCGAAGCACGGGCAGGCTTTGTTGGCAAACTCCCGGTGACCGTATATCTTCGCGTTTGGATAGAGCCTCTTCAGTTCTACCATCAGCTTTTCCAGTCCCTCAGCCTGAGCCACCGTCCTGGTGTCGGCCGGAGTCTTGCCGTCGCGTGCAACGCCGCCGACGTATGCCACTCCGATGCTATAGGTATTGTGGCCGAGGCAGTGCGCACCTGCAATATTCACGTCGCGTCCTTCGTGAACAATTCCGTCACGATAGACCACGTAATGGTAACCTATGTCGGACCATCCCTGCTGTCTGTGCCAGCGTCTGATGTCCTCTACGGTCACGTTCACGCCTGCCCTTGTCGCAGTGCAATGCACGATGATCTCCTTAATCTGACGGCTCGACGGCTTCAGCGCATACCCCAGCAGCTTACGCCAGGTGGCAAGGCCGACAATCCCGTCCACCTTCAGCAGATGAGCTATCTGGAAGTCCTTCACTGCCTCTTCAGTGAGCATCCCGAAGATGCCGTCACTTTTGACATGCAACAATTTCTGAACGACGCGGACCACAGCTCCACGGTCACCGGCCTGACAAATAATAGGATTATTCATGATTTATTGAATTTTTTCGACATATCGAAATTTCGGAATATCGACATTTCGACTAATTATTAATTGCCCTCAAGTATTTCGTCCATGCGTAGTGCTTACGCCTGGATAGGTAGCTCTCGTCCGCCTCATTTGCGTATGCCTCTCGCTCAAAGCTGATATTGCGGTATGCCCTCCCCTTCATGAAGAGCCTCACAATCCATTCGACGAAATAACACGCGAAGAACGGCAGAACCAGCATCTCCCCCTGCTGCTTCAGGTGGATGCTCTCATGCCTGACGTCCTTATCAGCAATCCCGCCGTCCTCGTACTTACTGCGCACAAAGACAAAAGGCCATATCGCCATCGCCTTGTAACCTGGAAACGGGATAAGATTGTTATAAATAATGTTCGGCCTCATGATTGATTTTGAATTTTGAATTTAATAATTTTGAATTTCTGAGCCCCGGCTCAGAACACCCCGCCCGTCCCCGGCTCAATGCCCTCTACTGGCGTGTCGTCATGCTTGAAGCCTTCGGTGTCAAAGGACACGCGCACGCAGTTTTTACACTTCGGGGCCTTTTCGCAGAGAAAAGGGCGCATCAAAGCAACCATGCGACTGTTTCTTGCAACCTCGAACTGAAGGTCGCGAACTTGCTGCTCCAGCTCGTCCTGCCGCTTGCGCAGATCGTCGCGGTCACGCCTCAGGTGGTTCCTGTCTTCCTTCAGTTCGTTGATGTAGGCCTTCTGCTCATCGCGGTCGGTCTTAATGTCATTGATGAGCTGCTGATATACATCCTGCAACTCCTTTGCTGCGTCTGCCTCCGCTGTCAATGCTTCAGCCTTGGCCTTCTTCCGCTGCCATCGCCAAGTGAAGAATGCACCTCCTCCGCCACCGATCAAGAGGCTCGCAACGCTAATCAGTGTGTCAATAGTTATCTCCATTTTACCTAATACTTTACTGTCAAATACAACATCCCAACCACGGCCGCCATAGCAGCCACTATCAACCCGAACCTCCACGCAACAGCCCAAGTATCCTTGCCTGCGCCTTTGTCGAAATACTTCTTTATGTTCATTTTTTTTGCAATTCTTCTACAACACCGGCGCAATGTACGCAGGGGTTTACTGCGCGTCATATTCTATCACACCGATGGTGAGCCTCGAAATCTTGCCGTTGAAGCGGTTCATGCTGTAAAGTCGCTCAATGATCCTGATTTCAACGAAGCCCTCGCCGTCCATCCATATCTTCTTCCTGTGTGGCCGGTGGTGACTTGCGGAAACCGTCATGCCTTTCTCCACGTATTCATTGACTACTCTTTCCAGGGCTTCGTCAAGCGTGCCCATGCTCAGACAGAAGGTGTCGTGGCACTTCGTCACCTTCCCGTCCGTAAGCTCAATTATTCTGTATATCTTCATAGCGTATAGATATAGTTATCCCTGCGGGCCTTATGCCCGCCTGATAGAACTCTTCAAAATGGCATCTTCTTTCTTATCACTCCCGCAATTCCCATTATCCCCAGAATGCCCATGAACCCGATGCCCATGTTCATCTTCGTTTTCTGCCACCACGTGAGCTGCGCCGGAACCTCCACTTCTACGGGGTAAGGATCAGGCACAGTGTCGTGCGTGGCGATGTAGGTGGTGTCATGCACCTGCTTCTCCACATACTTGGTATGCCAGCGGTCGCGCAGCAGGTACACCGTGTCCCCGCGCATATACTCCTTCATGTAGATGGAGTCATGGAGCCATATACTATCACGCTGGTGCATGGTAATGTAGGCCGTGTCTGTCCTGACTGTCTCCACCATCACAATGCGCTCACGTGTCTTACAGGCGGTCAGCAGCAGAGCCGCCGCAATGATTCCCGAATGTCTCATAGATTATTAATAGCTTGATCAATTTTCTTTTTCAGTTCAATGTTAAGCTCGTACTTCCCGTACCTCGTGGCCACGGCGAACTCCAGCTGACACCCTCTACTGTATGACCATCCCGGGATGTAGTACATCCTGTCGGATTTCTTCATGATGAGCCACAGGTCGTACAGCAGCGTCAGCTCGTACCCCACAATGCGATAGAGCCAAGGCCAACGGCATGACCACACCCGGCACGGATTGATGGTGTCGTAGCCGTTCTCTCTCAGTATCTTCTCCGCCTTGCCAAACTTCAGCAGATAGACGTTCTTGGGCCATCCGGTCATAGCCCCGCTGATATATACTTTTTGCTTCTTCATATTTTTTTGTTATTTATTTTGCCGATTCTTGTTTTCTTCATATCTTTGCCGCAGATTTAAAACATAAACGCATGAAAACTACCTCATTTCTTACGGCAGCAGCTCTGTTGCTGTGTGCATGTTCTCAGTCCGAAAAAGTGGACGAGCAAACAAAAGCCGTCACATTCTCCCTCCACGGTGACTTTGAAATCTATCAGGAACCTATGACCAGGACTCTTGAGGCCGACGGCAAGGCGATGACGGACATTTGGGCACTCGACTATGTAGACGGTGCCCTGAAGCAGCAGGTGCATCAGGTTTCCACCGACGCTGACTTCGGCAATCCAAGGCTCCCGCTGTCCTTCGGCTATCACCACATCTACTTCGTGGCAAGCCGAGGACGCGATGCCTCGCTCAATACCGCCGACGGCACAATGGCATTCAGCTCAGTAAGCGACACTTTCTGGCGTGACTATACTGTTACCATCAACAGCTCGTCCGCCTCTGTCGTCACAGTTGACCTCGACCGCATCGTATCAAAGATGCGAGTCAGTGTAAGCGATGCCATTCCCGAAGGAGCCGCAACAATTAACATCACGCCAGCCACATGGTACTACGGCTTCAACTACACCAACGGCCTGCCCTGCACAGCCCGCACAAGTCAACCCGTTTCCGTTGCCCTACCTGCAAGCGTCATCGGCACCACAGGTCTCGTCTCCAGCATCTTCGGATTCTCTGATGCCATTCAATGGAAGACCGACGTGGCGGTTGACTCCAAGACATCTTCAGGCACGGTGATAGGCTCAGCCTCCGTTGACGATGTGCCCGTGGAGCGAAATAAGGTCACAACCATCAGCGGCACACTTTACGCCCCCGTCAATACGCACGGCATTACGCTCAACACCGACTGGGCAGAACCCATCGACCTGCCCTGGTAGTTTTGATTCCTTCGAAATCTCGAAATCTCGACATTCCGAAATTTCTGAATGCCTTGTCATAGTTCATAGAATACTTCCATTTCGTTGTACATCTCACGGTCGGTCATTATCTCCTTCCGTTTGTCTTCAAACTCTTTCCGCTGGAGTCCTTTAGCCATATCGTACGTGATAAACGTATTAGCCACGAATATGTCGTCGCAAATGTGGCCGAGCAGCACACCGTCTGGAACGCAAAGTGACAGATGCTCTTCGCCGTTGTAGCGCACCGACCGGCCAACCACTCTCTGATTGTCAGTGTCCTTGCCGTGGGGATTGTTGACAAAGAAGTGCTTCACAAGTTCGATGCCCGACTTCTGCACGTTGCCACGCTCCGGGTCCCGATACCGCTTCCAGACATGGGGCAGCAGCACCATCGGCGCGATGAGCTGCTGGTCGCCCAACCATGTGGTGTATACCGTCAGCCCTTCCTTTGTGTACAGGATGACCGCAACCCCTGTCAGTATCTTCATCATCTTACGGTCGAACACGCGACTAAAGAAGACGTATCTGTTATTCCGCTTAGATGTGTATTCCCTCCAGATGTGCATCGGGAACTTGATGCGCTTCAAGGCTGCACTCCGTTGTTCCCAAAGCCTGTGCCGCCACCATGCCGTCACCGAACTGCGTTCCTTGGCAAGCTCGTCATACACCTCCGTATGTGTCATTGTCTCTACTACCATAGTGTATATAATTAGCGGTTTTATGACTGAGAAAAGGAAATCGGCGACAAACACCACGTTTTATCGCCGATTTTCACATTTCAAATCAAGTTTTATCCGTTTTGTTCGTCCTCGCTATTAATCTCCACCAGCCCATCAGTGTAGAAACGCATCTCGGTCACCTCCGGGTGATCCATGCGGAAGTCGGTGTAACACTTGGCGGCTGCATGCATCAGCTCTGTGCCGCCGCGTTCCATCGCCTCATGCCCGTTGGTGGTGGCGTTGTACTCAGTTCGGCCGTCTGGCCATTGCTTGAATGTCACCCCGCAGCGTTGCACGGGGCTTTCCTCGTCGGTGTCAACCACCCGGATGTAGAAATACGGGCTGTGGTCGGCAATGTCGCGCTCCTTGTCAACTACGCGATACATAATGGCGTCCGCCTCGTCCTGATTCTTGTAGGCTCCGTAGCTGGTATCAAAACCGTGCAAGCGGTCGAACTCGCGAGAGTCCCACATCACCATCAGCCGCTGGTTTACATCGTCGATACCCTCATGCTGACGGCAATATGTCTCATAAGCCTCGCGGCTGTACGGGCGTACCAGGATAGATGCAAAGTAGATATTGAAAGCCTTGTGCCTGGGGTCATAGTGATACACCGTCTGTGCATCCCACAACCCGTAGTCAGGATTACCAAGACCCCAGTAAGTGGTGTTCTCGGTCTTCATCCAGTCAATAGCATCGCCAGCTCTGTACTTGATCCAGTGCAACATCATGTGCGCCGGTAGCTGCTGCATCGTGCGGGGTTTAAACACTCGGAGAGTTATGCCCTCCATTTCTAACTCATGGACTTTCTGATAGTGACTCAGAACTGTGTCCTTCATTTTGATTTTCTTCATCTCGTCTTTTTTTTTTGAAGTTTAATCGTAATGCTTGGATTGTGGCGATCCTTCAAGCCGTCGCCACGTTCGGCTATATATCAGACGGAATCCCGTCGCAGGTTTACGGCCACACTACATCATTATATTCAAAGTTGCCGGCGTGTGCTTCCTGCTGATCCTTGATGGTCTTATTGTTGGCTATGGCTTGCAGGGCTACAGCAATAACGGCCAGGCACTCACGTTCACTGACGTTTGCTGGAAAATTATCAGACTCTATAGAGTTCACGTCATCAAAGTACATAACAGATTTGTTTTTTTCATCAGTTGTGTTACTCAGGTACAAAGCAGCCTTATGGACTTCTGTGTGATGACTGAAATCATCAAAATTGTCTGCGTTAGTCACTTCCGGATTGCTCATCAGGGCAATCATCGTTTTCTGGATAAATTCTTCTTGTGTCATAATCTTTTGCTTTTGTTGTTATAGATAATCAGTTATTCTTCACTTCTTATCGTTGTTTCTCAACCGTGATTTTGACGTCTTCAGTGTACTCAAGTAGCTTTTGCGCATCATGGAGTGATTCAGCAAATGCCTCTGCCGCTTTCTTGTCAATAAACACTTTTGCTTTCATCTCCTTATCATAATACAAGTCACTATGTCTTGCCCACCATGTGACAGTCCAGGCCTCAAAGCCCTTGACTTCCTCTTTATGATAGCCAGTAATAATGCTGTGGATTTTCTCAATTACCTTCATAGTTCCTTTATGATTTTGTTTCCCGTTTCCTTGTCGGTGTATATCAGTTTGCCGTTGTTCACTTCTACGCTAAAGTTCATGCCATCATAGAAGAATTTGCCTTCGTGTATTTGGCTTATGTTCACTCGCCCGAAACTGCTCTTGTAGATTTCCTTTTTGAAATCCTCAGTCTCTTTGCGGATTTTCTTCATGCGCTCGTCCCAATCTCGTTGCCGTTTGGTATAACGTCGGTACATCAGCCACACAGCAATAATCGTCAGCAAAACGACTATCGGCCAATAATGCCATAGTACATCGTAGTACCATAGCCAATACTTTATAAATGGATTCTCCATAAATTCGTTTAATTTTATTCGTTTTATTTTAAATATTTCCGTAATTTCCTTTATTTCTGCGGGACTTTTTCTTTCAGCGTATCAAGGTAATTATCCATCGCGGTAAGCGCGTCGAATCTGCCCTCGTCATAAGATGTTCCAAAATTCCCATTTTTATCCATCGTCTCATCCTGTAATGCTGATATTTTCTCCCTGATACTACGTATTTCTGCGCTTTCTGTTGGACTTTCTTCATCTACCAGCCTGGCAAATATTGCCATACCGTCAAGTATTTTTTCAAATTCCCAGCCATCATCCTGGTAGCACTTCAGCATGGCGTTAAGCGAATTCGTGTCAAAACCATCTATTCGGATTATTCGTCTACGGATGCGACGAGTACGGATTGTGTTCATGAGTTTATCATTCTGCTCTTTCATGACCATAATTTTCTTCAGCTTGCCGTTTTTGTAGATCAAGTATATGGATAATACACAGAGCAAAACATCAATAATAGCCAAAATAATAATTCCAGTTGTCATAGTTCCTTAAATTCTTTTTCTAATACTTTAATGTTTTCTTTGTAATCTGCAATTAACATGTTCAGTGCCCATAATGTAGCAGCATTATTTAACGGTATTCGGATGGGATTATCTCCTTCAGTGAACAGTGTACCTTTTATCGTACTATCTTTTATAGCTATTTCGGCTTTAGCTACTATCATTTTGCATGAATATATTTTATCCATCAGCTGCATACCTTTCTTTAATCTTTCAAATTCATCTGTGGTCATGATTCGTTTTATTTTAAATATTTCTGTAATTTCCTTTATTTCTGCGGGAGCGTGTGTTTACTCTAATGAAAGTGAAGAGTGAAGAGTCAGAGGTCGAAGAGCGATTTGGTTAATTCCATTTGCGTATTTCAGTACAAGCAGCCGCCCATCGGTAGTTGATGGCTTTCATCTCTCGGATGTTGCTCGTTTCCTTCAACTCGTCGAATATCTCAAAGTATAGTCCGAGAATGTTTCTCTCTGCGACGGCTTTAATAATAAAGTCTTTGATTTCGTTGCTTGTCTTCATTGTCCTTTCATTTTAACGATTACACGACTAACGAGGCGGTCTTCAAAAGTCGCCTCAATGTAAGCCACGTCTGGCGCAAGTTTGATGGTAGTGCCCTCTGACGTGTTCGATGTCTGAATGATTGTTACTTTCTCTTCCATAGTTCCTTTAATTTTCTTCGTTTCTAAAAAAGCGGAGAGGCACCCCGATAGATGATGCCTCTCCAGTGGTGCGCCAG
>Ga0310695_10010992_pt1 | contig 13078 bp, 10 predicted proteins | sample RumenRJG_04DNA_FD_203882 | JGI IMG/M metagenome (GOLD analysis project Ga0310695, IMG submission 203882) | Bovine rumen microbial communities from Lethbridge, Alberta, Canada - RJG_04 (v2) (version 2) | ecosystem: Host-associated > Mammals > Digestive system > Stomach > Rumen | place: Canada...
CGGTCGTCTTCACGGTGACGCCGTACAGTTCGACCGGCGTCGGCGGACGGCCGCTCGCGGCGACCGCGGACTGACGGCTAGCGCTGTTTCCACGCGCCGTCGTCGTCCTGATACCAGACGCCGCTGCCGGCCGTGAAGTGTTCGCGCATCTTGGCGGCGTACCGTTTCTGGACGGTATCGACGCCGACGCCGCTCGCCTGCGCGATTTCGTTGAAGCGCTTCATGTTCCGGGCGTTCGTCTCGGCGATCGTGATGCGGTCGTCGTCGGTCGCGCCGTCGCGCGCCGTCAGGAGCGCCCGGTTGGTGAGGCCGGCGACCTGCCGGTCGAGGAGGGCCTTGGCTTCCGCGGCCTTGCCCTGCGGCCGGGCGCGGCTCTCGTCGGCGAAGGCGCGGTCGAGCTCCTTGTCGACCTTGAGGTTGACGTCCATCGTGATGTGGATGGGCTTGATCTCGCTTTCCGTCTTGACGTGGATGCAGGCGCCGGAGGCGAGGGCCGCCGCGAGCGCGACACAGGTGAGAGGTTTGTTCATGGCTGGTTGTTCCTGCGGGTGATGTTCAGTCCGGTGTTGATGAGACGCTCGATGTCGTCGTGGAAGGTGACGGCGAGCGAGACGGGGACGGTGACGCCGCCTTCGGTGGCGGTGCCCTCGACCTTGATCTCCAGCGCCAACTCGCCGCGTTTCTCGCCGTTTTCCTCGGGGCGCAGCGCGAGGCGCAGCACGGTGTAGTCGAGGTTGGCGAGCGCGCGCGCGAGGTTGTCCTGCGTGGCCGCGTCGACGCCGGCCGCGGCGAGATTGCGGGTGACCGGCGTCGCGTCGCGGAGCCGGAGACGGCCGGTCTCGCCCGGCACGGAATAGAGGTAGGCGTCCTGGAGCTTCACGCGGCGGCCGTTGACGAGGCGCACGGGGATGCGGCCGTGGAGCCGCCCGGAGGCCTCGCCGGAGAAGCCGTTGAGATGCTGGAGCGCCTCGCCGGCGTCGATGCCGTCGACGAACAGCGTCAGTCCGACGTTGAGGCGCGAGAGGTCGAGAAAGACCGAATAGAGCCGGAGGTCGCCGCCGCAGCAGCCGACGCCCGCCTCGGTGACGAGCAGCGCGCGTTCGGTCGCGCGGAGGGTGGCGAACATGTTGGTGAGCGTGAAGCCGGCGGCGTCGATCCGGTCCGCGCGCAGGAAGATCGGCGCGAGGTCGACGTGGTCCGCGAGGCCGCTCGCGCCGAAGGGCAGGCGCAGGCCGGCGACGGCGACGTCCTGGCCGCCGGTCGTGAAGGTCGCGTTGAAATCCTGCAGGCGGCCGCGCGCCGTCCACTTCGGCACGGGCACCTCCTGCGTCCGCTCGGCGTGCGCCGTCAGCGACAGGCTGCCGCCGAAGACGAGATTTGTCACGCCGGCGAGGTCCGCGCGCGCGAGCAGATCGGCCAGCAGGGGATCGCGCTCGGTCAGCGCCGTCGGCGGCAGCTCCACGTCCGCCTGCCACGCGCCGGACGAATCCGCCTCTACGCGGGCCGTGAGCGCGAGCGCGGACGGACTGAACGCCAGCTGCGCCCGGGCGCGGGCGGCGACGGCGAACCAGCTGTAATCGAGGTCGATCGCGGCCATCGCCGAAAAGGGCCGGCCGAGGAGCGTGCCGCGCGCGCGCAGCTCGTAGTCGCTGTTGCGGCCGCGCGACAGCGCGAGGCGCACGCGCACCTGCTTGTCGGGGAACAGGCCCTCGGGCGTGTCCTTCAGCTGTTCGCTGAGGTCGAAGACGAGCTCGGGCCAGTCAATGGATGTGAGGATCACCGGCGTCAGGGCGACGAGCGCGGCGAGAAAGATCACGATCCCGGCGAGAATCGCGAGCACGCGGCGGCCGCGCCGGCGGCGCGGGGGCGCGGCCGGGACGGGGGCGGAGGCTGTCGGTTGCTCGTTCACAGCGTGCATTATACCACATCGGGCGGCCTCGGTACAAGGGCCCGCCGCCCGTCCCACGGTCACGGGCGATTTGATATACTATGCGGCAAAGGGGGATGGCATGAAGGCAAAGCTTCGCGAGGATATTCTGCGCTACGTCGTGCTGGCGCTGGCGTCGCTCATCATGGCGGTCGACTACCGCACGTTCGTGGAGTGGGGCGGCCTGTATCCCGGCGGCGCGGCGGGCCTCGCGCTGCTCGTGCAGCGCCTCGCGCAGACGGTCATCGACGCGGCGGGCTGGCAGGCGACCGTGCCGTTCGGGCCCATCAACCTCGCGCTCAACGCGATTCCCGTCTGGATCGGCTTCAAGTACGTCGGCCGGAAGTTCACGCTCCAGTCGCTTTACGTCATCTTCCTGTCGGGCTTCCTCGCCGACTGCATCCCCGTCGACGCGATCAAGGCCTGCATCCCGCCGGAGGAGCTTGCGCGCCTCCAGGGCGATCCCTTCCTGATGAGCCTCTTCGGCGGCATCGTCTTCGGGTTCGGCATTTCGCTGTGTCTGCGGTGCAACGCCACGTCGGGCGGCGCGGACTTCATCGCGATCTACCTGTCGGAGAAGAAGGGGCGCGAGACATGGAACCTCATCCTCGGCTTCAACGCGGCCGTGCTCCTCTGCGGCGGCTACCTGTTCGGCTGGACGGGCGCGCTCTACTCGATCGTCTATCAGTTCGTCTACCTGCAGGTCATCCACCTCATGTACCGCACCTACCAGTACCAGACGCTCTTCATCGTCACGAAGGAGCCCACGCGCATCAGCGAGGCGATCTACCGCCTCAGCCACCACGGCGCGACGCTCCTCGACGCGCGCGGCGCCTTCCGCAACGAGGCGAAGACGCTCGTCGTCTCCGTCGTGGCGGCGGACGACACGACGCGCATCTACACGATGTGCAAGAACATCGACCCGGACGCGTTCATCAACACGATCAGCACGTCGCGGGTCATCGGCCGCTTCTACCTGCGTCCGCGCGACTAGCGCCGCGCGCGGCCGCGGCTACTTCAGCGCGGCGAGCGCCCTGGCGTTGTCCTTGAAGCGGAAGACGAGCACCGCCTCGTTGCCCGCGCCGAGCGCGTAGGCGTAGGAATACTCGATGTCGACGCCGGCGGCGTCGAACTTCTCCATGAGCTCGGCCATGCCGCCCGGCGTGTTGCGGACGGTCACGGTCACGACGTCGGTCTCGCGCACGGCGAAGCCCGCGTCGGTCAGCGCCCGCACGCCTTTGGCGTGGTCGTCGACGATGAGGCGCACGATGCCGAAGTCGGCGGTGTCCGCGAGCGAGAGCGTGACGATGTTGACGCCCGCCTTCGCGAGCGTGCGGCAGATGGCCGCGAGCTGGCCGGGACGGTTCTCGAGAAAGATGCTGATCTGCTGGATGGTCATGGGCGGGCTCCTTTTATTTCGTGCGGTTGTCGATGACGCGCTTGATCTTGCCGTCGCTGCGCGGCAGCGTGCCGGGCGCGACGAGGATGATCCGGGGCGTGAGGCCGATGATGGACTTCACCGCGTCGAGGACGCGCTTGCGCAGGTTCTCGAGCGCGCGGATGTTGTCCGAGAACGCCTCCGCCGTGACCTCGACCTTGATCTCGAAGAGGTCGAGCGTGTCGGTGGACGACAGGACGATCTGGTAGTGCGGCGCGACCTCGGGCACGCGCAGGAGGCCCGCCTCGATCTGGCCGGGGAAGACGTTGACGCCGTGGATGATCAGCATGTCGTCGGAGCGCGCCGAGATGCGGTCCATGACGCGCATCGTGCGGCCGCACGGGCAGACTTCCGTGTGCAGGCGCGTCAGGTCGCGCGTGCGGTAGCGGATCATCGGCGTGCCGCAGCGCGTGATCGTCGTGAAGACGAGCTCGCCCACCTCGCCGTCGGGCAGCGGCTCGAGCGTCTCGGGGTCGATGATCTCGGGATAGAAGTGGTCCTCCCAGATGTGCAGGCCCGTGCGGTGGCTGCAGTCGCCCGCGACGCCGGGGCCGGCGATCTCGGTGAGGCCGTAGATGTCGTGCGCGACGATGCCCGTCTCGCGCTCGATCGTGTCGCGCATCTCGGTCGTCCACGGCTCCGCGCCGAAGATGCCGTGGCGCAGCTTCGTGTCGCGGCGGAAGTCGACGCCCTGGCGCCGGGCCTCGTCCATGATGCGCAGGAAGTAGCTCGGCGTGCAGGCGATGGCGGTCACGCCCAGGTCGCGCATCAGCATGACCTGGCGCTCGGTGTTGCCGCCGGACGTCGGCAGGATCGCGCAGCCGAGGCCCTCGCCCGCGTAGTGCGCGCCGAGGCCGCCGGTGAAGAGGCCGTAGCCGTAGCTGACCTGGAGCACGTCGCCGGCGCGCAGGCCGAACATGGCGAGGCACCGCATGCCGCCGTTCTGCCACACGAGGATGTCGTCCATCGTGTTCGAGATGCAGATCGGCTTGCCGGTCGTGCCGCTGGAGCAGTGGAAGCGCGCCGTCTCGTCCATGTTGCCGCCCGCGAGGCCGAGCGGGTAGAAGTCGCGCAGGTCCGTCTTCTTCGAGAAGGGCAGCAGCTTGATGTCGGCGAGCGTCTGGATGTGCTCGGGCCGGACGCCGCGCTCCTGGCAGCGCCGGCGGAAGATCGGCACGCGCTCGTAGGCCCACTTCACCGTCCACTGGAGGCGGTGGAGCTGGAGCGCCCGGAGGGGCGCGACGGGCAGGTAGTCCATCGCCGAGACGGGGTGGATGGGGGAGTTGAGGTCGTGGGGGAGCGTGGGATAGATGGGGTAGGACATGCTGTTATTCCTGTTGTCGTTGGCGGTAGTATATCATAATTTCGGCGGATTGCGTCGCGCGCGCGACAAGCCGGGAACCGCGATCAGCGGCGGGTCCGCGCGATGACGTGGTCCCTGCCGTCGGGCGCGTAGACGCGATGGTAGGTCGCGCCGTCCGCCGCGCACGTCTCGACCTTCACCTCGTCGCCCGCCAGCGTTTCGCTGCGGAAGACGATTTCCATTTCGGCGGGATGCGCGCCGTCCGTCAGCGGCTCGAGCATCCATTCGATGTAGTGGACGTTGTTGACGTGGCCGTTGAGGTCGATGTGCGAACGCTGGGCGGTGAAGGTGAGCGCGGATGCGCCGCCGCCGCCGGGATACTTGAGGCGCGGCGTGAACGGCTCGGGGCCGAGCACCGGCGCGAGGGCCGGATCGAGACAGGTGAAGACGTCGGCGGGGATCGGCACGACGCGGCGCGTGGACAGGTCGATGATCATCCACTCGCTCGACGCGCGGCCGAGCTCGGTGCCGTCCGCCGCCCGGAGGATGAAGTCGCGCCACGCGACGATCCTGCGGCCGCCGCGCGGGAAGGTGACGACCGTCACCTCGTCGTTCCATTCCGGGTAGCGCGCCATCCGGACGACGAGGCGCGTCAGCACCCAGGAGATGTGGCCGCCGACCGCGTCGAAGTTGATTTTCGAGAAGCCGAGCTCGTAGGCGTGGACGCTCGCCGCCTCCTGGAGGTAGTTGCAGAGGGAGGGGAGCGTCAGGCGGCCGTTCGCGCCGCATTCGTAGGAGCGCACCTTGAAGGCGTAGGTACCGGGTTTCATGGCCCGCAGTATATCACATCGCGGCCCGCCGTGCAACGGACCGCGCGTCCGCGGCCCCGCCGCATTTGCGAAAAATGCGCATTTTTGATAGAATATCCGTCCCTGCAAATTGGATGTCTCAAAGGAAGCGGAAAATCATGAAGGTCGTGATCCTGGCCGGCGGTTTCGGCACGCGCATCAGCGAAGAGAGTCAGTTCAAGCCCAAGCCCATGATCGAGCTCGGCGGCAAGCCCATCATGTGGCACATCATGAAGCTGTACAGCTTCTACGGCTACAACGACTTCGTCATCTGCGCGGGCTACAAGCAGCATGTCATCAAGGAGTGGTTCGCGGACTACTTCCTGCACAACAGCGACGTCACGTTCGACTTCACGAGCGGGCGCAACGAGATGACGATCCATGCGCAGCACTGCGAGCCCTGGCGGGTCACGGTCGTCGACACCGGGCTCAACACCATGACGGGCGGCCGCATCAAGCGCGTCCGGCCGTACATCGGCGACGAGACGTTCATGATGACCTACGGCGACGCGGTCTGCGATGTGAACATCCAGCGCCTCGTCACGTTCCACCGCACGCACGGCAAGATCGCGACGCTGACGGCCGTCAAGCTGGCGCAGCAGAAGGGGATCCTGGACATCGACGAGAACAACTCGGTGCGCGCGTTCCGCGAGAAGAACACGGCCGATGCCGCGCCGATCAACGCGGGCTTCATGGTCCTGGAGCCGCAGATCTTCGACTACCTGAAGGACGATACGACCGTCTTCGAGCGCGAGCCGCTGGAGGCGCTCGCTCGCGCGTCGCAGCTCAAGAGCTTCATCTTCAACGGCTTCTGGCAGTGCATGGACACGAAGCGCGAGCTGGACATGCTGGAGAAACTCTACAACGGAGGAAAGGCGCCATGGAAAGTCTGGTGAACGTCTACAAGGGCCGGCGCGTGCTCGTCACGGGGCACACGGGTTTCAAGGGTTCGTGGCTCTGCGAGTGGCTGCTCGGGCTCGGCGCCGAGGTTTCCGGCTTCTCGAACGGCATCCCCACCCGGCCGTCGCTGTTCACGCAGCTGCGCCTCGCCCGCCGCATCGCGCGGGACATCCGCGGGGACGTGCGCGACCGGGCCGCGGTGCGCGCGGCGGTGACGTCCGTCAGGCCCGACTTCATCTTCCACCTCGCGGCGCAGCCGCTCGTGCGCCTGTCGTACCGGCAGCCGGTCGAGACGTTTGACGCCAACGTGATGGGCACGGCGCACGTTCTGGACGCGTGCCGGTTCCTCGGGAATCCGTGCTCGGTCGTCTGCATCACGACGGACAAGGTCTACGAGAACAACGAGAAGGGCCGTCCGTTCAGGGAGGACGACGCGTTCGGCGGCTACGACCCCTACAGCGCCTCCAAGGGCGCGTGCGAGATCGTGATCTCCAGCTACCGCCGCAGCTTCTTCAACACGCCCGATTCGCCCGTCTGGATCGCGTCCGCGCGCGCGGGCAACGTGATCGGCGGCGGCGACTGGGCGGCCGACCGCATCATCCCCGACTGCTTCCGGGCCCTGCAGCGCGGCGAGCCGATCCCCGTGCGCAACAAGGTGTCGACGCGTCCGTGGCAGCACGTGCTCGAACCGCTGTCCGGCTATCTCACGCTCGGCGCGGCGCTCGCGCGGCGCAGGGATTTCGACAAGGTGGCCGGCGGCTTCAATTTCGGCCCCGACCCGAAGGACAACCGCACCGTCAAGGCGGTCGTCGAAGAGCTGCTCAGGCACACGCCGGGGACGTGGGTCGACAAGAGCGATCCCAACGCCGTCCACGAAGCGGGGCTTTTGAACCTCGACATCCGCAAGGCGGCGCGCGTGCTCGGCTGGAAGCCCACCTGGGATTTCGCCATGACGATCAAGATGGTCGCCGCGTGGTACGTGGGCGTCGCGAACGGCGAGAAGCCCCTGGCGCTCACGCAGCGCCAGATCGCGGAGTTCTGCGCGTGACCGCCCTCGTCACCGGATCGAAGGGGTTCGTCGGCAGCGCGCTCTGCCGGGAGCTGCGCGCCCGGGGCGCGGACGTCTACGGCATCGACGTGGACGGCTGGGACCGCGAGCCGCCGGCCGAAACGCCCGGCGCCGTGTTCTACCACCTCGCCTGGGTCGGCAAGGCGGGTCCGCTGCGCGCGGACTGGCACGTGCAGCTCACGAACGTCGAGACGGCGCTGGCGTATTACGAGAAGGCCCGGGCGATGGGGTGCGGCCGCTTCGTGTGCGCCGGCACGATCGGCGAGAAGATGCTGGATCTGCCCGCGTGCGCGCATCTGCGCAGCCAGAACCGGTTCTACGTCCTGAGCAAGCGCTATCTGCACGGTCTGCTCGCGAACGCCGATCCGGGCGGCTGCAAGGTCGTCTGGGCGACGCTCGGCAACATGTACGGCACGGGCGTCGCCGGCGGCAGCATCCTCGACTACGCGCTCCGGCAGCTGCTCGCGGGCGAGGTCGCGACGTTCGGTCCGGGCGAGCAGCCCTACGACTTCGTCAACGTCGAGGACGCGATTCGCGCGCTGGCGGCGGTCGGCCTCGGGGCGGGCGTGACGAGCGACGAGTTCTACATCGGCTCGGGCCGGCCGCGTCCGCTCAAGGACTATCTGCGCCGCGTCGGCGAGCTGGCGGGGCGTCCCGACCTGATCGCCCTCGGCGCGCGGCCCGACGACGGCACGCGCTTTTGCGCCGACTGGTTCTCCATCGACCGTCTGACGGCGGAGACCGGTTTCGTGCCGTCCATCGGCTTTGACGAGGGCGTTCGCGCCAATCTGGACTATCTCAGGGGCATCGTCCGCCCGGCGTAGCGGGAAAGGGTGAACATGGAACACGCGGCGACACAGAAGCGCATCGACGACAACATTCTCATCTCCGTCCTCATTCCGGTCTACAACGTGGAGAAGTATCTCCGCGAGACGCTCGCGTCGGTGACGACGCAGGGACTGAAGGACATCGAAATCATCGCCGTCGACAACAAGTCGACCGACGGCTCGCTCGCGCTCCTGCGCGCGATCGCCGAACAGGAGCCGCGCCTGCGCGTGATCGCGCTGCCGGAGAACGGCGGCGTGCGGGCCTCGCGCGGCGCCGCGCTGGAGGCGGCGCGCGGCCGGTACGTCTACTTCCTGGACGCGGACGACCTGTTGGAGCCCGACATCCTCGCGCAGGCCTTCGCGGCGGCCGAGGCGGGGCGGTGCGACGTCCTTCAGTTCGGCCACCGCGAGTTCCGCGACAGCGACGGGGAGATCTTCCGCACGTCGCTTCCGAACCCGAAGTGCGTCGGCGCGGACATCCGGGCGAATCCCGCCATCCTGCATCTCCAGACGAAATACATCTGGGACAAGCTCTTCCGCCATCAGTTCCTCCTCGACAACGACATCCACATCCCCGTGTACAACTACATGGAGGACCACTACTTCCTCTTCTCGGTGGCGATGAAGGCGAAGAACTTCGGCATCCTGCCCGTGTACGGCTACCGCTACCGCCGCATGGTCGCGAACGCGCGCACGCGCTCGTACACCGAGGAGCTGCTGGACTGCTCGAAAGCCTACTGGGACATTGTGAAGACGACGCGCAGGGCGGGGCTGTTCAAGGAGCTCGCGCCGTCGATCTGGCGCAATGCCTCGGAGTGCTACCGCTGGCGCGTGCTCGCGTTCGCCAACTACGACGACAAGGTGCTGCAGGGGAAGATCGTCAAGGACTGGTTCGACTTCTTCCAGGCGAACTTCCCGCGCTGGCAGAAGAACCTGCACATGGCGGGCATCCCCTGCCATCTGCCGCCCGGCCAGCCGAAGAAGGTGCTGCTCCTCGGCGGCACGGGGGCCCTGGGCGCGCACCTGAGGGACATCCTCGCCGGACAGGGCTTCGAGGTGTGGGTGACGAGCCGCCGCGCGCACGCCGACACGGAGCACATCCGCTACCTTCAGCTCGACGCGATGGACTTCGGTGCGTTCAAGAAGCTGATGGCTTCGCGCTGGGATGCGATCGTCGATTTCATGATCTATCCGCCGAAGACCTTCGAGGCCCGTCTCGACGTCTTCCTGAAGCAGACCGACCAGTACGTCTCGCTCAGCTCCGCGCGCGTGTACGCCGACGCGGACAGGGAGCCGCTCGTCGAGGATTCGCCGCGGCTGCTGGACACGGTCAAGGACGTGGACTACCTCAAGACGAACGAGTATGCGCTCGCGAAGGCGCGCGACGAGAACATCCTGCGCGCGAAGGGCGCGGCGAAGAACTGGACGATCATCCGGCCGTACGTCACCTTCAGCGAGGAGCGGCTTCAGCTCGGCACGCTCGAGAAGGAGCAGTGGCTCAAGCGCGCGCTCGAGGGCCGGCCGATCGTCTTCTCGCGCGACATCGCCGAAAAAATGACGACGCTCACGTACGGGCGCGACGTCGCGCGCGGCATGGCCGCGGTCATCGGACGCAAGGAGGCCTGCGGCGAGACCTACCACATCACCTCGCCGAAGCAGATTCGCTGGTCGGAGGTGCTGGACATCTACGTGAAGGTCCTGACGGACGTGCTGGGGACGGCGCCGAAGGTGGTGCTGACGAAGAAATCGGTCCAGCTCCAGACGCCGGGCCGCTACCAGGTGAAGTACGACCGCGCCTTCAACCGCCGCTTCGACAACGCGAAGATCGGCCGCTTCATCGACGTCGGTTCGTTCCGCGATCCGAAGGAGGCGCTGGAGAGCTGCCTGCGGGCCTTTCTCGCCTCGCCGCGGAAGTTCCGCGCGGTGAACGCGCAGCTGGAGGAGCTGCACGACCTGGCGGCGATGGGCTGGCCGCGCCGGCTGGCATCGAAAATCAAGCGCACGGTCGGGGCGCTCGTGAAGAGACTGGGAAAATCATAAGCGATATGAAGGGCTATACGACAGAGAGAGGCGTTCAGATTCTCATCCAGGCGCTGAAGGCGCACGGGATCGACCAGGTCATCGCTTCGCCGGGCACGACGAACCTCGCGTTCGTCGCCTCCATCCAGCAGGATCCGTTCTTCCGGATCGTCTCGGCGCCGGACGAGCGCAGCGCGGCCTACATGGCGTGCGGGCTCGCGGCGGAGTCGGGGCGGCCGGTGGTCATCACCTGCACGGGCGCGACGGCGAGCCGCAACTACCTTCCCGGGCTCACCGAGGCCTACTACCGCAAGCTGCCCGTGCTGGCCGTCACCGGTTCGCTCGACGTGCGCCGCGCGGGCCATCTCACGGCGCAGTTCGTCGACCGCTCGGCGCAGATGCCGGACGTCGTCCGCCATTCCGTCAACATCCGCGTCGTCAACACGAAGGACGACGAGTGGCAGGCGACGGTCCAGTCCCAGACGGCGATCCTCGAACTGACGCGCCACGGCGGCGGCCCCGTCCATATCAACCTCGAGACGGCGCACACGCCCGTCTACAACGTGGCGAGCCTGCCGCCGATCCGCGTGCTGCGCCGCTTCACCGCGCGCGACACGCTGCCGCCGATCCCGGCGGGACGCGTCGGCATCTGGGTCGGCGCGCACGTGCCGTGGTCGCCCGCGCTCACCGAGGCGGTGGACGCGTTCTGCGACGCGTACGACGCGCCGGTCTTCTGCGACCACGCCTCGAACTACCGCGGCCGGTACGAGGCGAACTTCGCGCTCGCGTGCTACCAGCAGAGCCGGTCGTACGAGCAGTTCCGTCCCGACGTGATGATCCATCTCGGCGAGGTCTCGGGCGACTATCCGTCGATGCGGATCATCGGCGCGGCGCAGGTCTGGCGCGTGAGCCCCGACGGCGAGATCCGCGACACCTTCCGCCGGCTCTTCAACACCTTCGAGATGGACGAGGCGGTGTTCTTCCGCCACTACGCGAAGCTGACGCGCAAGCCGACCGAAGGCTACCGCGACGCCGTGCTGAAGCACCAGGCCCGGCTCGTCGCCGCGACGCCGGGCGGCCTGCCGTTCTCGAACGTCTGGGCGGCCGCGGAGGGCGCGAAGATGCTGCCGGAGGGCGCCTGTCTCCATTTCGGCATCCTCCACTCGTTCCGCGCGTGGTCGTTCCGCCCGATCCCGAAGTCGGTGATCTGTTCCTGCAACACGGGCGGCTTCGGCATCGACGGGTGCCTCTCCACGGCGCTCGGCGCGTCGCTCGCGAACCCGGGCCGCCTCCACTTCATCGCGCTCGGCGACCTCGCGTTCTTCTACGATCTCAACTCGCTCGGCAACCGCCATGTCGGGCGCAATCTGCGCATCCTGCTCGTCAACAACGGCAAGGGCGTCGAGTTCCGCAACTTCACGCATCCCGCGTACCAGTTCGGCGACGAGGCGGACACGTTCATCGCCGCGGGCGGGCACTACGGCAACAAGTCGCGCGACCTCGTGCGCCACTACGCCGGCGATCTCGGCTTCGAGTACCTCGCCGCGTCGAACAAGGAGGAGTTCGCGGCCGCCGCCCGGCGCTTCTACACGCCGGAGCTGACCGACCGTCCGATGGTGTTCGAGCTCTTCACGACGAGCGCGGACGACAACCGCGCCTACGAGATGATGACGCTCCTTGAGGGCGGCTACGTGCCGCCGCCGCCGAAACCCGCGCCCGCTCCCGCCAAGGCGGCGGCCAGGCCGTTCGTGCGGGCGCGCGCGAAGAGCCGCAAGATCGCCATCCTGACCTTCCACCGCGCGCACAACTGCGGCGCGGGGCTCCAGAGCTGGGCGCTCCAGACCGTCCTCGAACGGCTCGGGTACGATCCCGAGTTCCCCGACTGCAACCGGATCGGATTCCGTGCGCGCTTCGACCCGGCGCCGCTCGCGGGCGAGCCGCTGACGCGCGGCCAGCGCTTCCTGCGGCACCTGTGCTCGCTCGGCGTGGAGGACCGCAAGCGCCACTATTTCCGCCGCTTCCTCGACCGCTGCCTCCATCTGGCGCCCATGCCGCTCGAAGAGGTCGCGCGCAGATATGACGCCGTGCTCGTCGGCTCGGACCAGGTCTGGAATTCGGGCATCACCCGCCGGGCGTCGGCCTACTTCCTCACGACCGTCTTCAAGCGGCGCGATCTCAAGAGATATTCCTACGCGATCTCGTACGGCGACTACGTGCCGAAACCCGAGCGCATCCCCGTGCTGCGCCAGGCGGCGGGGCTGTTCGAGAACTTCTCCGTGCGCGAGAACCTGCTGCCGGACCTGACGGACCGCTTCGGCCGCGCGCCGACGGAGGATGTCGATCCGACGCTTCTGCTGACGCGCGACGACTTCAACCGCATCGCCTGTCCGCGCCGCCTCGTCCGCGGCAAGTATCTGCTCGTCTATTCGCTGTTCTACGTCGAATCGACCTGGAAGGCCGCGCGCGAGATGGCCCGCCGCCTGGGGCTCAGGCCGGTCATCCTCCAGATGTACCAGTACGGTTCGTACCGCATCGACGACGGACGCAACGTGGACTACGCGGTTTCGCCCGACCGGTTCCTCGCCTACTTCCGCGACGCCGAGGCGGTGATCACCTCGTCGTTCCACGGCACGGCGTTCGCGCTCATCTACCGCAAGCCGTTCGTCGTCACGCGCAACTACCGCAACGAGGTGCCGCTCCGGAGCCAGGAGATCGTCCGGCGTCTGGGCGAAGAGATGCATATCGTC
>Ga0310695_10010993_pt1 | contig 13078 bp, 8 predicted proteins | sample RumenRJG_04DNA_FD_203882 | JGI IMG/M metagenome (GOLD analysis project Ga0310695, IMG submission 203882) | Bovine rumen microbial communities from Lethbridge, Alberta, Canada - RJG_04 (v2) (version 2) | ecosystem: Host-associated > Mammals > Digestive system > Stomach > Rumen | place: Canada...
ATTTCTAGGAAAGGAGGATTAAGAAATGGCAAAGACTATGTATCAGGCAACAGGCAGAAGAAAGTCATCCGTAGCCAGAGTAAGACTTCTCCCGGGTGCTGGAAATATCATCATCAACAAGAGAGACATCGACACATATTTTGGCGAGAAGGATATCGTTAAGAATGAAGTCAGAAGACCTCTCGAGCTGACAGGAACCATGGGAAGCTTCGATGTTATCGCTTCCGTAAAGGGCGGCGGATTCACAGGTCAGGCAGGCGCACTCAGACACGGTATCGCAAGAGCACTGTGCGAAGTTGACGCTGAGGCTTACAGACCAATGCTCAAGGCAGCAGGCTTCCTGACAAGAGACCCAAGAATGAAAGAGCGTAAAAAGCCAGGTCTCAAAAAGGCAAGAAGAGCAAGCCAGTTCTCCAAGAGATAATTGCAGAGCTGCGATTGCTTGCAGACCTTCAAAGACTCTCGACACAGAGAAACAAATACAGGGATGTTTTCCAAGTAAATTGGGAAGCATCCCTGTTTTCTTGCAGGCGAATCGTTCTGACAGCTTTTTCACTCGAGATATGTAAATGGGTGATTTACTTCCCATTAGTGAAATGGTATCTTGGATATGTAAGCGACTGCAGGAAAGTATCCTGCAATGTATATATATTAACTCAGCGTGAGTTCAGTACATTAATGATTAATAAAGTGAATGAGGTAAAAATGAAGAGAAAACTTCTGGTCTGGGTCATGATCATTGCATTATTGCTTGCATTCAGCGGATGCAGTGATGAAGACGTTGAGGAAACAAGCAAAGACGGCCTGCGCAAGACAACAGCAGGTCTGGATATACAGGTGGATGAGTCTTCCGGCTCTATGAGCATAGAGCGGCCCAGGATAAAGAGCGTTCCTATGGGCGATAAAGATACATGGACTGTATTTGTGTATCTGTGCGGATCTGACCTTGAATCGCGCATATTCTTCGGCGGAGGGATGGCTACTGACGATATAGAAGAGATGTGCAAAGCATCAGCCAGTGACAATGTGCGGTTTGTGATCGAGACCGGCGGCTGCTCATTTTGGCATGATGACAATATAGACAGCGATGTTCTCGGCAGGTATGTTATTGAAAACGGAAAGCTGAAATCTGCAGGTGAGGCCAAACAGGCCTCCATGGGAAAGACCTCTACACTGACCAAATTCCTGAAGTGGGGTATCAAAAACTATCCTGCTGAGAAAATGGGCGTCATATTCTGGGATCACGGCGGCGGCAGCCTGTCCGGAGTATGTTTTGACGAGCTTGAGGATGAGGATTCTCTCGGTCTTCGCGAGATCGATGCAGCGCTTCTCAGTCTCATAGACAGCGGAGAGCTTACAGACAAATTCGAATTCATCGGTTTTGACGCATGCCTCATGGGCACAGTGGAAGCCGCGAATATCCTGGCTTCATATTCTGACTATATGTACGGATCAGAGGAAAGCGAACCGGGATCCGGATGGGATTATAAGGCAATAGGTGATTATCTGGCAAGCCACCCTGATACGGATGGCGCCGCTCTCGGTAAAGAGGTCTGCGACAGCTTCAAAAGTCAGTGTGAAAAATCCGGTGATGGAAAGATAGTAACGATGTCGGTCATCGATCTGTCGAAAATGGATCCATTGCTCAAAAGTTTCAACAGTTTTTCACAGCAGGCATACCAGAAAAGCGAAGACAAAGACGTGCTTTCAGCTATGGTGCGCAATATCAATTCCGTAGACAATTTCGGAGGCAACAACAAAGCAGACGGTTATACCAACATGGTCGACCTCGGCGGCATCATTTCCTCTTGCAAAAAATGGTCTGATAAAGCCGAGGCAGCAGGCAACGCTCTGGACGAGGCTGTTATATATAAAGTCTCCGGAGCGGATCACAGGAAAGCTTCCGGTCTGTCGACATACTATCCGCTGAGGATAGAAGGTTCCAAAGAGCTCAGTATATTCGAGAGTGTCTGCATCAGCCCTTACTACATGTCATTTGTCGGACGCCAGGGCTACGGCAGTGTCCATGGAGGCAACACAGAGGATTATGACGACGAAGAATTCTACGACGGCGGGATCTGGGAATGGCTGAACAGCTTCCTGTTTGATGATGAGACCGGCGAATACGAATATGATGATGAATACGAGGATGAAGGCGGTTTCTGGGATTTCTTCGATGATCATGAAGACGATGCTGAGAGCGAGCTGATAACTTTCGAAGAAGAGCCCGGAATGAACTCTGCAGGAGAGTATTGCTTCACTCTTGATGATGAAGGCTACTGCAATACCTGCGATGTGATGGCGCTTGTATATAACGAGCTGGAGGATGGCTCGTATATCGAACTGGGCGAGACATATGATGTCAACGTTGACTGGGATACCGGATATGTCAGCGACAATTTTGACGGTTACTGGCTGTCACTTCCTGACGGACAGAATCTGGCTACATATATAGTCGATGTGACAGACGACTACGTCATCTATTCATCGCCGATACTGCTCAACGGAGAAGAGATCAACCTGCGGATGCGGCAGTATTTCGATGACGGAAGCGTCAAAGTCGAAGGCGCATGGGAAGGCATCGATGAATACGGAGCATCCGGCAGGGATATCGTAAAGCTCCGAAAGGGTGATAAAATAACCCCGGTCTATTACTGCATCGATGAGGACGGTGAGGATCTCGATGAGTATGAGGGTGAAGCATACACAATAACATCAGAAAAAGGCAAGCCTAAGATCGACTACGATTATCTGTATGCAGGAGATTACTCCTATGCGTTCTGCATAACCGATATATACGGTGATGAGTATGTCACGGATCTTGTCGGCTTCCATCTCTCAGAAAACGGAGGCGTCAGTTTCTATGAGGATTAAGTATTGACCAGTCTTCCGTGATCAAAGGCGATCCATCGCATCGTCTGATCCCGGTTAAAAAAAAAGCAGAGATGCTTTCCAGTCGGAAGGCATCTCTGTTTTTCTTACTTTCCTGCCGCTTCTGCCCTGAGCCTTTCAGCAGCTTCCTCTCTCTGTCTGCACAGCTCTGCCCAGTTAGGTCCATTAGCCAGCATTTCAGAGAACTCGCTCATGACAGCCGGTATGTCTATCTGCTGAGGGCACACCGCCGCACAGGCTCCGCAGCTAATGCAGCTTTCAGGCCGCTTCTCTGCAGGCAGTGCATCCATCTGCATCGGGACAGCCATAGCAGTCTGGAATTTCATGTCATTGTAAGCTGCCAGCAACATCGGGATATCGAGTCCCATCGGGCAGCCTTCTGTACAGTATCTGCAGGCAGTACACGGAACTCCTACCTTCATGGAATCAGCGATCCCGGCCAGGACGTTCTTTTCTTCATCGCTGAGGTCGCCCCCTCCGCTGAAGGTCGCAATATTATCCTTCATCTGTTCAAAATTCGACATACCGCTCAGAACGATCGATACCTCCGGCAGGGTCTGCAGCCATCTGAATGACCAGGATGCAATGCTTTCATCAGGTCTCATCCCTTTGAGCAGTTCATTGTTTTCCTGTCCGAGATCTGCCAGTTTTCCTCCCCGGAGAGGCTCCATGACGATGACCGGCAGATTTCTTTCTCTCAGGATCTCAACTTTGCGCTCAGCATCCTGCAGATCCCAGTCAATATAGTTCAGCTGTATCTGAACGAACTCTATGCAGTCGCCGAAATAATCCAGCACTTCTTCGAGGTTTTCCGCCCTCGCATGGGTCGAAAGCCCTAGATGGCGGATGCGTCCCAGACGTTTCTGTTCTATGAAATAGTCTTTGATCCCGTACTCTTCATTAGTATATGTTTTGAAACAGTTTTCACATACATTGTGATACAGATAGAAATCAAAATAATCTACCCCGCACTTTTCAAGCTGCTCTTCGAAGATCCCTTTGCAGTCATATTTCTTCATGTGCTGATGGCCCGGGAATTTATCCGCCAGCAAAAAGCTCTCACGCGGATATTTTGCCAGTGCTTTTCCGATAGACAGTTCCGAAAGCCCGTTATGATACGGATAAGCTGTATCGTAATAGTTGACTCCGTTTTCCATCGCATAGTCTGTCATTCTCTGCATCTGCTCCTGGTCGATCGATCCGTCTTCAAGGAGCGGAAGCCTCATGGTCCCGAATCCCAGTGCAGATACTTTTTCTCCGCAAGCTTCTCTGTACTTCATGGCTCATTCCTCTCTGTTGACTCTGTTATATCACTTTCTCCAGGAGCATTGACCGCACCCCCGCAGACTTTCGCTACAGTTTACGATATGCTCATCATACACAAAAAGGAGTTCTTCGCGAACTCCTTTTTGTCAAAATGTTTTTAAATTCATGGGGGGGACATCGGCGTCTGTTATATTGTGACGATCCAGTCACCCATCTCATCCGGAAGCTTTCCTGTCTGCATTCCGTAGAGAGTGTCATACAGGCGCTGGCTGACGTCTCCGACGACTTCACCGTTGATCACGTGATCTTCGCCCTTGTAGTTGAGCACGCCTATAGGAGAGATAACGCAGGCTGTTCCTGTCGCCCATGCCTCTTTCAGTGTACCGTTATTGATGGCCTCAAATACTTCATCGAGCTCAAGACGGCGCTCTTCTACTTCATATCCCCATTTGCGCAGCAGCTTGATGCAGCTGTCACGTGTGACTCCCGGAAGGATGGATCCTGTCAGGGACGGTGTGATGATCTTGTCACCGATCATGAAGAATGCATTGGATGTTCCTACTTCTTCAACATAACGGCGTTCCTTGGCATCGAGCCACAGTACTTCTTCGCACCCGAACTCATGAGCCTTGTATGAAGCGATCATGCCGCAGGCATAGTTGCCGGCGCACTTCGCAAAACCGGTACCGCCGACAGCAGCACGTATATATTCCTCTTCAACGAGGATACGGCTTCCGTGGAGCTTAGTCTCATTGCCTGCATAGTAAGCGCCTACTGCACACAGTATGATGATGAACCAATACTTCTTAGCAGGAAGTACTGAGAAGCTGACTTCCGGTGAGATTATGAACGGTCTTATGTAAAGTGCTGTACCCGGGTCTGTAGGTGTCCAGTCTTCGTCCACCTTGACGATCGCCTTAACAGCAGCGAGGAAGAGTTCCTCATCCATAGGAGGGATGCACATACGCTCATTGGTACGGTTGAGGCGCTTTGCATTCATGTCCGGACGGAACAGATTAAGTGTTCCCTGAGGATTGCGGTATGCCTTGAGACCCTCAAACATCATCTGTCCGTAATGCAGTGTTGTCGATCCCGGATCCATCGATATCGGTCCGTAAGGTACTATCCTGCCGTCATGCCATCCCTGACCTTCATCATAGTCCATGATGAGCATATGGTCTGTGAAGTACTTACCGAAACCAAGGCTGCTGCAATCTGTCGGTTTCTGTTTAGGTGTTGTTGTTCTTGTTACCGGAAAATTATATTCCATCTCTTGTTCCTCCTACTCTTTTCTTCTCAATTGCGGCTGCCGTGAATCCTTTGAACAGAGGGTGCGGTCTGTCCGGCCGGCTCTTGAATTCCGGATGGAACTGTACGCCGACGAAAAACGGCTTATCCGTTATCTCAACTGTTTCTACGAGTTTTCCGTCAGGTGAGATCCCGCTCAGTGTGAGACCCGCAGCTTCAAACTGTTCTCTGTAAAGGTTATTGAATTCATATCTGTGACGGTGACGCTCACTTATACTGCAAGTTCCGTAGCATGCCGCGATCCTCGTATCACTTCGCAGTTCACAAGGATATGCTCCGAGCCTCAGAGTGCCTCCCTTGTCGATCTGTGCACTCTGACCCGGTATAAAATCTATGACTTTATCGCTGCATTGCTCATTGAATTCGCCTGAATTTGCATCCGGCAGCCCGAGAACATTTCTGGCAAATTCGATCACCGCTATCTGCATGCCGAGGCACAGGCCCAGATATGGGACATCATGTGTCCTTGCATATCCCGCAGCAAGTATCATCCCCTCGATACCGCGGTCACCAAAGCCTCCCGGTACGATTATACCATCAACATCTCCAAGCTCAACACCCAGATTTTCAGGCTCCAGTTCTTCTGAATCTATCCATTTTATATCAACGTCAGTGCCATGAGCGCTCCCTGCATGATGCAGGGCTTCAAGAACCGAAAGGTACGCGTCGTGCAGGCCTGTGTATTTGCCTACAAGCCCTATCCTTATACTGCCTTTACAGTTCCTCGTCCTTTCTACCATTGCGGTCCATTCCTCCATGTCAGGAGGCGGTGCATCTACACCCAGTTCCCTGCACACGATACCTGAAAGATCTGATTTTTCAAGCATGAGCGGAGCCTCGTACAGGCATGGCAATGTGATGTTTTCTATGACGCAATCAGGCCTGACATTGCAGAACAGCGCTATTTTTCTGAACACCTCTTCCTCAAGCGGCTCATCGCACCTGAGCACTATTATGCCAGGATGGACTCCCATTCCCTGCAGTTCTTTTACCGAATGCTGTGTAGGTTTTGTCTTGTGTTCATCCGACCCGCTCAGGAACGGCACCAGAGTAACATGTATAAACAGGCTGTTCTCACGTCCGACTTCAAGCGATATCTGCCTTGCAGCTTCTATGAAGGGCTGTGACTCTATGTCGCCGATCGTTCCGCCGATCTCTGTGATAACGACATCGGCATCCGTCCTTTTGCCCACGCTGTACACGAATTCCTTGATCTCATTGGTGATATGCGGGATGACCTGTACGGTTGACCCGAGGTATTCCCCTCTGCGCTCCTTGTTCAGCACATTCCAGTAGACCTTTCCCGTGGTCAGATTCGAGAACTTGTTCAGATCTTCATCGATGAACCTCTCGTAGTGTCCGAGATCCAGATCCGTTTCCGCGCCATCCTCTGTAACGAAAACTTCTCCATGCTGGAAGGGGCTCATCGTTCCGGGATCGACATTTATATATGGGTCCAGTTTCTGTGCCGCGACCTTCAGGCCGCGTGCTTTCAGCAGTCTTCCGAGAGAGGCTGCCGTGATTCCCTTGCCCAGACCGGATACGACGCCGCCCGTTACAAAAATGTACTTCGTATCCATAATTGCCTCCTATACTCCGCTGGCACCATAATTGGAAAGGACTCTTGCCGACGGATCGTTTACATCGCATCCTTCCCATTCTTTATTAGGCATCCAGAAATCCACTATCATCCCGGCCTGCCCCGGATAGTATTTCTCGAAGATGTCGCGGTACAGAAGTGATTCCTTGGTAAATGGTACCGCATAGTCATAGCGCTTACATCCTGCCTCGAACTCTTCGTCAGTATAGACGGTCTGGGCATATTCCTTCAGATCATCTACCATCGAATGTCCTACCGCATCAGAAAAAGCTGCCTTTTCTCTCCAGAGGATCTCGTCAGGCAGGTAATCTCCCTCGAATGCTTTTCTCAGCAGGTATTTCCCTTTACCATACTTGTTCATCTTCAGTTCAGGGTCGATCGACATGACATACTGTACAAAATCCAGATCTCCGAACGGCACCCTGCCCTCAAGACTGTTTCCTGAAATGCATCTGTCCGCTCTCAGCACATCATACATGTGCAGCTCCCTCATGCGCTTGCAGGATTCCTTCTGGAATTCTTCAGCCGATGGCGCAAAATCCGTATACTTATACCCGAAAAGCTCATCAGATATCTCACCGGTCAGTATTACCCTCAGGTCTGTATTCTCATGTATCGCTTTGCACATAAGGTACATGCCCATCGATGCTCTGATCGTTGTAATGTCATATGTGCCGAGCAGATAGATCACTTCTTCGAGAGCATCAAGGACATCCTGTCTGGTCATGATCACCTCAGTATGATCACTTCCTATGTAATCGGCAACTATCCTTGCATATTTCAGATCGATCGGATCTATATCCATACCGACGGAGAAAGTCCTGATCGGCTCACTGCTCTCTTTCGCAGCTATCGCACATACCAGCGAGGAGTCTAGTCCTCCCGACAGCAGGAATCCCACCCGGGCATCAGCTACCAGTCTCTTGCTCACACCCTTTATGAGCTTTTCCCTGATATTCCTGAAAATCTCATCCGTATCGTCCGATAAATATCCTTCGACTTCCGTGACATCACGGTAACAGATGAATCCCCCATTCTTCCAATAATGCCCAGGCGGAAACGGCATTATCCTGCCGGTGATACCAATAAGGCTTTTAGGCTCGCTGGCAAAAGCGATATTGCCTTCCTTATCGTAGCCATAGTAAAGCGGTCTTATCCCGATCGGGTCCCTGGCAGCTATGTATTCTCCTGTACTCTCGTTGTACAGAACGCATACGAATTCTGCATCCAGCATTCTGAACATGTCTGTACCGTATTCGAAAAACATCGGCAGCAGCACTTCGCAGTCAGAGCCGGATCTGAAAGTATATCCCATAGACTCCAGCTCGGATCTGATCTTTTCAAAGCCATAGATCTCTCCGTTGCAGATCACCTTCCATCCGGCCATCTCAAACGGCTGCATGCCTTCCGGCGTAAGGCCCATTATGGACAGCCTGTGGAACCCCATTATTCCGTGTGTGTTTTGTATTATCCTTGTATCATCAGGCCCTCTGTATTTTGTCTTCGCAAAAGCTTCTCTGAACTCTTCCGGAGTGACACAGTTTCCTGTAACGGCCATTATCGTACACATTTTGCCCCTCCTTCATTACTTTTCACCAAACAGCAGCAGTCCATAGTTAGGAAGCGGCCAGTACTTTTTGGATGTGAGTTTTTCCGCTGCATCGCTGTCTTCTCTGAGCCTGCCCATTTCCGGAAGCAGCCTGTCGCGAATGATCTCAGCATCGCGGAAATAGTCCTCGCCACTGAGTGAATCGAGCACGCTTACCATTTTCTGCACGCCGCTGTATATCCTGTCTGTCCTCGATGACAATTCCCTGATGACTTCTTTCTCGAAAGCACACTCAAGCTCAGGTATCGCACGCTTCTTCTCATTCATATTTGCTGAAAGCTCTGCTGTATAGCCCTCAACAGCAGGGGCGATCCTCTTGATCGCCATGGATCTCATCGTTCTGGCTTCTATGCATATGGTCTTGCAGTAGTTCTCAAGCATGATCTCGCATCTTGACTCGAGCTCTGACCTGCTGAATACGCCCAGTCTTGTAAGCATCGCCACGTTTTTATCGTCAAGAAGATGCGGCACACAGTCCGGAGTCGTCCTGTAGTTGGATAGTTTCCTCTTTTCCGCTTCTATAAGCCACTCATCTTCGTATCCGTTTCCGTTGAAGATGATCCTCTTATGGTCACGCACGGTCTCTCTTATCAGCCGGTATGCTGTCTCATTTGAGTCCTCTGCATCTTCCAGTTTCTCTGCAAATGATTCCAGAGCATCCGCGACCGCACTGTTGAGTATCACATTAGGGAAGGCCAGGCTGCTCATCGATCCCGGCATCCTGAATTCGAACTTATTGCCCGTAAAGGCAAACGGAGATGTCCTGTTTCTGTCAGTGTTGTCTCTTCTGAATCCCGGCAGCACTCTGGTACCGAGCTCCATAAGCACTTTCTTGCTGTCTTCATAAGGTATGTCTTCCTCTATTGAGTGCAGGACAGCCGTCAGCTCATCACCGAGAAATATTGAAATGACTGCAGGCGGCGCTTCATGCGCTCCAAGCCTGTGGTCATTGCCTGCCGATGCGACCGATATTCTCAGGAGATCCTGGAAATTGTCGACTGCTTTGATGACAGCGCACAGGAACAGCAGGAACTGCACATTGTCATGAGGTGTCTCTCCCGGAGCCAGGAGATTGTCTCCCCTGTCAGTCGAAAGGGACCAGTTATTATGCTTCCCGCTGCCGTTGACTCCGTCATAAGGTTTTTCATGCAGCAGCGCAGCAAATCCGTGCCTTTCAGCGACCTTTCTGATCATCTCCATCACGAGCTGGTTCTGATCTACAGTCACGTTTACCTTGGTATATATGCATGCAAGCTCATGCTGAGACGGAGCTACCTCATTATGTTCTGTCTTGGCAAACACACCGAGCTTCCACAGCTCTTCATTCAGCTCTTCCATGAACTTAGCTATTTCAGGCTTGATGGCCCCGAAATAATGATCGTCGAGCTCCTGCCCCTTAGGCGGCATCACTCCGAACAGAGTCCTTCCTGTGAATCTAAGGTCAGGCCTTTTCTCATAGAGGTCGATCGGAACAAGGAAATATTCCTTTTCTGCTCCGGCTACCGCATGTACTCTCTTTACTGTTGTATTACCCAGCAGTTTCAGCACTCTCAGTGCCTGATAGTTCAGTGCATCCATGGACCTCAGCAGCGATGTCTTCTCATCCATTGCTTCGCCGCTGTAGGAACAGAATGCGGTCGGTATGCACAGTGTCTTGTCTCTTATAAATGCAAAGGACGTAGGATCCCATGCCGTATATCCTCTGGCTTCAAAGGTCGCCCTCAGGCCGCCCGAAGGAAATGACGATGCATCAGGCTCACCCTTTATGAGTTCCTTCCCGGAGAAGTCCATGATAACTCCGCCGTCAGGAGACAGCTGTATGAAGCTGTCATGCTTTTCTGCCGTAACTCCGTTGAGCGGCTGGAACCAGTGTGTATAATGTGTCGCTCCGTTGGAAACGGCCCAGTCTTTCATGGCCTGCGCAACTGCATTGGCTATATTCTGATTCAGAGGTTCTCCCCGGTTGATTGTATTCCTCATTGAGCGATAGACGTCAGCCGACAGCATTGATCTCATCACTTTGTCATCAAATACCATCGATCCGAAATAATCAGATACTTTACTCATATCATGAACCTCCTTTCTTCTCATACCCTGCACATTGCTCTGATCGTGCAGTCTGAATTGAAAAACTTATTTCAACAATATCCCTGCCGGATTTATAAATGAAATACATATATCTTTTGTATTATCATATTTTCCGCATATAAAAGAGAGCACCTTTCGGAAGGCACTCTCTGTTGATCGTCAGAGCTATAGTTATCTGATATTCTCTGCGAATTCCTTCGCCTGCTTATCTATATCCGATATCTCAAGTATGCTCATCGGATCGTTCGCAGTCTCGTTCATTGCGAATCTCCCCGGCAGGATGAACCCCTTGTTGAAGTTAAGTGCTCCTATTATCTGTTCGGACACTATGTCACCTCCGCTGTAGCCTGACACAACCAGAGCATACAGACGCTTCCTGCCGAAGTCATGCACTCTGAATATTGACGTAAGCCTGTTGATGAAAGCCGTAAGATTGGCATTCAGCGCATCATTATAGTTAGGGCATATCATGACGAGCACGTCACAATCGATTATCGCCGGATATACCTGCTCCGTCATGATGCCGCCGTAGAAACACTTGCCGTTTTCACCGAAATGCAAGCATTGCTCGTAACCGCAACCTCTGCATTCCTGCAGATTGCCCTCTCTGAGTGAGATCTCGGTTATCTCAGCACGGTCGCCTAGACTTCTTTTGACCTTGTCCCACAGCAAAAGGGTGTTCGATGTCTTTCTGGAGCTGGCATGTACCGCAAGCACTTTCAGCTTCTCACCTGCTGCTGATGTGTCGCCGGTGTCAAAATCCAGTATTCTACGGATAAGACTCTCCATCTGACCGGCATAAACCACCTCCGGAGATTGTCCTGTGACACCGGACAATACGTGAAAGTTCCCGAGGGAGCCGGTAGCCTCTACAAGAGGTCTTCCCGGGAGAGTGCATCCTGCGGCATTGATGGTAAACGCCAGCCTTCTGGCAAGAGCCTTGGTGAAAAATTCTCCCTGCCCATCCACTATGATGCCTCCGACAGCACCCTCAAGACAGTCAGGTCTTGCGCGGAAATATTCAAGAAGCCTGTAATATTCCATATTTACTCCTGCCTCGGAAAGGCTGATCGCGAATATTATGCGCTTTCCTTGCAGCACAATATGATCGAGCTCCGACGCCTTTTCAACAAGCGTGACCTCTACTCCCTCGCCGTTGAGAGTTTCAAGAATGCCGCCGAGGATGTTTTCCATCCTGCGGTTCCATCCCTGAAGCTCACATAGCGGCCTGATTACAGTAATACTCTTTTTTTCTCTTTCTGTCCCGATTGCCATCTTTTTTAAAAGAACTTACTTATCAAAAGATCTGCCCCCCTATATACAAACCTTTTGCCCCCTTCTACCTGATCCTGCACAGATTCCTATAGGCTTCGAGTATTCTCCCGTACAGACTATCCGGAAGAGGCTGGTCTTCATACTCAAACCCCTCTGCAGTCAATCTGTTCTTTACGCCCATAAATGCTCCTTCATCCCGGCTGCCCATGTATACCGATCCGTAATGCCACTCTCCCCTTAAGGTGAGCAGTATTGATATAGCAGCTGAGGAAATTGCCGGTGCGATGTACGGTTTGAATCCGAGATCCCTCACTCTCAGGTTGGCATTTTTAGCCAGCTCTGTCAGCTTCAGCGATGCATTTTCATCATAATGTTCTATGCTGTTCGCTATAACCAGATCCTGCCCGTGAGGCCCGAAGGCTCTTCCCTCTGACACATACGCTTTTTCGGCAGCATCAGATGATCTTTCAGCATAGTACAGAGCCCGCATATTCATCACTCCGAGCCCATAGCCCTGTATCTGCCATGGCTGAAGGCCTGCCTCATCAAGGAAGGCGGCAGCCAGATTATCGACAGGATCGCTTACCACAGCTATCATTCCGCCGTATCCGGCTGTCCCGGCAAGACCTGCATAGTGCTTTATTATTTCCCTGTTCGCCTCAAGCTGCACCATCCTGACATCGATCACGGCAGCCCCGTCATCCGCTGAAACAGGAGGCACACCTCTGCTGGCGCAGAATATGAGCAGGTCGCAGTCAAACAGAGTATCTTCTTCGAGGATTCGCACAGGCGGCAAATCATGTGTACCGAAAGGATATCCAATCTGATTGATCTCCATCTCAAGACGCTCAAGATTCTCGGGACGTATATCCAGGATACCGATCTCAGATATAACGTCGCCGCCAAGCAGCCTGAGACCTATCAGCATCGTTGTCCCTACATCTCCGAGCGCAAGGATGTTTACTCTGTTTTTCCCATTCAGGATAACCGGACAGCTCCCCTGTCCCGTCATTTCTGCGATCCCGTTATCCTGTGGAAGT
>Ga0310695_10010996_pt1 | contig 13075 bp, 10 predicted proteins | sample RumenRJG_04DNA_FD_203882 | JGI IMG/M metagenome (GOLD analysis project Ga0310695, IMG submission 203882) | Bovine rumen microbial communities from Lethbridge, Alberta, Canada - RJG_04 (v2) (version 2) | ecosystem: Host-associated > Mammals > Digestive system > Stomach > Rumen | place: Canada...
GCCTGCCAAAACAGCGGCGGACCGGCTGCAATCGCAGTAAAATGACAACTAAGGCAGTGAAGAAATGATTTTTCGTTTCTTCACTGCCTTTCTTTTTGCTCTTTTTTATTGATGAAAATTATAATACAATCATTTTGAGGAAGTATATTTTGACAATTGGGCATTAAGCGCCTATTATAGTCGGATGGAACAAGTAATGGAGGCATCATGATGAATAAATTCTTGAATAATCCCGCGTTTGAAGGGATCGAACCGTTTGAATCCAAGCTATGGCTGTCGTCTCCCACGATGCACGGCGACGAGCAGAAATGGGTGGACGAGGCGATCCAGACGAATTGGGTTTCTACAGTAGGACCTAATATAGATGAGGTTGAGCAGCAGATCGCCGAGTATGTAGGCGTGAAGTACGCGGTCGGTCTTTCCTGCGGCACATCCGCGCTCCATATGGCTACCAAGCTCGCGGGAGAGAAGCTGTACGGACAGGCGAAGCCCAATCAGGGCACGCTGCAGGGGCACAAGGTTTTCTGCTCGGACTGCACTTTTGACGCCAGCATCAATCCCGTCGCTTACGAGGACGGCGAGGCGGTCTTTATCGACACGGAGTACGACACCTGGAACATGAGCCCGGAGGCGCTGGAGAAGGCCTTCGAGATCTACCCGGACGTTAAACTTGTCATCATCGCGCACCTGTACGGCACGCCCGGCAGGATGCAGGAGATCAAGGAGATCTGCGACAGGCACGGCGCGCTGATCGTTGAGGACGCGGCTGAATCCCTGGGGGCGAAATACAGATTGAACGGTCAGTGGATCGAGACCGGAACACTGGGCGATTATAACGCAATCAGCTTCAACGGCAACAAGATCATCACCGGATCCGCGGGCGGAATGTTCCTTACAAACAGCCAGGAAGACGCGGAGAAGGTCCGCAAGTGGTCCACACAGAGCCGCGAGGACGCTCCCTGGTACCAGCACGAGGAGATCGGCTACAACTACCGCATGAGCAATATCATTGCCGGAGTGATAAGAGGCCAGATCCCCTATCTGGACGAGCACATCGCGCAGAAGAAGGCAATCTGGGAGAGATATGAGAAGGGGCTTGACGATCTGCCGATCAGCATGAACCCTTGGGACAGAAAGAACGCGCAGCCCAACTTCTGGCTCAGCTGCATACTGATCGACAAGTACGCTATGGCACCCTCTGTCAGGGGCGAGAAGGACTATCTCTACAAGAGCGCGAGCGGAAAGAGCTCCCCTCACGAAATTCTTGACGCGCTGGCTGCTTTTAACGCCGAGGGACGCCCGATCTGGAAGCCGATGCACATGCAGCCGATCTACAGGATGAATCCTTTTATCACTGTAGAGGGCAGCGGACGCGCGCGCAGCAACGCCTATATCGAAGGCGGCGGGATCGACGTCGGCGCAGATATCTTCAGGCGCGGACTCTGCCTGCCCTCGGACAACAAGATGACGCCCGAGCAGCAGGATATTGTCATCGACATCATCCACAGATGCTTTAAGTGATGCGGCGGACCCGCATAGAAACCGGAGAATATGAAAACTTACAAAAATCTGATGAATTCCCTCTCTGACGACGACTTGCTCCGTCAGATGACAGAGGAAGAAATAAAGGAACTCAGAAGCGTTTTCCTTCAGACCTACCTGGATCTGGCTGATTGCTGCAAGCGAAACGGTCTCACAGTCATGCTGCTGGGAGGTTCATGTCTGGGAGCCGTACGCCACAAGGGCTATATTCCGTGGGACGACGACCTTGACGTTGCTATGACCAGGAAAGATTTTGAACGGCTCAAGGAGATCTTCGACAAGGAAATGGGGGACAAGTATATTTTGTCGTCTCCCAATTACAAGGGAAACGCCAGAAACCGCTTCCCGATGATACTCGTCAAGGACACTGTGATGGTCGAGACGGGCGAGAATCCGGAAGAAGACTTGAACAAGATCAAGATCGATATGTTCCTGCTTGAGAATATTCCGGAGAACCCGGTCCACAGGGCGCTCAAGGGGCTCTGGTGCACAGCGTTGATGTTCATCACCAGCTATGAAGAGACCTACGAGAAGTGCGATGAGTACATGAGACGATACATGTGCAAGACTCCGGAGGGAGAGAGAGAGTTTAAGAGAAGGATGATCATCGGAAGACTTTTCTCTTTCAATAAATTCCAGAAATGGGCGGATCGTGTGGATAAGGCTTTCCAGTATCCCAAGGAGACGAAGCTTCTGGGGATTCCGTCGGGGCGCAAGCACTATTTTGGCGAGATCCTGCCCAGAGAAGCTTATGTGCCCGTGTCCAAGGGCGAGTTTGAGGGCAGAGCTGTGGATCTGCCCGGAAACACAGACCTGTACCTGTCCAATCTTTACGGGGATGACTATATGACACCGCCTCCTGTGGAGAAGAGAGAACGTCATATGATCATGGAAGTTGAGTTTGGACCAAAAAAGTGAGCGCCGCTATTATACAGACTCTTAAGGAGACAGCTAAGATATGAATTACTACATTCAAGAAACGGTTTTTAACGAGGATGTTAAGCAGACAGCCGGCTCCAAGGCCAGGGAAGACATCAACGAGATCGCTGAAAAAATGGGTTTTACCCCCATCGAGGTGGAGTACGACTATTCCCTGAGAAATAAAAAAGGATTCCTGACAGCGCTTGCGCAGCTGTCTGAGGACTGGAGCAAGGCCCTTGCTCAGGTTGGAGAAGGCGACACTGTTTTGATCCAGTATCCGCTTAATCACCATCCGGTGGGCGTTCCGGGAATGCTGAAAAAGCTGCAGAAGCGCGGCGGCAAGGTGATCATCCTGATCCACGACATCGACTACATCCGCATGAACAACGAATCGCTGCTGTCCAAGCTCAAAGTCGCCAAGGTCAAGTACGAGGATCATTCGATCATCAAATGCGGCGACGCTGTCATTGCTCATAACAAAAAGATGATGAAGTTCCTTGCGGGCATGGGCGTTAAGAAAGAGAAGATGATCTCCCTGAGGATTTTCGACTACCTGATCCATCAGGACAGCGGTTATGTCTCGAGAAACATCGCAGAACCTGTGATCATCGCCGGCAACCTCAGAAGGCACAAAGTCGGATATGTTTACTCGCTGCCGGATAACCAGGAGTTCAACCTCTACGGTGTGGACTTCGAGGACGACGGGAGGGAGAACATCCACTATATCGGCGCTTTCGATCCCGAGGAGCTGACGCAGAAGATGCAGGGCAGCTTCGGCCTTGTTTGGGACGGCACGACCTGCGATACCTGCGACGGACTTTCAGGCAGCTATCTCAAGATCAATAATCCCCACAAGTTTTCCCTGTATCTTTCTTCAGGCCTGCCTGTTATCGTATGGGACCAGGCCGCGATCGCTGACTTTGTAAAGAAAGAAAATGTCGGTATCACGGTCAGCCGGATCAGCGAGATCCGCGATGCGGTCGCGAATATGAGCGAGAGCAGCTACAGGGAAATCGAAGCGAACGCCAGGAAGATCTCCCGCAGGCTGATCGGCGGCAGTTACACGAAAAAGGCGCTGACCAAAGCTCTGGATATGGTTTCAGGGCAGAAAGAATAAATGAATTCCAGGATTTTAGACGTATATCCCAAAATACCGCTTTTCACGACGTTATTGCTCTTTACAATAACGTTCTTTGTGTACGATGATTTCGGGATCAGGATGATCTTCGGGTACGCCGCCCTCATGTATGTGGCCCTGATCTATCTGATCTTCAGGAACAACAATTTGCGCGTCACAAGGATGAAAGCGCTGTATCTGATACTGGCGCTGAATCTGTCGATCCTGATACTGTCCGGAAGCGTGGACTCCTCAAGTATCGCCTTTGTGCTTGGTATTGTGATCTGCGCCGTGATCGCGCTGGTTGGAGATGTCAGGCGGTCGGAACTGCCCGCGGCTTTCCGGATCCTGATCGTATTCTCGATTCTGATCTCACTCTACGTCGTCGCCGTAAGGTTCAATCCATCACTGTATTTAAACTATGTCAGGCCTCACATCTCCGCTCATTCCCGGTACACGAATGAATGGCTCCTTAAAGACGGATATGGGATCACTCTGGGCGGGAATATCGTTTTTATCGACTATGTACTTACGCTGTGCGGACTGATCTGTTTCAATCTCATACTGGCATACAAAGAGAAGCTTAAGTTCAGGTGGCTCTACTGGATCTGTATAGCTATAAGCGTAGTTGGAATGCTCTTTGTAAACAGAAAGAGCGAACTCCTTGCCTATGCGACAGGCCTTATCTTTTGCTTTTTTATGCACATGGGATCCAGTACCTGGAGGGAGAAAAAGAGGATCCTGATCGCGATGATCGTACTTGTGATCCTCGGCGTGACAGGCGTTTCTTATCTGGCAAAGACCGAATACATGGAACGCTATGCGGTTTTTGCCGAGCGTCTCATCAATATAATACAGGGGACGGGCGTGCAGAAGGATATTACCTCCGGACGAACGATCCTGTGGCAGATCGCGTTGTCTTTTTTTAAGGATAATCCTGTCTTTGGAATCGGCTGGGGACATTTCAAAGAGTACATCCCCGCCTTTATGGGCGATCTGAATAACGTCCACAATAATTACATTCAGCTGCTGTGCGAGACCGGAGTCGTCGGATTCTTACTTGTTATGGTACCGATGATATTGATATTCAGGGAGACTATTCGGCTGATCAGGGTGAACAAAAAGAAGTCGAACCGCGAACCGCTCCTTATGGCGCTCAATACAACATCTTACGGAATGCAGATATCATTTTTTGTACTGAGCTTTCTTGATCCCTGCCTGTACAAATTGTTATTCTGGCCTCTTTTCGCGATCGCGGTCATGTTTGCCTGCTGTACGGAAAACTCATTGCTTGATAAATAAGGAAGTATAAGACAATGGTTGATCTTAAAATAGAACTGCCGGAAGGCTATCTGAATGAGGAAGTCAGAGACGGCTTTACCGTCACTGAGGAGCGGAAGAAAATATGGGCTGTGGAGCTGGATCTATTGGCGGAACTGAACCGCGTCTGCGATAAGTACGGACTGACTGTCTATGCGGACAGCGGGACGATGCTCGGAGCGGTCCGCCACAAGGGCTTTATTCCCTGGGACGACGACATCGACCTGACCATAAGCCGGTCGGATTACGAGAAACTATGCGAGATCGCGCCCAAGGAATTCAGGCACCCCTACTTCTTCCAGACAGAGGAGACGGATCCCGGTTCGGGGCGCGGCCACGCCCAGCTCAGAAACTCGGAGACGACAGGCATCCTTAAAAAAGAGCAGGAGGTCCGCTATTCTTTCAATCAGGGAATATTCATCGATATTTTCCCCTATGATAATGTGCCGGACGACGTCGAAAAGCGCGCGGAGATGGTCCAGAGGATCGAGGATCTGCGGAATAATTCTGTCAGTTACGCTAAGCTCTTTTTCTCCGGGAATCCCGGGATCGGATTCAGATGGTATGTCGCTCACGCGCTTCAGATCGCGATCAAAATATTCCATGTCAAGTACAACAACAAGTACTTCAGGGAGATGGAGAAGGCCAAGCTCGCCTACAGGAATAAGGAGACGCTTTATATCGCCAATCTCTACCGCCTCTGGGCAGACGACCCGGAATCCTGCGTATGGGAGAAGTCGTGGTATAGAGAAGCGCTTGAAGTTCCCTTTGAGTTTATCACGATAAAAATACCTGCGGGGTACAACGAGTACCTGACAAAGACATACGGCGAATGGCAGAAGTTCGTGGTCGGCAGTTCGGATCACGGAGATATCATCTTTGACACAGACCGCTCTTACAAAGAGTATCTGTAGACCGGACATTGGAGGATAGGATCAGTGAAAAAACTGAAAATTGTGAGCATAATTGTGTTCATGTTGTCTGCAATTCTCTTTGGAGGATTTATAGCTAAGGAAAAGGTCGCAAAGGATTCGACAGGTCCGGTAATCACAATGGATTCGGAGAGCATTGCAGTCAGCATCAATGATGGCAGAGAAGCCCTTCTCAGGGGCGTGACAGCTTCAGACGCCGGCGACGGAGACATCACTGCCTCTGTACATGTGGAGTCCGTAGGTCCCATGAACGAAAAAGGGGAGAGAAAGGTCAGCTATGTGGCTTTTGACTCAGACGGAAATGTGAGCCATGCGCTTCGGACAATGACCTACACAGACTATACAGCGCCGGTACTGACTCTGTCCAAAAATCTTGCCTACCCGGCAGGAACCACTAACCTGGTGGACGGCTTCACAGCGCAGGACTGCTGGGGGCAGGATATAACATCGGAAATCCGAGTCCTATTCACAGAAAGCAAAAACGTGAGGCTTGCAGGTTTCTATCCCGCCAGGGTAAAGGTGATCGACAGTACAGGCGGAAGTTTTGAACTCCCCGTCAACTATGAGATATACGTTGCTCAGGCGTACAACAAGCTGCCCGCGCTGACCCTCGATAATTATCTTCTGTACATCAATAAGGGAGAGCCTTTCAACGCGCTGGATCATTTGAACAATGTCACGATCAACGGTGCAAAATATACTCCGGTCGAAGAGGACGGCACCTACGGCGTAGTGGAAGAATACGAAAAGGGACAGGAGAGGACGATCGACCTGAACCGATTCACTGTTTCAGGGGACGTGGATACCAATACTCCCGGCTGCTATGAAGTTTCCGTTTCACTCCAAGACAGTGTCTACGAGACAGGTACCGGAACAGTAAGAATGTATGTAGTGGTCAAGGAAGGAGGGGTTAAATAAGATGGGTGAGAATAAAACCGCAGCCGGACGTATCCCTGATCACGAATACAAGCTGGATGTATACAGCGTTCTCAGCGACGTAATGAGCCAATGGATTTCTGTCCTGCTGCTTACGGCGTCGGTTACTATGCTTGCTTATATCGGACTCTCTATCCGATACCGGCCTGTATATCGGGCAACGGCCACAGTTGCGATCGAGAATATAAACGAAGATACAAACCTCAACAACATCGGACAGACTGAACTCTTCGCTGCTTTTAATACAGCCGGAGACAGCGCAGCCCAGCTGCAAAGTATTGTCACTATGGAAGGAATCCGTGCATTGGCAGCCCAGGAACTCGGCAAAGATGATCTTGAGGGGAGCATCAGCGCATCGACGCTGGGGGAGGGCAACCTCCTTGAAGTCTACGTCACATCCGGTTCGCCGGAAGTTTCGCTGCTGGAAGAGGAGGCAGTCATTAAAAGTCTCTCCGAATCCGGAAACGAACTGATGGGCGGCGTTGTAATTACTGTCGTGGAAGAACCGAGGATTTTTGAGACCCCTATAAACGCCCGGCCCGGAAAGATTGCGATTGCCGTCGGGATACTGGCGTTTTTCGCGATCTGCACTCTTTTGAGCTGGCGCTCATCCGCGAGATATACAGTGCGCAACAGCATGGAAGTAGCGCCCAAGCTCGGAACGGAACTTCTGGCAGTGATACCGAAGGAAAGAAAATTCTTTAATAATAAATCAGGAATCCTCATCACGGATCCTTCGGTCTCGGCAGGATATTCCGAGGAAGTGCGGAGTCTCGCGATCCGCCTGATGAACGAAATGGAGAAAAAAGGAGAAAAGACGCTCCTCGTATTTGGAGCCCTGGAAGATGAGGGCAAGTCGACTTTAGCGGCAAATATCGCGCTGGCACTGTCCCAGATGAACCGCAAAGTCGTGCTGGCGGATATGGATTTCAGCAAACCTTCTCTGGCCAGAATACTGAATATGAAGGACGCACAGTTTGCGGACTTTGCACAGTACCTGGCAGGCGGTGCTTCAGCGGATCCTGCTTCAGCAGCTGTCAAAGTACCCGGAACCGAGCTGAGAGCACTCCTTGTCAGCGGCTCAGCACCGCAGACCATTTATCAGTGCCGCGCTCAGATCCGCGAATGCCTTGGACGCCTTCGGGAAGAGGCAGATTTTGTCATCGTGGACAGTACCCCGATGAACAGTATGTCCGCGGCAGAAGAGCTGGCAATGATGACCGAAGCGTCTGTCCTTGTCGTCCGCGAGAACTTCGCGGCAGTGGCGGATATAGTAAACGCGGTCCAGGCTCTGGGCGAGGGCAGCCATATGCTCGGATGCGCGCTTAATAACGCGCGTGGAAGCGACATCACTGCCGATGCGGCAAAGCACGGCAAGGGAGGTCATTATGTGGGATAAGACAGTTGATATGGACAATAATGAAGGAATCAGGGTCAATTTTATCACCCTGATCAAGGAAATGATTGTACAGCTGCGGCGCAATGCCGCAAAGTTCGTAATACTGGCTGTCCTCAGCGGCGCGGTATTTTTTGTCGGCGCAAGACTTACCTATTCGCCTACCTACACGGCAAGATCCTCCTTTACCTTCAACAGAGTTACAGGCGCGAGCTACAAGACCGGTACGGAAAAGAACTCCATCATTTTCAAACTGAGCGTGATGTTCTCCGAGATCATGACCGGCGACGCCCTCAGAAGCATTGTCATGGATGAGCTCGGGTATGCGGGCAGCAAGAACTTCAATGTGAAGGTCAACGCAACGGGACAGGAGGCGATCAACGTAGTCAGCCTGTCTGTAACAGCAGGCGATCCCCAGCTAGCTTACGACACGCTCCAGTCGCTGATGCGCAATGTTTCAAAGGTCACTGAACCGGCCTTCGGTGAAATAGATATCAAGGTTCTGAGCGATGAAGGACTTCCGACTTCACCTTCCGGAGGCGTTACCGGCAAAATGGCGGCAGCGGCAGGAATTCTGCTGGCCTTAGTTTTCGAGATGATCTGGCTTGTTCTAAAGAGCCTCGGTGATCGCTCCGTAAAGGACAGAAAGGATATGAACCCCTTCCTTGGCATAGAACTTCTGGGAGCCCTGCCCAAAGCAAAGCGGACCGGATTTGGCGGAAAGCGCTCCGTCATCATTGACGAAGAAGGCGCCACGACGGAGATGATCGGCACTGTGCACACAATTCTCCACCGCATAGAGAGAGAGGCGATAGAGAATAATATGAAGACCATCCTGGTCACCAGCGCTCTCGGCGGCGAAGGAAAGACAAGCACGGCAGCTAATCTTGCCATAGCACTTGCGGGTCAGGGAAACAAAGTGGCGCTTGTAGAAGGCAATCTTCGCAACCCTTCCATCCTGTCGACACTGGGAATGCCGCAGACAGAGAAGGGACTGACGGACTTGTTGTCCGGAAACTGCAAGCTGGAAGACGCAATGATCCCTTATACTAAAAACGGAAATCTGATATTGCTTCCCGGCGGAAAGCTGAGTGCGATTCCCGCGACTCTGTGGAGCAGCGCTGCGGCTGAGCAGCTCTTCAAACAGTTGGATGCAGACTTCGACTATATCCTGATCGACTCCTCAGCAAGTGCCTCCCTCTCGGACAGCGGCCTCCTCGCGAAATTCGCGGACGGCTATGTCTACGTGGTGAAAAAGGCTTACGCGCAGCTCCCGGCCCTTCGCAAAGGCGTGGAGACCCTCTCCAATTGCGGGTGCAGGGCCATCGGAAGCGTGCTGAACGCAGATTGAGCGGACTGCGGGCGGAGCCCGGGGCAGTCCTGCGCCTGCGTCAGGCGTTCCGCACGGAAGACGATGTTGCAGGATTACGGAAAATAGTGTATTATTGGTAATCGAAATAGGATTTGACGGGGGATGGGACATCCCATCCCCTTAATTTTCAGATGCGTGTTCACGAAAACAGATTTGGAGATAATTCATGAATGTATATGAATCAGAAATTATGAATATCCTGTGCAAGGAGCACTTCGTTAACCAGAGGATCCTGGCGGAAACCACAGGCCACAGCATAGGGAGTGTCAACAAATCCCTGCGCCAACTTGCCCAGGACGGCTATTTGGACAACAACATGCAGTTCACGGACAAAGGACGGCAGGAGATCCGCGCCAAAGCGCCGCGCAACGCCATCATTCTGGCAGCGGGCTTCGGCATGCGGATGGTCCCGATCAACACGTCGACCCCCAAAGCACTCCTCGAAGTCAACGGAGAGCCGCTGATCGAGAGGACGATCCGCCAGCTCCACGAGGCCGGCGTCACGAACATCACGGTGGTGGTCGGCTTCATGAAAGAGCAGTTTGAGTACCTGATCGACGAGTACGGCGTCGACCTGGCGGTCAATTCGGAGTATTCGAAGAGGAACAACCTCCACTCCCTCGCCTATGTCGCGGGCAGGATCGACAACTCCTACATCATCCCCTGCGACATCTGGTGCGCGGTCAACCCTTATTCCCGCACAGAACCCTATTCCTGGTATATGGTCAGCGATAAGATGGACGAGGACAGCACTGTCCGGGTCAACAGAAAGCGCGAGCTCGTGACGATCCCCGAGAAAGAAGCCGGAAACGCCATGATCGGAATTGCCTACCTGACCGGAAGAGAGGCCACTATCGTCCGGGAGAATCTCAGGAAGATGGACACGGACGAGGATTATGACGATGAGTTTTGGGAGAGAGCGCTTTACGGAGGCGGTTCTGCCGCGCAGGCTTCTCCCGATTTCTCAGGGAAACCCCGTTTCCAGAGAGACCGTATGATCCTTCAGGCCAAAACAGTGAGCGCCTCCGATTTTGTCGAGATCAACACTTATGAGCAGCTCCGTGAGCTGGATTCCGGCTCCAACCACCTTCAGTCCGACGCGATCCACACGATATGCGGGGCTCTGGGTTGCAGCGTAAGCGATATCTCAGACATCAGCGTGCTTAAGAAAGGCATGACCAACAGAAGTTTCCTCTTCAGCGTGAAGGGTTCCAAGTACATCATGCGGATCCCCGGCGAAGGGACAGACAAGCTTATCAACCGCCGGCAGGAGGCGGATGTGTACAGGGCGATCAGCGGTCTCGGCCTCTGCGACGATCCCGTCTACATCAATCCGGACAACGGGTATAAGATCACTTCTTTCCTGGAAAATGTGAGGGTCTGCGATCCTTCCAGCGAAGAGGACCTGAAGCGCTGTATGAAAAAACTTCGGGGCTTCCACGAGATGCGAATTTCTGTGGACCATACCTTCGATTTATGCAGGCAGATCGAGTTCTACGAATCTTTGTGGGACGGAGCGCCGTCTATTTATAGGGATTACCTGCGGACTAAGGAGAAAGTGCTGAGTCTGTGCGATTATGTGGAGAGTCTCGACCATGATTGGTGTCTGACACATATCGATGCGGTGCCGGATAATTTCCTTTTCTATGGATATGGAGATTTTGGCGATTCTTCAGACGAGCAGCTTCAGCTGACCGACTGGGAATACGCGGGGATGCAGGATCCGCATGTGGATATCGCTATGTTTTGCATCTACAGCCTGTATAACCGGCAGGAATGCGATAGGCTGATCGATATTTACTTCGAAGGGCGATGCAATCGTTCGACGCGGACCAAGATTTATATCTATATTGCGATGTGCGGGCTTCTGTGGTCGAACTGGTGCGAGTATAAGAGGAAGCTTGGCGTGGAATTCGGGGAGTACAATTTGAGGCAGTATCGCTATGCGAAGGATTTCTATCGGGCGGCTAAGGAAATGATGGAAGCAGCGGAGTCGGCGGAGTCGTTGGAGTCGTAAGCGTCGTCGGCGTCGTAAGCGTCGTCGGAGATCTGAGGAGCGCGTTGCGAGGCGTTGGGTATGCTGATTGTTCGAAATCTCGTTGATTGAGACGAGAGTGCTCAATGAATATTTATGCAGTTTTCTGTATGAGGCATACACCTTTGTTAAAACCCTTTTTTCTTTTGAATCCTGAAATTTTTGAAAATTTTGCATAATATACAGAATTATTCTGTTTTATGCAGAAGAAATGCATAAACTAATGAAAACGATATTTTGATCATTGAAGCAGGGTGGACTAGAAGGCGAGAGGAAAGCGCAGCGAACCATTTGGTAGTGAGACAGCAAGGAGGCACAGCAGATGTGTGAAGAGAGTCATATTGTAAAGCGGGCCATCATAATGGCGGCGGGTTTTGGCAACAGGATGTACCCGCTGACGCTGACGACGCCGAAGCCGCTGGTGAAGGTTAACGGCGTGCGGATGATCGACACGGTGGTGGACGGCCTGAGGAGCAACGGCATCACGGAGATTTATGTGGTGGTGGGGTACCTGAAGGAGCAGTTCTACGAGTGGGCTGCGGAACGGCAGGCTGAGTGGGCTGCGGAGCGGCAGGCCAAGTGGGCGAAGGGGCAGTCGGTCGAGAACGCGAAGGAGCAGCCCGGCGTGCAGATCATCGAGAACCCGGACTACGCGACATGCAACAATATCAGTTCGCTGTATGTGGCGAGGGAGCATCTGGGGGAGTGCATTATTTTGGACGGGGACCAGATCATTTATAATAAGGAGATTCTGGATCCGCACTTTACGCTGTCGGGCTACAACGCTGTCTGGTGTGAGGGCGAGACGAAAGAGTGGCTCATGGAGGTGGAAGATGGCATCGTGAAGTCCTGCTCGAGGACGGGCGGGCGGCACGGATGGCAGCTTTACAGTATTTCGCGGTGGACTTCGGAGGACGGTGCGAAGCTGTGCAGACACCTGGAGCAGGAGTTTGAGAGCGGGAACAGGCAGATTTTCTGGGACGATGTCGTGATGTTCTGTCATTTTGATGAGTACAGGCTGGGCATCAGGGAGATGCAGGCGGAGGATATCATCGAGATCGACGGGATTGACGAACTGGCACAGGCCGATCCGAGTTACAGAACGTATCTGGACAGCCTGGACGGATGAGTGCCAGCGCGGCTGAGAGGGCTGTAGTCGGATGAGTGCCGGCGGAAAGCCGGAAATGGAGGTTCAATATTATGAGCAATAACATGGTAACTGCTGACAGCAAGAGAATCGACTGGATGATCACACTGGTGCCGTTCATTCTGATCATGGCGCTGGCGGTGTATCTGTTTATTTTCCCGGAGCAGGCGAATGGAGTGATTTCGCAGGTGCGTTTCTTCTTCGGCGATACGGTGGGACTGTACTATCTTGTGATCGGCGTGGGAGTGCTGCTGGTGTCGCTGTTCCTTTCGTTCTCCAAGTACGGAGATATTGTGCTGGGAGAGCCGGATGAGAAGCCGCAGTACAATTTCTTTACCTGGGGTTCCATGATGTTCA
>Ga0310695_10010998_pt1 | contig 13074 bp, 9 predicted proteins | sample RumenRJG_04DNA_FD_203882 | JGI IMG/M metagenome (GOLD analysis project Ga0310695, IMG submission 203882) | Bovine rumen microbial communities from Lethbridge, Alberta, Canada - RJG_04 (v2) (version 2) | ecosystem: Host-associated > Mammals > Digestive system > Stomach > Rumen | place: Canada...
AGTTTAGTTTCGTATACTTGAAGATTATAACCGGCAGAATCCAAAGCGTTTTTTTCCCCTGGTGCTACAGCCTTAGTTTTAAGCTCCTCTACTTGTTTTTTTGCGGTCTCAAGATTGACTTTAGCATTTTCAAATTCCACATTATCATGCGAGGCAATATACCCACGGAAATGAAACATACACATAATCGTTGACTCGTTAAGACCGTGAATCAACGTATTTTTGGGTACGTTATTTTCCGTAATATTGACAATGGTATTTTTAATTTTGATAGTAGTTGATACCGGAAGTAAATAACTCACGGCCATAAGCAAGATCAAAAAACCAATTCCAAACAAAAGTTTTTTTCTAAGCGGTAAATTCTTAAAGTTGAACATAGTGTATTTTTTTATGCTTATTATATTTTTCTTGATAATCCCAAAAACTAATTTCTTATACGAAAAAAGCGGAAAAAAGTTTCTATAAAAACAGAAAAAATTATGCCAAAAAACTTTCACTCGGAAATTAAGGAAATAATTGTCAATTTTTTTTGTAAAATTTAAAATTATTTATATAACTTTGCAAACTCAAAGATTAAAAACGATGGAAAACAAAAAAGCGTTAGTTGAATATTCCGGTGTAGAAATAGAACGCTCCGGGCAGACAATCATTTCGGATGTAAACTTCCAACTATTTGAATCAGAGCTGATTACAATAGACGGGAGCATAGGTAGCGGCAAGACATCGCTATTCAAAACTCTTTACGCCGATTTGCCGATAAAAAAAGGCAGTGCAAGGGTTTTGGACTTTGAACTCAACGGCATCCCGGAAAGAAAAATTTCAAAACTCCGTCGCAGAATGGGAATCATTTTTCAAGATTATCAACTTTTTGACACAAAAACAGTCAGCGGCAATCTTGAATTTGTAATAGATTCGTTAGGTTTCAAAACGCCGTGTCCGAGAGAGGAATATATCAACAACGTGTTAGGAAAAGTCGGAATCATAGGCAAAGCGGGCAGTTTTACACACATGCTTTCGGGCGGAGAGCGTCAAAGCGTTGCAATTGCGCGGGCTATTGTTTGCAAGCCTGAAATCATTATCGCTGACGAGCCGACAGGAAATCTTGACGAACAATCAGCAAGACATATTGCAAAACTACTTTACTCTCTCTCTCAAGAAGGCACTTCGGTAATCGTTGCAACACACGACGGCGATGTTTTCAAAGAGTTTCAACACAGAGAGTTACACGTAGAAAACGGCAAATTAATAAGCTAATTTTTTATTGTTTTCATACAATTAACATAAAAAAATAACCGTTCTTCCGAACGGTTATTTTTTTTATCCTTGTGCCGGTAAATCATCGCCTTCCGGCTCTCCGTCAGGGAGTTGCTGTTTGACAAATTGTTCATCTTGATGTTGTTCAAACGAGGGTTCGCCTTCAAGAGCGTCCTCTGAAACTACTTCTGTCTGTTCCATTTGAGAATTATTTAATTGGTTATCGTCATCGTCCTGCAAGCCGGTATAAATTTTAATTATTTTCGGCTCCTTTCTCTCCTGAGCATCCGAAGAATTTTCTTCCTCAGTCGTAGTAGTTGTTGTGGTGGTCGTGGTAGTAGTCGTGGTTACGGTTGTAACAATATCATCCTCATCTTCATCAAGTGAGATATTAGCACCCATAGCCGTATCTATTTCAAAATCAGGCGTTTCCTCTCCGTCCGACTCTACATAATCATCTTGTTCGTCAGGATTATAACCCGGAAGCTCTTCCTCTTCGGTCTCCTCAACTACTGCTTTTGAATCTTCTTGATTATCATAATATTGCTCCAATAAATTCTCATCAACCTCATCCGATTGAAAATCACTTTGATCATCATCGTCCTCTGTTTCTTTCGTCTCTTCAACAAGAATTTGGGTTTTCTCATCTGAAACTTCTTGCTCTTCATCAGATTTCTTTTGCTCCTGATCTTCAGAAACTTTTTCTTCCATCACAATAGTTTCAGATGAATTATTCTCAAGATTTTCAGATGAATATTCTTCTTGAGCCGAAGTATTTTCAATAGTTTCAGAAGTGTTTTCAACTATTTCAGAAGTGTTTTCAATAGTTTCAGAAGAATTTTCAACAGTTTCAGAAGAATTTTCAACAGCCTTTGAAGAATTTTCTTCGGGTTCGATTTTTTCACCCATTAAAGGGTCTGAATCCTCCGTAGGGACTGTTGTAGTCGTTGTCGTAACGGTCGTAAAAGTATCTCCTGAATCGTTAATAACAACAGTTTCTGTTGTCGTAGTAGTCGTTGTTTGGGGTTCTGGTTCTACCTTAACAATAAGATTATCGTATTCAGGCTCTTTTTCGTCCGAAGTATCTTCCTTTTTAACGTCATCGTTTGAAATTTCAACAATGATTTTGTCAGCCTCCAAATCCTTAGAAATCAAAGTTGCCGTATCATCTATAACCTCTTGAGTTGTAACGGTTTGGGTCGTTTCTTCAACGGTCCTAAGAATTTCCAAATCAAAACTTGAAACTTTTACGTAATCATCAGCATACATTTCAAACTGACTCGAAAGCGACCAAATGCGGTACCAAATTCTCAAAACAATGAAAAACTGCTGAACGAAAAACATAATTATCAGTCCCCATGTTGAAGCCGTACCGATTTTATCAAAAGTCATTTTATAAAGAACAAGCGTAAAAAACGGAACAACCAAAAGCAATGCGTACAAGAAATAAGTTTTAACAAAATTGTTGAAAACATATTTCACGGCTTTTCCGATAGCTTTTAAAACTCTGTGAGTTTCAGCCATTTCCATATAAAATTTGGCATAATCCGAAATCATCAAAAGCAAAACAACAACGCAAGCATAAATAAATGCCGCAATCGAATACGCCCAATACAAAGGACCTTCCGAGGTGATATTGCCGAACAACTGCAAAAGTAAAGATGCTAATCCGAAAAGAACGAAAAACATCACTATTTGAGCAAGAATCATTAAAATATCACAAAGCAAAAACCTCAAAAAATTAACGCCCGCACCCGAAAAAAACGTTGTCGTAGTGTAGTCCTCCTTGTTGAAACAACGTATAATCCCGCCGACAAAAAATATCATTATCAGCCAGTAAACAAACAGCGTAAACACGCCTTGATGAAAAATAGAATCCAAATTCCAAGAATGAAAATTCATCAATTCGGTAAAAGCCGTCCAATCAAGCGTTTTGGAAATTATGCTTGAAGAACTCGCCGACTGAAACGAAAAGAAAAACGGCAATGCCAACGATAATCCCAAAAGCAAACAAATTGCGTAAATCAGAAAAATCATTTTCGGCCTGCGCAACGAATTTCTAAAACCTGAAGAATATGCCTTTAATATATTCATTTTTTTATTCTAATTTTTTTAGTCGGTTAATAAATTTTAAGCGAAGAAAAATACTGTTTGGAAAACGTTTTCTACCCAAAACAAAAATTTTGAAGCGTATTTCCAAATCGGGTTTTGCGAATCGGATTCGTAACTTATTGAATTGTTAATCAAATCAATATCACAACGGATTTTGTTTTTCGGGTCGATTTGAGCAGAAACTACGCTGCTGTTTTTGGTAAACGAAAATTCCTTGCAACGACCTTTACCGTCCCATTTTACGATTTCCTCATCGCCGTTCTTAAACCTTACCAATATCTCAACCGGCATTACCATCGTACCCATTCTCTGAACAAAAACCGATGATTTTATCACACTTTCGCCGTCCTCGCGTCCTAAAATTTTGTCAATTCCGCTGTCAAAAAAGCCTTTCTGAGATTCCTTAACAACGGTATTAACTATTTTTGTAAGTTTATAATCACAAACCTCGTCGGTTAAAAACGCACTTTTGAAAAACCAATTCAAATTATCTCCTAAATCAGGATTTTTAATTTCGCTGACTTTTTTGTTGATAACACCGTAAAAATCATTCGCTGAAGGATGAGAATATTTGAATCTTTCATAATAATCTTTCATCGTTGCGTTAAAATTATCCTCGCCCAACATACCTTTCAATGTTTGCAACATCGTAGCGGGTTTGTTGTAAGCCATCAACTGATAAGTATGTGAAGGATAACGCCACACATAATTATTAATAGTAGAAATTGAGGGATTATAAGACTGAGTATATCCGAGCCTTATTTTTTCAGAGGCGTTTTTCTTAAAGCCTAAGAAATTGAAGTCAGAACCCTCACCGAAATAAGCGTCCAAAATTTCACCCTCGTAAAAATATGTGATTCCCTCGTCAAGCCAAGCCTCTTCAAACTCGTTGCTTGCAACTGCTGCCATAAAATAATTATGTACAAACTCGTGAACAGCAACGCTTTCAGCCTCATGTATTCCGTCAATACGATTTGTATGAACGGTTATAAACATCGGATATTCCATTCCGGCAGCACCACGCGCATAAAAAGGACAATCAGCAAGCGTAATTTGAGGATAAGGATATTCGCCGACATTTTTCCGCATATACTCCATTGCAAATTTTACGGCGTTAATATAACGCTCCGCATCAGAGGAATGTTCGGGCATATACAAAAGTTTGATACCTTTATTATTATAAGTATCGAGCATAACCTTGTAAGCAGGCGATGCCGTCCATGCAAAATCAATCACGTCGTTAGCGAAAAACTTGTAAGTCTTTGTACCATCACCGAGTGTGGCATTGTAAGTTTCAACGCCGGTTGCTCCGACAACGTATTTTTCGGGAACATTAATCGAGACTTCATACGTGCCGAAATCAGCATAAAACTCCGAATCAAAATGAAATTCATGACAATTCCAACCAGCAGTCTTACGACCTCTCATGCCCTTAGGCTCGTAAACCGCAATTTTTGGAAACCACTGTCCGACCATAAAAAAGTCTCCCCTTTCATAACCCGTTCTCTTTAAGATTTTCGGCAATTTTGAAAGAAACGAAACACTGATTTGAATTTGACCGCCGGGGACAACACCCTTTGGCAAAGCCACTTTCATAACCGTCTGATCGTCCTCGTTGTTGGTATCGGGGTGAACATATTTCAAATCTGGTGTCAAGGGATCGCCCTCCAATGTCGTCATTCTTAAAATATCAATGTATCCCCAATCAGAATCCGAAAAATCTTCGCTCAAATTATAACCGTATTCCCTCGCACTTTCTAAGAAAAAAGTACTCTTGGAATTTTTAAAAGCATTAAGATAAGTGTGGAACATAAGCTCCGAAACCGTATCCCTTGTATTATTTTTCCACGTAATAATCTCCGTAGCGGAAATCATTTTAGCCTCTGTATCAAGTTTAGCATCTATTTTGTAAGATGCGATTTGCTCAGTTCTGTTCTCCAAAACCAAATCCTGAGCCGAACAAACAATACAGCTCAAACATAAAAGCGAAGAAATTATGATTTTTCTCATATATTTAAAATTGTCTTTTTTTATAATTTAACGGCAATAATGTTAAAATTTTACATAAAAAAGTAAAATTAAAATTATCGTTTATCCCATGTCGTTTTCAAAAAGTAAAAGTAATACCTTTAAATGAAACTACCAAAATTTTTTTTATCGAAAATAAATAATAATTTTTTTCACATTTTTTTTTAGAAAAGTAATAATTAAAATTTATCTTTGTGCGGTATTTATAAAAAAAGTGATTTAAGATTATGAATAATATTTTACCGACAACTTTCAACGTTTTGTATGTCTTTGCAGGCATGGTTCTTTTGGAATTTATCATTTTTTTGATAATGTCAGCCAAAAAGAAATTGAATGTAATAAGAATATTTTTTGCCGTTTTGAGCGGAAACGCTTTCACGACAGTTTTAAATCTTTTCGTTCCCGAAGGCAGTTCCACATTCGGGTATCTGACATGGTTTATAATAGCATTTTTGATGGCAATTGCAGCAGAATGGCTGATTTACATTGCTTATTTCAACGATAGGGAAAACCGCCTTTCAAAGACCGGATTTCTTTGGATTTCAATAGTTTGTAACTTAGTTACGTTTTCAATTCTTTATCTTTTGAAACAATATTCTCTGCTTTAAGATGACAGAATTAGACATTCAGTTGTTTTTAAGACTTTTGGAAGCTTCTATTTTGGGCGGAATTATCGGTCTTGAAAGGGAGTACAGATCTAAAGTTGCAGGTTTCAGAACGCATTTTTTGGTTGCGTTAGGGAGTGCACTTTTTATGATTATATCCATATACGGCTTTGACAACGAGAATGTTACGTATGACGCATCAAGAGTTGCCGCACAAATTGTATCAGGAATAGGTTTTATAGGTGCGGGAGCGATAATTTTTCAAAAACACGCTGTAAGAGGTTTAACAACAGCGGCAGGACTTTGGGTAACGGCAGCAATCGGTGTTTGCGCCGGCTCCGGGAGATTTTTTCTTGCCGCAGCCTCAACGGTAATGGTTCTTTTAAGCCTTGAAACATTGAATTTCGTTTTGTCAAAACTTGGTAAAAAAATTGTATCGCTCAGTATTTCAGCACATTCTAAAAACGAAATCAACTCTATTTTGCAGAACTTAAAAAATTCAGGTTTTGAAGTTGATACTTATAACATGGAACTCAAACGCAAGAGCGACGGCGATGTATACGTCCTTACAATGGAGGTAAAAGTAAAACGTAAAGAATACGAACGAAAAGTTACCGAATTGTTTGCTAATTTCGACGAAGTTTCAATTGACACTATATAATTATGATAAATTTTAACTATCACACACCCACAGAAATAGTTTTCGGACATGAAACTGAAAACCAAACAGCTGCACTCATAAAAAAATACGGAGGCAAAAATGTTTTAATTCATTACGGTGGCAAAAGCGCACAAAAACTCGGCATAATTGACAAAGTTACACAACTTTTTTCCAATGAAAACATCAACTATACCCTTTTAGGCGGTGTAGTTCCCAATCCAAGGTTGAAAAAAGTAAAAGAAGGTATACAAATTTGCAAAGAAAAAAACATAGATTTCATACTTGCCATAGGCGGCGGCAGTGTTATCGACTCTGCTAAAGCAATTGCCTACGGTCTTGATTATCAAGGCGATGTATGGGATTTGTTTGATAATAAAGGCACGGCAAAAAGTTGCAGACCCGTAGGAGCTATTTTAACAATTCCGTTATCACAAAAGAAGAAGGGAACTTAAAACGCGGTTATAACAACGGGATTTGCCGTTTGAAATTTGCCATTATGAACCCTGAATTTACATATTCTCTGCCTCAATATCAAACCTCGTGCGGTGCAACGGATATAATGATGCACACTATGGAGAGGTATTTCAGCCCCGATACCGACATGGTTTTGACGGACAGAATTGCAGAGGCATTGATGAAAACAGTAAAAGACAGCGTTTTTGAAGTCTTGAAAAATCCTCAAGATTATAATTCGAGAGCGCAGCTGATGTGGGCATCAAGTCTTTCACACAACGATTTAACGGGTTGCGGAATGAAACGCGATTTTGCCACACATAGACTTGAACACGAACTTTCAGCGGAATACGACGTTGCTCACGGAGCCGGTCTTGCTGCTTTGTGGCCAAGTTGGGCAAGATACGTAATGAATTGCAACATAGCACGTTTCGTACAATTTGCAGTAAATGTTATGGGTGTTGAAAACGATTTTTCAAACCCCGAAAAAACAGCTTTGAAAGGCATAGAGGCAATGGAAAGATTTTATCACGCTATAAAAATGCCTATCAATATTCCTGAACTTTTGGGCAGAAAACTTTCAGAGGAAGAAATTTTGAACATGGCTCAAAAATGCAGCCGCAATGACACACTCACGCACGGCTCGTTCAAAGTCTTGAAAATGAACGATATGATTGAAATTTACAAAATGGCGAATATTTAAATATTCGCCAATGTAGAATTTTGAAGAATAGCCGTTGAGCGAGACAACATTCTGATAAATTCTTTTGCGGAATTTTTCAAATATGAATCTTTCAAGGTATGAATACAACCGTCCATGCCGTTGCCGGGTTCATCAATTCTGACAGCTCTCAAGCCCTGCTCGTTTAGCACCGTACTCTCGCTCAAAACAGTAACGTATTGAGTATTGCGAACCAAACTGAAAAGCATGTGTACGTTATTGATTTCCACTTTGATGCGATAATTATGACCTTTGCCTTCGATAATTCTGTCAAAAGCGTTTCTTGCTTGAAGACCGTGCGAGGGCAAAGCCAAATCGTAATCTTCCAACTCGTCAAGCGTTACGGATTTTTTTCCCACAAGAGGATGAAATTCATTAACAATGGCAGCCAAACGGTTGTTGAAAAGCAAATGACTTTCGATGTTATTATAATTTGCCGAAGGTTTGAACGCCAAAACGAAATCCAATTCATGCTTCAACAATTTTCCGATTAACGTAGACATTGAATCGTAACGGACATTGATTTTAATTTTTGGATATTTTTTCAAGAAATCGACCATCGTCTCGTTGGTAATGCAACTGAACGAAAATGTAACACCAATATTTAATTCACCCGTTTCCAATCCTTTCAAATCCAAAATCCGCTGTTTGCAAGCCTCGGAATCATTAACTGTTTTTCTGGCAAGAGGCAACAACATCTGCCCTGCCTCGGTGAGAATTACTTGATGACTATTACGCTCAAAAAGCTGTTGATCAAGCTCCTGCTCCAAATGCAAAATCTGCTGCGAAAGAGTACTTTGAGTTATGAAAAGTTCTTTAGCCGCCAATGAAAAATTTAGCGTTTCTGCCGTCCGCAGAAAATATTTTAATTGTCTGAGTTCCATTTTTATTAATTCGCTGCAAAATTAATACTTTCCTCTCTTATAAGCAACTTTTTTTCAGAAAAGAGAAAAAATTTACTATCGGTAAAAACGATAGCACTAATCGTTTTTTTGCGATTTTAACAATCGGAACAAATCATAACAAAAGCTTTTTTATGAATTTCAAAACCCGTAAATTTGCAGTGTAAAAAAATTAAAACCCGGGAAGAGGTTGTTCTTCTCAACAAAAATAAAAATCATAAAAAAATGGATTATAGTTGGTTTGCAGTTGCATTTGAGTTATTGCTTGCTTTTTTCGGAATTAAATGGTATATTCATCACACCTATAGAAAGAAGTAGTCTAATGTTTACCTTTTGAAAAACACCGCGCCAAGGGGAATTTCTAACTAGGGCAGCGGTGTTTTTTTTATTTTTTTCGTTTTTTCATAAAAAAAAATTATCTTTGCGGAAAAGTATTTTTCGTAAAAAATCATGGCAGAAGCGCGTTACATAAACCCATATACGGATTTTGGTTTTAAAAAACTTTTCGGCACGGAACTAAACAAAGACCTGCTGATAAGTTTTCTCAATGCTTTGTTCAGCAAATCTAAGAAAATAGTTTTGGACGAAATTACTGACGTTCAATATCTTAACTCTGAACAATTGGGACGCTCGGAGGCTGACCGCAAGGCTGTTTACGATGTCTATTGTCAGACCAAGAGCGGCGGAAAATTCATCGTTGAAATGCAGAATGCTTTTCAACAGTTTTTTAAGGACAGAAGCGTTTTTTACGCTTCGTTTCCAATCCGCGATATGGCGAAAAAAGACACTGCCAATGAAAGATGGAATTACGAACTTCAACCGCTATATACCGTCGGAATCTTGAATTTTGTATTCAAAGACGACGTTGTTTTAAGCGATAACGGAAAAATAAAAAAAGACGTTGTGGTAAGCGAGGAGTCAGAAGACGAGTTCCGACACGATGCAATGCTTGTTGATACCAACAACGGCGACAAGATTTTTTATAAAAAGTTAGCGTTCATTTATCTTGAAATGCCTAAGTTCAAAAAAACTATTGAACAGTGCGAATCTTTTTACGATAAATGGATGTTTGTTTTGCAAAACCTTTCACGCCTTATGGAGCGTCCGAAAGAGTTGCAGGACAGGATTTTTAAGAAGGTGTTTGAACAGGCAGAAATAGCCAAATACACGCCCGAAGAACATTTTGCCTACGAGGAAAGCCTGAAAAATATGCGTGATTTCAACAGCATAGAATCCAGTGCCAGAAACGAGGGCATACGGCTTGGCGAAAAACAAAAAGCCCTCGAAATTGCCCGCAATTTAAAAACCGCAGGCATGGACATCAGTTTCATTGCTCAAAACACCGGCTTGACCAAAGAAGAAATTTCAAAATTATAAATCATTAATCATATAAAAAATGAAAAAGTTTATCACTCCTTACAAAAAGACAACGGGGGGGTAAAACGGTATATTTTGTTTAACATTTTTATTACCGCCTTTCTACTTTTTGCTAATAATGCGTCGGCGCAAGGAACACTTATCGGCGACGGCTCACCGTCAAATCCATACAAAATATCAAGTGCAGCCGATTGGGACAGATTTACTGAAATTATTGACGGCACAAACGGAGCAACCAAACAACCCGAAGCCTGCGCCATAATGACAGATAACGTGCCAAACGCTGCCGAACGTGCAAACGGCATCAAAGGTGTTACAACAATGGTAACTGGTATATATAAAGGCACTTTCAACGGTGCAGGACATACCCTTACCGTAAATTACGGAACAGAAAATGACAGAGTAGAAGTAGGATGCCCGTTCTATGTGTGTATAAACGCTACTGTCAAATACCTTCATGTAGATGGAAATATTTTTTCCCGCGATACAAGATGTAACAGTTTGGCTTATTATGCAAAAGATTGTAATATTACTTCGTATTGGTCAAGTATATGTTTTAATAGCAACGGTTGTCCTACTTGGTTTGTTGGTGACTCAAAAGAAACTAAGATCCAAAATTGCTTGTTTGACGGAGAATTGACCAATAATAATCAACAACAATATTACTTTGCATTTAGCTCTTATGGTAATACTACAATTTCTAATTGTCTGATTAATCCACGTGATAAAACAACAAAAAGTTCAATCGTCAGCGATCCTCAGAATTTCACCATCACAAATTGCTATTATTTAGGCATTTCCGACTCACAACAAGGCACAGACGCTTCGTCAATGTCTCCCCAAGAACTTGCTGATGCGCTTGGCTCAGCATGGAGGGTAGACGAAAACAACAACGTAGTGCCTGTTATGGATATTACCAACCTTAATATGACCAATATTTCTTTACCTGAAATTATCAGTTGGACAGGCGAGCCGATAACGCTTGATTATAAAGTAACCGATTTTGAAGGCAACGAACTGACCGATGGCGTTCACTACACTGCCGCCGTAACTACCAAAGACGGAAAGCCGGTTACTGAAATAATTGACGATGGCGATTACCGCCTTATCCTTACCGCCACAACTGACGGCGGATATACCGGCCAAAAAACTCAAGATTTCAGCGTCGGCGACGGATTAAGCAAAGACGAGAACGGCAATTACTACATTATTATGCCAACCTCAGGAACTAAAACAGTAATGCCAAGAGGCAAAGAGAACGGATTTGTGTTTACGATTCACAATCCAGATTATCCAGAATCTTTTTATGGTACAAGTAATGGCTCAATAATAATCAATGCACAGGGGTATACGATGAGTATGGATGGATACGTTTCGTATATATACGGTAATACTACTAATCGCAGCAATCTTTTTTTTGAAGTTTACAATGGGACAAAGACAGACAACTCTACTCCCGCTCCAACGAATATATTAAAATCCACTTTTACTTCTGAAGGATCTCTGTCTGAAATTTATTTTATTTCAAAGACTAATCATGATGCGGAGAAATTTCACATTACCGTAACCCTCACCGCTATTGAATACAATATTTCTTATTCTCTAAACGGAGGCACAGTGAATGAAGAAGACCTTTTGACAAAGTACACAACCGATATGGACGTTACACCTGTAGAACCTGCACGCGAGGAGGGGTATGTTTTCGGCGGGTGGTATACGGACGAAAACTTTTCTGGTAGTCCGATAAAATCGCTCAGAGGTTTGGTCGGCGACAAGACCTTCTATGCTCGTTGGAAAAAATCTCTTGTTACCTATCCAACTATTTCCATCAGCACACCCGAAGATGTTACCTACAACGGCTCGGCATTTACGCCTACAATAACAGTTAAAGACGGCGAAACAGACATCACCTCTGAATGTGAAATCACTTACACTGATAATATCAATGTCGGAACTGCCACCGTTACCATCACTGCCAAAGCCGAAAGCAACGAATATGCAGGAAGCGTAAAACGGGAATTTACTATCAATCCCGCACCCATAACAGCAACAGACGATATTTCAATTAATTCCAACGTAAAAATTTGGTCTTTTGAAAAGACGATTTTCGTGGAAAACGCTTCAAAAGAAATCGTGATTGTTGATATGGCGGGAAGGGTTGTTAAAACCGTAAAACCTGAAAACAGCCGCATAGAAATCCAGCTTTCAAACAGCGGAGTTTATATCGTTAAAACAGGATTAAAAACGCAAAAAATAATTATTCAATAGACACAAATTTCTAAAACATACGGGCGAAAAATTTTTCGCCCGTTGTATTGTTTTTTTGTATATTTTAAAACAACCCCATTACAAGCACTTGCAGGCAAGGATACCTGCGCTCCACTCCCTCTTTTTTAAAATTCTAAAAACACAAAAAAATTTGCCCGATTATATTTTTCTGCTTACCTTTGCATAAATAATGTAAAGATTATGGAAGAAACCAAACCCCTGATTTTAATCACCAACGACGACGGAATTTTTGCTAAAGGCCTCAAAGAATTGGTCAGAGCCGTAAAAGATTTGGGCGAAATCGTAGTCGTTGCCCCTGACAAAGCACAAAGCGGTAAAGGACACAGCGTTACGCTTGATATGCCGCTTTGGTACAGACCCTCGAAAATTGACGAAGAAATCCGTGCTTTTAAATGTTCAGGCACACCTGCGGACTGCATCAAAATTGCACTTTTCAAGGTTCTTGACCGCACACCCGATTTGATTTTAAGCGGTATAAATCACGGTTCTAATTCGAGCATAAACATTTTATATTCAGGCACAATGGGTGCGGCAATGGAAGGCGCATTACATCACATACCTTCGATAGGATTTTCGCTTTTGAACTTTGCCCCCGATTCCGATTTCACAACGGCCGGAAAATACGCAAGAGAAATTACGCAAAAAGTTTTAGCGATGGACAAAACATTCCAA
>Ga0310695_10011000_pt1 | contig 13073 bp, 12 predicted proteins | sample RumenRJG_04DNA_FD_203882 | JGI IMG/M metagenome (GOLD analysis project Ga0310695, IMG submission 203882) | Bovine rumen microbial communities from Lethbridge, Alberta, Canada - RJG_04 (v2) (version 2) | ecosystem: Host-associated > Mammals > Digestive system > Stomach > Rumen | place: Canada...
AAGGATTGCCAGGCATGGACAACAATATCTACCTGCAGACGGGTGTCATCATGTTGATTGGTCTGTTGGCCAAGACTGCTATTCTGATTACGGAGTTCGCTACAGAGCGCCGAGCTCAGGGTATGAGCATCCGCGATGCAGCCTTCGAAGCTTGTAAGGAACGTTTGCGTCCTATTCTGATGACGGTAGCCACAATGATTATCGGTATGATACCTCTCGTTATCGAGGGTGGTGCCGGTGCCAATGGTAACCGTGCCCTCGCCCTGGGAGTCATCGGCGGTATGAGCGTCGGCACCATTGCCCTGCTCTTCGTCGTTCCCGCTTTCTTCATTGTGTTCCAGAACCTTCATGAGAAATTCCAGGGGAAGGAAGTGAAAGTGAAGAGTGAAGAGTGAAGACACCTTGCACCATCCACCCAACAATTACAAACAGAACTGTGAATAGAATTATGAATTGTAAATATATAATCGCCGCTACAGCCGTGAGCCTGATGCTCACGGGCTGTGGCATATACAGTAAGTATGAGAAGGAGGTAGAGGAACCAGCCAATCTCTATGGTGCTACCGCCAGTGACGAGTCCCGCATGTTTAATGCCCAGGGTACCGACACTACTTCCATCGCCCAGATGTCTTGGCGTGAGTTTTTCACCGACCCGCTGTTGCAGCAACTCATCGATCAGGCGCTGGCCAGCAATACCGACCTGAATTCTGCCCGTATAGCCGTGGAGAAGAGCCAGGCCTCGCTGAAGGCCGCCAAAATGGCGTACCTGCCGTCGCTCTACTTAGCACCACAGGGCACGCTCGCCAAGTTCGACGACAACCCCTGGTCCAAGACCTACAACCTCCCGTTACAACTCTCGATTGATGTCGACGTCTTCGCTTCCATTACCAACAAGAAGCGTGCTTCGAAGGCCGTGCTCCTGCAGGCTCAGATGTACGAAGAAGCCGTGCGCACCAATCTGATCAGCATTGTTGCCCAGCAGTACTATATGTTGCAGTTGCTTGATCGCCAGTTGGATATCCTAACCATGACCGACAGCCTGTGGAGTGCTTCACTCGAAACGCAGAAGTCGCTCTACGAGAACGGTAAGGCCTATGCTACCGCCGTCAACCAAATGGAGGCTTCGTACATCAATGTCAAGACGCAGATTGTCGACACACGCCGCAGCATCCGTGCCACCGAGAATGCCATCTGCAAACTGCTGGCTATCACGCCGCAGCATATACAGCGCCAGAAGTGGGGTACCTCGGATCTCACCAAGAAGCCCGAGAACATTGTTGGTCAGCATATGTTCAATTCACAGTTACTGAAAGTTGGCGTGCCTGCCACGATGCTTGAACAGCGTCCCGACATCCGCATGGCTAACCATGCCATGGAGGAGGCCTTCTACAACACGCAGGCTGCCCGTTCGGCTTTCTTCCCCAGCATCACGCTGACGGGAACGGCTGGCTGGACGAACTCTGCTGGCGAGATGATTGTCAATCCTGGCAAACTGCTCCTGACAGCCGTAGGCCAGTTGACACAGCCCCTCTTTGCCCGTGGTAAACTGACGGCCAATCTGAAGATCAACAAACTGACCTATGAGGACCTGCAGAGCAAGTATGTCCAGACCGTCATCGATGCTGGCAACCAGGTGAACGAGGCCATGGCCGACTGTGAGAGTGCGCAGGAGAAATATGGCTACTACCGCCGTCAGGTCGAGGTGCTCTACGATGCCTATACTGGCACACACGAACTGATGGACAACGGCAAGGCCAACTACATTGAGGTGCTCACGGCCCAGGAGGATCTGCTCAGGGCCCAACTCAACGAGGCCGCTAATCTGTACAACGGTGCACAGGGCATCATCGCCCTTTACATCGCCCTGGGCGGAGGCGCGAAATAAAATTGCCTATAGAACGACAACCCCGAATACGGTTGCATCATGCAGTTGTATTCGGGGTTTTATTATGGGTAAACACCAGTCGGAGGATAGTGAACTGCACTACCATGGCTATGCCGATGACCAGGAAGGGAATGACCATCGCGTTGACGCCCATCCAGAGGAAGAGGTTGAACAGCACCACATGGAGCCCGAAATTCACGGCATGGCTGCCAGCGAAGCCTATGAACCGCTTCCATGTGGGCTTGGTGCGGAAGGTGAAGTGGCTGGTCAGGAAGTAGTTGCCAATGAAACTGACCACATAGCCGGTGATATAGGCAACGTTCTCCACCGTCCACAGCATCAGAAGGTAGTAGATGCCGATGTGGACTGCCGACGACAGGCATCCTGTGACGACGAAGCGGACAAACTGGAAGAACTTGTTTCTTAGTTCTGGATTCATGATGAATGATAGATACTGGGTGCAAAAGTACAAAAAAATGTGGAGGATGCATGATGAATTCTGGATTATTTTGTAATTTTGCAGGCCAAATACGACAATTATGGAGTCATTTATGTTTTTAGGCTTCGGCCTCGATGCCTGGATTACCATTGTGACAGTGCTGGGCATGTTTACAATCCTGCTGTGTACCAAGTGGCGCAGCGACGTAGTGTTTCTTGGAGCCATCGGTGTGCTCTTCGTCACTGGCGTGCTCGATGCGAAGGAGGCCTTCTCGGGCTTCAGCAGCACATCGGTCATCACCGTGGGCGTGCTGTTCGTGGTGGTGGCGGGACTGACGTATACCGGTGTGCTGCAGTGGATCGTGAAGAATCTGCTGGGTACTCCCAATAGTTATTCGAAGGCGGTGACGCGACTGATGTTGCCCGTGGCAGTGCTCAGTTCGTTCCTAAGCAACACCACGGTGGTGGCTCTCTTCGTTGACATCGTGAAGATGTGGTCCAAGAAACTCGGTGTGTCACCCTCTAAACTGCTCATCCCCCTGAGTTATGCCTCAGGCATGGGTGGCGTGTGCACCCTGATAGGCACACCGCCAAACCTCATCATCAGCGGACTGTATGAGGAGAAGACGGGCGAGGCCATGAACATCCTGACCACCACCGTGCCTGGCCTGTTCTGTCTGGGCGTGGGTGTGCTGTCGATCATCGCCATGCGCCGTCTGCTGCCTGATCGCAAGACGCCTGATAGCGCCTTCGAGTCGACAGGCGAGTACACCGTTGAACTGCGTGTCCCTTCTGACAATCCCCATATCGGTGAGACGCTGGGCGAGGCAGGCCTATACCACATCAAGGGTGGTAGCCTGATAAGCCTGTATCACTTCGACAACGTGTCGTCGCCTGTCATAGAGGACGAGCCCATCATGGGTGGCGACCATCTGGTTTATGCAGGACAGATAGACGAAATTATCGACATGGCGGATAGTCACCAGTTGGTGAGTGCCGACCATCACATCTTCTCCATGAGCGAGGTGGATATGAGCCGCAAGTTGCGCACGGCACATGTCGACTTCGGCAGCAGCCTGATAGGCAAGGCCATCGGCACCACCTCGTTCGAGCGAGACAACGATGTGATACTGGCTGCCGTGGCTCGTCGCGGTGAGCGCATCAACATGGCCCCACGAGAGGTGGTGCTGCAGGTGGGCGACACGCTGCTGCTGGTCTGTCCGAAGCATCTCAACGTGGATACCCCCTCGCTGAAGGGAGCTCTGCATTTCTTCGACTCCGACGATGTGCCCAACATCGGTAGCGGCACCATCGTCTCTGCCCTCATCATGCTGGCTATGGTGGCCCTCTCGGCCTTCGGCATCATGCCCCTGCTGCAATGTGCCTTCCTTGCTGCTGCCGCTATGCTCATCTGTCGTTGTTGTAACATGGAACAGGCCATGCGGGCCATCAACTGGGAGATACTCATGGTCTTCGCGGGCAGTGCCGTCCTCGGTCTGGCTATCCAGAAGACGGGCATTGCCGAATGGCTGGCCAACGGTATCCTCGATGTCTGCGGCACCAACCCCATCGTGGTGATGACCGCCGTCTGTCTGGTGGGTACCTTCGTCACAGAGTTCATCTCGAACACCGCCGCTGGAGCCATGTTCTTCCCCATCATGTACGAGGCCGCTGAGAAGATGGGCTACGAACCATTCCCCTTCCTTGTCGCCCTGATGGTGAGCGTCAGCAGCAGTTTTGCAACGCCCATCGGCTCGCCTACCCACATGCTGGTCTATGGTCCTGGCGGCTACCGCTTCAGCGACTTCATGCGCATCGGCCTTCTGATGAACCTCATCATCCTCGCCGCCAACATCCTGATTGTGAATATCGTCTATCCACTGACACGATTGCAATAGCGGGACTGCTAAAATGAAAAAAAGCGTATGATGCGTGTTGAATTATGAATTATTTTTGTAATTTTGCAACGCAAACTATAACGATACGTATATGGAACTATCTATTGTCTCGCCTGTCTATCGCGGGGAAAAGATGCTCACGGAACTGGTGAGGAGGATTCACGATGCTATCCGTCCGCTGACCGATGACTATGAGATTGTACTGGTCAACGACTGCTCGCCAGATGCCTCGTGGGAGAAAATAGTGGAGATCTGTGCTGCCGACAAGCAGGTGAAGGGCATCAACCTGAGCCGTAACTTCGGACAGCCCTATGCCATCACGGCCGGACTGACCTATGCCAAGGGCAACTATGTGGCCGTCATCGACTGCGACCTGCAGAACAAGCCCGAGGACTTGCCAGCCATGTACCGTAAGGCTCTGGAGGGCTACGACGTGGTGAGTGCCCGTCGCGTGGTGCGCGATGACACCTTCCTGAAACGGATGTCGTCGGATGTCTTCCATCGGGCCTACGACTTCCTAAGCGGCTTCGAGACGGACAAGGCGGTGGCAGAGTTCGGCATCTATAGTCAGAAGATCGTGAAGGTCTACTGTAGCATCCCTGAATATTCACGTTCCTTCGTGGAACTCATCCACACGCTGGGCTTCAAGAAGACCACCGTCGATGTGTACCACGACCACCGTTTGGAGGGCAAGAGTTCCTACAACCTGCAACGCCTGCTGAAGTTGTCGTACAACTCGATTATCTCCAACAGCAACCGACCGCTCTATTTGGCTGTCACCCTCGGCCTCGTCATGTCGTTGCTGTCGTTTCTCATGGCTATCTACAACATCTTTGCCAAGTTGGTGGGGCTGAACGAAGTGGTGGGTTACACTACCACCATTTTCTCCATCTGGTTCGTAGGTGGCATCCTGCTGTTTATGATGGGCATCCTGGGACTCTACATCGGCAAGATCTTCGATCAGGTAAAAGGCCGTCCGGTGTTCATCGTCAGAGACACGCTCAATATCGATTAAAAGTTTCAACGCTCATCACTCATCACTCAACTCTCAACAATCAATGATACCATTCAACAAGCCATACTGTTCCGGAAGGGAACTGAGTTATATACAGGAGGTGTGCCACTCGACAACCATGTCGGGCAATGGACAGTTTACAAAACTCTGCCACGGTTTCCTGGAGAAACGCTACGGATTCCGCAAGTGCCTGCTCTGCACATCGGGCACAGATGCGCTGGAGATGTGTGCCATGCTCTGTCAACTGAAGCCTGGCGACGAGGTCATCGTGCCTTCCTATACCTTCGTCTCGTCGGCCCTGGCCTTCTTGCGCGAGGGAGCCTACGTGCGCTTTGTCGACAGCGGCGAGAGCAATCCTAATATCACCGTAGAGCAGATAGAGCCGCTCATCAACGAGAAAACGCGCGTCCTCGTCGTGGTGCACTATGCTGGCGTGGCCTGCGATATGGACGCTATCATGGCACTGGCCGAGAAGCACGGCCTGCTGGTGGTGGAGGATGCCGCCCATGCCATCGACTCGTTTTACAAGGGGCGTCCCCTTGGGAGCATCGGCCATCTGGCTGCCTTCTCTTTCCACGAGACGAAGAATATCAACTGTGGTGAGGGTGGCATGCTAGTGGTCAACGACGAGCGTTTCGTAAACCGTGCCGAGATTCTGTGGGAGAAGGGCACCAACCGTGCCGAGTTCTACCGTGGCATGGTGAACAAATACGGATGGTGTGACATGGGCTCCTCGTTCCTGCCATCGGAATTCAATGCAGCCTTCCTCTGGGCACAACTGGAGCAGATAGACGATATCCAAGGCCGTCGTCGTCACATCTGGGAACGCTACGACCAGGCTCTGCGTGGTAAGATAGGGGCGGGTATCACCATTCCTGATCTTCCTGACTATGCCACCAAGAACTATCACATGTACTACCTGCTGTGTCCCTCGCTGAGTGTGCGCAGCCGGTTGATGGACTATCTGAAGAATCATGGCGTGCAGACCACGTTCCACTATCTGCCCCTCCACTCGAGCAAATACTACGAGGATAAGCACGACGGACGTGCATTGCCCAACTGCGATCGCTATGCCGACGCCCTGGTGCGTCTGCCGCTCTACTATGAACTGACAGACGATGAAATCGATAAAATCTGCAAGTTGATATGCAATTTTAAAGGTTAAAGGTTAATGGTTAATGGTGGATGGAGAATAGTTCATAATTCATAGTTTTCAATGGCGGCAGCAAATTTTTCACTCTTCACTCTTCACTCTTCACTTAAGTGGTTCTTCAGCAACAAGTGGTGCGTGTTCTTCCTGGGACTCACCGTGGCGTTGCTGGCAACGACGCTGGAGGTGGTACGAGGCCGTAACACCAACTATTTCGACTATCAGGACTCCACCCGTATGTTCTGGGAGGGTATCAGCCCCTACAACCTGGAATATGCACAGGCCAACAGCATCTATTTCCTCTATTCGCCTGTGTTCAGCGTCATCTTCGCCCCAATCTTCTACCTGCCTTGGTGGCTGGGACCCTTTGTGTGGAATATCGGCAACTACTGCCTTTTTACGCTGGCCATCAAGACGCTACCCGAACAACTGAAGAAATACCGTCAGTGGATATTCCTGTTCCTGCTCTCGGTGGTGCTGCAGACCGTCTTCTGCTATCAGCATAACATCATCGTCTGCTACATCTATATCTTCGCCTTCACCCTGCTGGAGCGTAACAAGGGCTTCTGGGCCGTGCTCCTCATCATGATATCGGCAACGACCAAGGTCTATGGGGCTGCCGAACTAGCCATTCTGTTCTGCTATCCTAAGGTTTGGCGCAACTTCGGCTATGCCATCCTTTGTGGCGCGGCACTTATCCTGCTGCCTGCCGTAAATACGGCTTTCGACAATGTGTTCGTGCTCTATCAGGAGATGTTCGACATGATTGCCAGCCACCACAACGATTCCGACTTCATCGGCATCCTTTTCGCACGACCGCTGAAGCCGTTCCTCCTGCCCAACTACAGACTGGTGCAGGTGGTGGTGTTCGCCCTGATGGCTGTTGCCTTCTTCTGGCGTTACAAGCGGTGGAAGGACTTCCGCTTCCGTGTGCAGGCCCTGGCGGCCCTGACGGGATTCATGATCCTGTTCAGCGACTGTCCTGAGACCCATACCTACATCATCGCCCTACCCTTCTATGCGATGGCCTTCTGGCTGCAGCCCCGTCGCACGTGGGTTGACTGGACGCTGTTCTGGCTTTTGGTGGTCAACTTTTGCATCCTGCCCACTGATGTTCTCTGTCCGGCCTGGTTGCATGAGTATATCCACAAGACGTTCTGGCTCGATGTCTACACCTTCTTCTTCTGCTGGCTGCGGGTTGTATGGTGGGCGGTAGGACCAAGTGGGACTGTCCAAACAGTCCCAAATGAGAAATGAGGAATGAGAAATGAGCGCTCGGCGAGTTTACGAGACGTTTTTACCAAGCGAAGCGACTAAAAGAAATGAGGAATATTATACTTTTATGCCTTTTCACCGTTTTACCTTTCACAGGTCTTGCACAGGAGGTGCGAACCTTTGATGTGGGGGGGGTGAAGTTCAAGATGATCTTTGTGGAGGGCGGCACCTTCACTATGGGAGCCCTGCCAGGCGATCCTGATGCCGATGCCGATGAGGTGCGCCACGAGGTGACGCTTCGTGACTATTATATCGGAGAGACCGAGGTGACCCAGGCACTCTGGGAGGCCGTGATGCCGAAGAACCGTTCTAAGCACCGTGGCAATGGCCAGTGTCCAGTGGAGTATGTCACATATGATATGTGTAAGGACTTCATCGCACGGCTGAATACACTGACAGGCCAGCAGTTCCGTCTGCCTACCGAGGCCGAATGGGAGTATGCGGCAAGGGGCGGTCGTCACTCAAAGGGCTTTATCTATGCTGGCAGCAACAATATCGATGAGGTGGCCTATACCCTCAACAATGTCACGGAGCGCGTGCATAAGCCCGTGGGACAGTTCAAGCCCAACGAACTGGGCCTCTACGATATGTCGGGTAATGTGTGGGAATGGTGTGATGACTGGTATCGGAAGACACCTTCCAGCAAGCCGTCCAGCAATTTCCATGTCATCCGTGGTGGTGGCTACGACTGCAGTCCGCGCTATTGCCGCTCCACCAACAGGTATCTGTACGACCAGCGTCGTCGCCGTGACCTGGTAGGCTTCCGCCTTGTTCTCAACTAGTTTTTATTCTACGTAGTCTATCTTCGGCTTGAAGGAGAGGCCGTCGACGAAGCCCCGCCATAGGTTCTTCCTGAATGTCGCCCTGACCTCCTTAGGCATATCCTTCGTGCGGCGGATGTCCAGCCGCAGGTGGTTCAGGTGTCGGAAGAACCACACAATCCAGGGCTTCTCTCCTCTTGAGGCAAACATGCTGTTGCGCATGTAGTAGTAGAACTTCCAGGCCGAGTCGGGCGTGGCCACCTTGATACCTGCCCCATAGTTGGCTCCTGTCTTGTGCAAGACGATGCTGTTGTTGTTCAGATAGCCCTTGTACCCAGCCTTGTAGATGCGCGATGTGTATTCTGCGTCATCCACCCAGATGAAGAACTCCTTGTAGGGCAGGCCCACCTCACGCACAATCTTACAGGGTATGAGCAACGACACGAACGAGGCGGAGCGGATGGCATAGAGCCCGTCCTGCAACGGCTCATGACTGACATAGCCTGGAATATTCATCATGTGTACAGAGCCGTCTTTCCACACCACCTTGCTGCACACATAGCCCGCATCCTCATGGGCTTCGAGGGTCTGTGTGAGTACGCTCAGGCTCTCAGCCTCGGGTATGGTGTCATCATCCATGATCCATACGGCGTCGGCTCCCTGTCGTGTGGCGATGGCGATGCCTTCGGCAAAGCCGGCAGCCCCACCTAGGTTCTTCTCGAAGGTCTTCACGGTCAACCTGTCGTCAGCGATGGAACGCAGGAAATCGCCCGTTCCATCGGTCGAGGCGTTGTCGATGATAACGATAGCCTCAACGGCTTCCGACTGTTGTTGCACGGCCTGGATGCACTCCTTCAGCAAGGCCAGGCGGTTGTAGGTCACTATGACTGCTGCTGTCTTCATATCAGTATAATCTTCCTGTAAACTTGGCCAATGTGCGCTTGATGAGTATCCGCTGGTGTACGCCTTTCAGGTTCGTCTTACGGATGCGCCTGATGTCTTCCTCCACGGTGTGGCCCTCACGGTAGGAGCGCACGAAGAACTTGGCGATATAGCGGCTCCAGTAGTATTTGTTGTGCCAGTAGTGCCCTATCCATCTGTCAGCCTCCACCATCCGCGTCGAGCGTTCTTTCAGGGCGATGGAGAGGGCATACTGCTCTACCGTCACAGGCTCCGACCCGTCGTCGAGCATCCCGTCGCATACGGCCAGTGCCAGGTCTGTCGTCTCTACCACGCGGTTGGCAGGGATGGCCACCACGCCAGCGTTCCACATGTGGTGCTCCCGTCCGATGGTGATGCCTTCGTATGTCTTGCCGTTCACCGTCTGCCACATGCTAAGCGACTTCTGCTTCATGTCGCCAGGACAGCCCTCGTCTTTGTGCATCATGCCACTGCCCTCGGCCAGCAGCGCCTTGATCTCATTCAGGCTCCCGTACAGGTAGGTGTCGCCGTCGAGATACATCATCGCCTTGTCTGGTGCCATCCGCGCTATCTGTCGCAACACCATGATCTTCACCCGCCAGAAGAAGTCGTGCGGCCCGCGATAGTCCTTGATTTCATCGGCACTTATCGGGATGGTCTCCACTTGTGGCAGGTTGGCATAGACGGTAGGGGTATCTGTCACCACATAGATCGTGTCGTCAGTGGAGGCCTGTGCCAGCATGGTGCGGATGGAGAACCCCACCTGCATGTGTATGACGGTATTTCCGCCCAGTACGAAATAAACGATATTCATCAGTCGAATTTAAACTCTGTTTTTTCTACGCCAGCACCATAGATGGTCTTGAAGTCATCGTGCATAGAGATGACATAATAGCCGTTTTCGCGCCATTGCTTACCCAGATTGAGGGCCTTCTCCTTGTTGGCATGATCGCGTTCCTCATCGTCGGCTATCAGCATAAACGCTATCGAACGGCGGGTGTTGCTTAGACAGTAGTTGTGCATGGCGCAGTCGCCGCCGCTGTTTCCAAACGAGATCACAGGCACCTTGCCAATCTCCTGCGAAATCTGTCTGACCTTGTTGGTCTTCAGGTTCTTGATAATCAGGCTGTCCGTACGTATCAGTTTCTCCCCCTTGCCCATGGTGTAGTCAACACCAACATGGTCGCCCTGCTCACTTGTCTTGAGCCACACATCCATGCCAATCACCCTGTTGGGCTCGATGCCGATGGATTCAACCAGCGAACGGCAGATGTACCTGTCGGAGCCGGATACGACATAAAACGTAAATCCGTTGTCTTTCAGATAGTCAAACACTTGCAATATGGGCTGATAGAAACTCGCACCATAGGTCATGCCCTTGAAGCCGTTGGCTGGCTTGGCGGCATAGGCCTTCACGTAGGCATCAAACTCGGCCAGCGTCATGCCGGCATAGGCCTTTGCCGCTGCACGGGCGTGTATCATGTCGAAATGGTCTGGCAACTTCTTGCCTTTCCTGACGAAGTCCCTGATGGCCTGGGCAGCCTCCTTCACGTCCTCTGGGGCTTTATCCTTATAGGTAGGATCGTCCAGGGCACGATATTCCAGCATGTTGTACTCAAAATAGGTGGGATAGAGTTCGCCCACGAAGGTGCCGTCCATGTCGAACGTGGCGATACGGTCCTCCACCTTGATGTAGTTCTTGGAGTTGGGGTTCGTCACGTCTGTCACATAGTCTTTCAGTGCGTTAAGGGCTTCGCACTCGTTCCACTGGGTGAAATACACTTTAGGCTGTGAAGCCACGTTATCGTCGTCTTTGCTACATCCACTGAATATGACGGCAAAGACGATGAGAAGGGGGAAAAGCAGTTTTTTCATAATCTTCTTTATTCGGGAGTTATAGAATGGAGTTAAAGGGGGAGTTAAGCCAGCCTGTTCCTCAGCGTCTCATTCTCAGGTTCAACTGATAGATGGCTGGGAGAGCGATGAGCAATGAGAAGCCTACAGCCATGAGGGCGTGGCTTTGCGAGCCGAAGATGTCAACCAGCGACGCATCGGGGTCGGGATAGGTGCGGAAGAGCAGATAGGCCACCGTGTTGTTCACCCAGTGGTAGATGATGCCTGGCAGCACACTGCCTGTACGTTCGTACATCCAGCCCAGCAGCAGACCGATGAGGATGGGGTGGAGGAATTGGGCAGGATTCATGTGGGCCAGGGCAAACAGCAATGCGGAGAGCAGAATCATGAGCCATCGGTGCTCAGGCTTCCACCGCAGTAACAGGCGCAGGGCCGCACCACGGAACACCAGTTCTTCAGCAATGGGGGCCAGCAGGCAGACGACGGCATAGCCGCCTGTAGCCGACATGATCTGCGACAGCGTCTCAGTAGCCTGGTCAATGAGTTTCTGAATGAACTCAGGCCACTGTTCGGGCATCGTCACCTCCTGGAAAAACATAGAGGGCAGGATGAGACCCACCGAGGCGAACACACACCAGAACAAGACGCCCCACGGCCGTCTGTTGAAGAATTCTCGCGAGACGGGCGACCACTTGAAGATGGTGAACAGGGCAATGACTGCTATTGACGACACCGCCTCGCTGACGATGAGTGCTGTGGTCGAAAGGGTTGTTTCCTGCTGTAACTGACCTTGAGTCAACTGTCCGTTCAAGAGTAACTCCACAACCATCACTGTCACCTGTACGATCAATTGTACAGCCAGGAATATCAGGACGAAGGCAATGGCTATCAGGGGGCTAAGTTTCTTGTTCATATATGCTATTTGTCGTTTTTCTGTAAAGGGTAGCACTTTGTGAGCGCTACCCTTTTATCGTTTCCTATGCTGAGGTTGGCCTCAGGCTTGATTGTTTTACTTATTCACGTACTTCTTACCGTTCACAATGACCAGACCCTTGTAGCCCTTGTCGACTACTTGACCAGCCATGTTGTAGATAGTGCCGTTCTGTACCTTCTTAGTCTCAGCAACGCTGCTGATGCCTGTCTCATCGCCAAGAGCGACCTTCACGCTGTAGAGGTGGCAACCGCTAGTATTCCATACTACTACATCACAGTCTTCTGTAATATCCCAAGACTTTGTATCCTTTGTAGTTGGCTTAAACTGCTCGCCAATCAGGTTTTCTGCAGCATAGCTGTTCTTGTACAAACCAATACCGCGACCATCTGTAGGCTTGTGAGACTCCAGTTCGACGGTTATCTTTGAACCTGCCTTCACACCAGGAATCGTGAAGCATGGGCAAGTCTGCTTGCTGCCACCACCACCAAGCCACAGATAAGCACCACCTGCATAATCACCCAGAGAAGTAGAAGGATAATTGACTGCGATAGCCAATGAACGCTTAGCAGCATAGTTAGAATCGAACTTCAAACCCTTGAGCTCCTTAATAACAGCACCATTAGCCGAAAGACTACCATCTTCGTTTACAGTGCCGGCAAACCAGAAGCAGTTGTCCTTAGAAGCCTCTGTAGGATCTTTACCTTCATCTGCATCAGCTTGCTTCTCTACGTCACTCCAACCAGAAGTCTTGCTAGCAGCAGCATCAGCCTTCAGGTTAGCAACGGTCTCAGCGCTCCACTGTGTGAAGTCCCATGACTGACCCTGAGTCTCTGACTCAGCCTTCACAATAGAATAGATATTACAACCACTTACAAACTGGGGAGAACCACCATACCACTGAATCTGTCCGGTAATAACAACCTCGTCATCCTTGGCAATCTG
>Ga0310695_10011001_pt1 | contig 13072 bp, 9 predicted proteins | sample RumenRJG_04DNA_FD_203882 | JGI IMG/M metagenome (GOLD analysis project Ga0310695, IMG submission 203882) | Bovine rumen microbial communities from Lethbridge, Alberta, Canada - RJG_04 (v2) (version 2) | ecosystem: Host-associated > Mammals > Digestive system > Stomach > Rumen | place: Canada...
GAACATAGGAAATACGGGCATGTGAACTTCACCTTCTTTAAAAATTCGGCAGAATGAATTACCTCATAGTAGACAACCTGCAGATCTACGCCTACCACGGCGCGATCCCCACGGAGAACAAAGTGGGCGGTGAATACAGCATCTCGCTGAAAATCGGTTACGACTTCCTGAAGGCCGGCCAAACGGACTCTCTCCAGGACGCCATCAACTATGCGGAAATCTGCGAACTGATAAAAAAGGAGATGAAACAACCCTCCCAACTAATCGAAAACGTGGCGTGGAGGATACAACAGACCATCCTATCGAAATACCCGCAGATAGAGACGATGGAGACCACCATCCGCAAGATGCACCCACCCGTACCTTTCCCTATGGAGGCGGCCGCCGTAGTGCTCAACTACACGAAGGAGTGACCCAAACGTAGGATGATCGCAGAGGGAACAAACAATCCGCGGACGTCCCAAAAATTTCCACCAAATTATTTTGCGCATAAGAAAAAAATAATTTCCTTTGTGAAAGATAAACATAGATGATTTTATCCATGAACAATTCGAAGAATAACAACAAACGTTGGTGGCGCAGATTCTGATTCAAACGGAGGGTCTGCAACTAGCGTATGAGACATATTCAAACAAGATAGTGAAACCGCAAGCCTCCGAGGTCTGCGGTTTTTCTTTTGCTTTTTAGGAGACAATATTTTTTAATAACATATCAAAATGGAAAAACAAAAAAGATTCTTTTTGCAAGAGAACGAGATACCACGGAAGTGGTATAACATCGTAGCGGATATGAAAAACAAGCCGCTTCCTATGTTGAACCCACAAACAAAGAAACCTATCACCGTCGATGAGATGTGCGGACTTTTCAACCGCGCATGTTCCGAGCAGGAGTTGAACACGACGGACGCATGGATTGAGATACCTGAGGAGGTACGCGACCTCTACAAGAGCTATCGTTCCACGCCTTTGGTAAGGGCTTACGGGCTCGAGAAGGCGTTGGACACGCCAGCGCACATCTACTTCAAGAACGAGAGCGTCAGCCCTGTCGGCTCACACAAACTGAACTCCGCTTTGGCGCAGGCTTACTACTGCAAGAAGGAGGGTGTGACCAACATCACGACGGAGACCGGCGCGGGACAATGGGGTGCCGCCCTCTCTTACGCCGCGAAGGCATTCGGACTGGAGTTGGCCGTCTTCATGGTTAAGGTCAGCTACCACCAAAAGCCATACCGTCGCTCCATCATGCAGACATTCGGTGCGCAGGTAATCGCTTCCCCAAGCATGAGCACACGCGCCGGCAAAGATATATTGACCGCTAACCCTAGTTACCAAGGTAGTTTGGGTACCGCTATCTCGGAGGCGGTGGAGCTCGCCATGCAGACACCTAACTGCAAATACGTGTTGGGTAGCGTCTTGAACCACGTAACCCTCCACCAGACCATCATCGGTTTGGAGGCTGAGAAGCAGATGGAGATGGCTGGCGAATACCCTGACATCATCATCGGTTGCTTCGGTGGTGGTTCCAACTTCGGCGGACTCTCCTTCCCGTTCATGAGACATAACATCTTGGACGGCAAGAATACGCAGTTCCTTGCGGCTGAGCCTGCTTCTTGTCCTAAGCTGACCCGCGGCGTCTTCCAATACGACTTTGGTGATGAGGCGGGTTACACACCAATGTTGCCTATGTACACGTTGGGTCATAACTTCGCACCAGCCCACATCCATGCCGGCGGTCTCCGTTACCACGGTGCGGGAACCATCGTCAGCCAGTTGATCAAGGACGGCATGATGAAGGGTGTGGACATCCCTCAGTTGGAGACGTTCGAGGCGGCTACGTTGTTCGCCCGCACAGAGGGAATCATCCCTGCTCCAGAGTCCTCCCACGCTATCGCCACCGCTATCCGCGAGGCGAAGAAGGCCAAGGAAGAGGGCAAGGAGAAGGTCATCCTCTTCAACCTTTCCGGACACGGATTGATCGATATGACCGCTTACGACCAGTTCATCGAAGGTGACCTCGTCAACTACGACTTGCCGGATGAGGTGATCAAGGCGAACGTGGATAAATTGGAGAAGATCATCAAGTAAGTATACTTCACATTCTCATTATAACGAAGGAGGCGAGCCATTAGGTTCGCCTCCTTTTGTCATATTATCATCTTAACACTTATGGCCTAAACATCCCATCTTGTCTCTCCTACTCCCTCACAAATTTGACTCCCTCCTTATTGTCGGACGAGACTCCGATATAGCATTTGTTCCGTCGCAGTTCTTCCCGTCGTACCTGATTCCCTTTCACGTCATAAAACATCGCGCCCTGCAGGGTATTGGTCTTCTTGTCGCCTAACGTATTGCGTACAGCTGAAGGGTCGGCTACTTCGAAACCGAGCCAGTCGATGTTCACGTAGTTCCCCTCAATGAGGACTTTCAGGACATGTTCTCCCTTCTCCAATTGGGCGGTTGCGACAGGTATCTCCTCGTAAACGCTCCAGTCCTCGCTGGTCTGGTCGATGGTATAGCTCTTCGTGAGCGCTTCTCCGTCGAGGAAGAGTTGGAATCCATCCACCTCGCCACCGTTGGAGACATTGGCCGTGATGTTGTAGGTGTTCGACTCCTTCACGTCGACCGTATACTCCATCCATTCGCCCTTCTCCGTGTAGCCTACCGCGAAGCCGTCACCCGCCTTCACGACGTCCACTCCCTCATCCGTACGAAACTCACCGTCGCCTCGGTTCTTCTCCTCGTTATCGTAGTAGGAGAAGCCTTGTCCCGCCACGTCGAAGTGCTCCGCCTCGATACGTCCGGGGATGCTGGCAGTCTCGTTCTTATAGGGCGTTTGGGGCACGTTCAGCGGGGTGATGTAGATGCGGTAGCCGTAGAGTTCGCTTTCTATCTTCACAGGGACGGTAAGGCTACCACCCTCGACCACCATGTCCGATTCGGAGATGAGGTCGGTACCGTTGACCGGCGTGTTGATGCTCTTCCAAGTGACACGCTCCACCCTCACTCTGACGACACCGCTGAGGAAGTCCGGCATCTTTTGGAATACGACGTTCACATCGCCCACTGTTTTTCCTCCTAATACGAGGCTTGCGCAGTGGTGCATCCTATCCACGGAGGCGAAACCGTCCACGCCCTCGCTTCTGTCGTTAGGCGGGGTCACGCTCGCCATGTAGCCATCCATGTCGCCGTACCATTTGTAGAGCCACCAGCCGCCACCCTTCTGACCATTGTCAGTCAGCAGGCTACCCAAGCGGCCTGGGTGCGGAACGTGCCACCAGGAGATGGTAGCGCTCTCCACGTTGTAGCGCTCGAACTTAGCGATGAAAGGCACGGAATAGCCCGGGCAACCCTCGTACTGCTGCTTGTCCGAGTCCGAGCCCGCACAATACTCGTTGATACAGTACGGGCGCTCCGGGATGCCCAGCTCCTGCTGTAACTTGCGCACGCTCTTCACAGCGTCCGCGAAGCCCGCGCTTCCCCATTGGTGCCAACAGATCAGGTCTGGGAGGCAGTTGTTTTGCTTACAGAAGGTAAGGAAGGTCCTCATCCTCGACTCGTTGTAGTAGGACATGCCTGGGCCGACGATCGGCGTCTCAGGGTCCAATTTACGTAGGAGTTCGTAGGTAGGTTTCCATACCGTAGTGTTAATGTCTCCGTTAGAGGTGTTCCAAGTACCATCCGGTTCGTTCCAGATCACATAGCTATGGATGTTGGTCAGGCCTTCGGAGAATTTTTTCTTCACGACCCGCTCCACGGAGCTCAACCAGCTCTGCTGTCCCGGCCAACGGTAGGGCCAGTTCGGAAGCAGGTCCGCCAGTGTGATCTGTACTTTGGCGGTAGTGTTTTTCAGTCTACCCGCCACGATGTAACCATCCCCGAAATTGTGTTGGTTACCATTCTTTCCCTCAGGCGGTTGGCAGAACATGTGCGGTTTCAGGGGAGCTACCAACTCATCTATGTTAGCCGGCTCATTCTCCGTCATTCCATAAAGGGAACCTGACGCACAGTGGGTCACCGGACGGATGCTGTCCGTCAGATCCACCTTGAGCGTCTCCGCCGCATGCGTGACCTGAGGAGTTGCGATGACCCAGGAAGTCATTAGTAATAGAATGTTTTTACGAATGTGTTTCATAGCGCTCCGAATCTTTTGGTTTAACAATCATCGCAAAAATAGAGGAGGTAAAAAGATTCGCCTATGAGAATAATTTCAAATTTCATTAAAAACGATTCTGCTTTTTCGGAGGGGAGCGAATGATTTTGTCACAGGTAAGAAAATTGGCTCACATCGTGAGGAAAATAGGTGCAATTATTTTACAAATGTTTAATAATCAGATTGATAAAAAAACACAATAAGGAGAGTGTATAGGTTCCCGATATAGTTGTGTTGGGATTTACGATTTAACGATTTACAATTGCCCCAGGCTATATATTGTTTCGCCCCTTCAGGGCTCCACGCCCAAAACCCGTTCATCATACAGGGGTTTACACCCCTGCCTGGGGTATGTCGCCCCGTTGGGGCTGGGGTAAGCGCAGTGCATAGAAATGCACGTCCCCAAAAAATTGACTACGTCGAACTAACGTTTCAAAATTTTCATCCCCCGGTCCACAGGCATCTCCTTGAGTTGGAAGATGAAGGGAAGTTTGTAGTAGGAGGCGCATGGTTTGCCATGTTTCAACGCAGGCTTCCATTTCGGCATTATTTTCAGGAGGCGGAGCACCTCCTCCGTGAAGAGAGGGTGGGAGCTGCAGATGATTTCGGGGTCGGTGACGCTGCCATCCTTTTGGATGATGAAGCGGACGACGACGGTGGTTTGCAGGCCGGAGGCTTTTGCCACCTCCGGGTATCTGTGGTTCTTGGCGAAGAAGGCCTCCCAGGCGGATGATCCCCCCGGGTAGATTGCCCTGCGGTCCGTCTGCACCTGCGAGTAGATCGTGTCTTGCGCGGCGGGCATGGTCGTCTTCCCCTTCGCCACAGTCGCGCCTTGCTGGGCGGAGAGGTTAGCGGAGAGGAGGACGAACAGAGTCCATGTACAATATTTCAGCAGTGCCTTCATCTTTTATGGGGATCGTCTCAGATTAGTCCACCGTGAAACCCCTGCCCTTGGATTTGACGGAGTAGGAGAACTTCAGTTCCTTCTTCTCGTTCGGATTCAGGTTCAGCTTCCAGGTGAGTTTACCCTCTTTCTCGTCCACTTCGGCTCCACCGTTGTCTATCAGTACGACCTTGACGTCGTCCGATGTGGAGACAGGGAATTGGTCCTCCACCGTGATCTTCACCTGCTTCGATTTGTTGTTCTTCACCGTGATCAGCCATTCACGCTCCACCTTGTCGGATGATTTTATCAGTCCCTTGGAGGCGTAGGTCTTCAGGTCCTTGCGGTCCACCGCCAGCTCCCTGTCCTTTCCGATGGAGAGGTTCAGCGTGTCCTCCACCTGTCTGGCGTTGATGAAGCTTTCACCCATGTAGACGTTATTGAGGTATATCTTCACGTTTCCGTCGATCAAGTCCAGCTTTTTCCAGTTCGGGATGGAGGCCACCATGTAGACGTCCTTCGAGAGTTTCGGGACGGCGAAGTAGTTGTATTCCGCATCGACAAGGATATCCTTCACCATCACCTCATGGTCCGCACCATCGTCCGGAATCGTGTTCTTTCCAGGCACATTGTCCGTAACGTTGCGGATAATCATGAGCGGGATGTCCGATTCGATGCCGCTCTTGGGTTTATGCTCGATAGGGATAACGACAAGGGCGTTCGACGATCTGTTTTGGTCAATATAGTTCAGGTACTTCTTGTCCATTCGGTTCTCCATCACCTTGGAGGAGTTGGTCTCCATATTGACATTCTTGATGACCGCATTTTTCCCGTCGACTGAGCTTTGGGCAGTCTTATAGCCTGTATAGTCATATTTCACGGTACTATTTTTCGGCACCAGCAACTCGTAGTAACCGTTGGCGTCGGTCTGGGTCTTACGGTCTTCGCCGCAGGTCACCAAGGCATCCTTCAGCGGACCTTTCTTGTCACGCACCACACCCATCACCTTCACATATGGATTGTCGTTTGAGACGGAGTGGATTTTTTTTCCGATATATTGGCCGGAAGGGATATTATAGCGTCCCAGCTCAGGTTTCTCGTTGCTCACGCTCGGGTCGTTTTGCGACAGGATGAGGTCCACGTTCGGCCACATCTCCTTGCTACCTTGGCTGATGTAAGCTTTCTGTACCAGGTGCAATTTCGTGTCGTTCCTGTCGATGCGGGCCTCGTAGAAGGGCATCCAAGCCGCGTTCTTCACGAAATAGCTGATCTCCAGCTCACAGTTCGTACCGTAAGGTGCGTCCAGGGTGACCAGCACGACGCTCATCGGCTCCATCTGTTTCTCGTAGAGCAGGTTGACCTTCTGCTCATTCACTACCAGTTCGTCCTGGCACTTCCTGATCTTCTGTTGGTAGGCATATTGCATGTTGATGATCTCGTTGAGGTCTTTGCGCACATACGAAGTGATGCCTTGCAGGGTAGGGGCCGTGAAACCGTTGTCACCACCGATGTTGTTGCTCTTCAGGATCAGTTCACGTTCCTTATCGAGCACACCGCTCTTACCCATCAGTATGTCGATGGAGTCCCGTAGCGCGGCGGAGCGTCTCGTCAGGTCCTCCACCTCCTTACCGATCTGCTTGCGGTCAGGAATCTCCACGTCGTACTTGATGGAGGCGAGCGTCACGCTACCCCCTTTCACGCCCACCTGTATGGAGTTTTGCTCCAACAGGGGAGTCAGCAGAGGAATCTTCACCTCCGTCGTGCCGCTCTTAGCGTTCACGTTGGCGGTACGTTTCACCATGGCGCCTGTGGCATATACCATCACTTCCTTGATCTGTGACCGTGCCTCGGTGGCGGCGGCTACCCCGTCAAGGGCATGGAATGAGAGACATCCCAACAATAGGAAACTATAAACCTTCATGCGTTTCATCGTATGTTTCATTATCTTATAAATCATTATTGTTCGATATGATATATTGGTAGTAGTTATTCTTTATGGAGACCTCGTATTGGAGGTTGATGACCTTTTTCTCCCCTGGCGCAAGTTTCACTTCCCATGTGAGTCTGCCGGTCTTCTCGTTCACCTTCGCTTGGGAGGACTCTATGAGGTTCACCTTGACGTCCGAGTGGGTGGAGACAGGAATTTGGTCCTCGACGGTGACGTCCACCGTGAAGTCCTTGTTGTTCTTCACGATGATCTCCCATTCCCGCAGAACCTTATTAGAGGTTCTCAGCAGGCTCTTGCCCTTATTGGTCGCCTTCAGCCTGCGTTCTACGCCGATGTTCTTTTCGATGCCAACGGAGAAGTGCAGGGTGTCTTCGATCGCTACCGGGGTCCAGTAGGATTCCCCGATGTACGTGTTGTTATGGAAGAGTCTCAGCTTGCCTTTCAGCAGTTCATACTTCTTCCAATCAGGCACTTCCGCCAGCATGAAGACATTCGGGGAGAGTTTAGGGGCGGTGTAGTAGGTATATTTGGCAGGGATGGACTCCGTGCCGATCATCGCCTCATGCTCCGAGCCGTCGGAAGGGATGGAGTTCAGTGTGGTAGCCTCCGCTGTGTAATCCTTCAGTTGGGAGAAGGTGGAGAGGTATAGCCCCGATCCATATTCTTTGCTCCTCGTGGTGATCATGACGACACCGTTCGCCGCACGTGCGCCATAGATGGCGTTGGATGACGCATCATTCAAGACCTCCATCGAAACGATATCATCCGGATTGATGGATGCCAACGGATTGTCGCTGCCGGAACCACCGCTTACAGGTATGCCGTCCACAACATAGAGCGGTTCGTTACTCCCCGTAAGGGAACTTACACCTCTGATTCTGATGCTGGAAGAACTTCCCGGAGTGGCCTTCAAACGACTTTCACCTACGCTGCTGGTGGATGCGGAGAGCTCATTTTTATTGGATCTTTTATGTTTTTTCCCATAGGCCGCTTCGACTTGAACTACTTCAAGTTCCGCCTCTTCCATCTCCAGCATGATTTCAATTGTCCTTGAGTAGTTCATGTTGTCTATTTGCACTTTTTTGGTGTTATACCCCATGGATGATATTTCCAACACATTCCCGACCATTGCCTCTATCTCAAAATAGCCGTTTTCATCGGTGATTTCAAAATTATCCGTGTTCACAACTACCACATCCGCACCTGGTAATGGACCCAATTTGTCCATCACTCTTCCTTTCACCTTGACTCCCCGGCCATAGATGTTCATGCTGTTTTCCACCATCGTGACATTCAGCACCTGCATATTCCCCTTGTCGGCGGATAGGGTCACATCTTTATGGCTAGCGTGGGAGAATGTCAATTCGGAGTTCTCCGGCACTAAAATCTGGTAGAAACCAGACTCGTCCGTTTGGGTGGTTTGGTTATTCTTTGCGCGCACCATCACACCAGGGATGCTTCCTCTGGCGTCTCGTACGTTACCCATCACCTTTATCATGTTCTTCCCCGAGGATGTCGTGTTTGTCCGTTGTTTTGTGGAATTGGGCACAGTGTAGCGCTTGAGTTCAGGCTTCGAGTTGCTCTCGGACGGGTTGGTTCTGGTGACGGTCAGCTTCACATCGTTCCAGTCTTCCTTGGAGTTTTGGTGCACAATCACCTTTTTAGACACCTCCATCATAGGTTTGTCCTCCGCGATCTTCAACTCATAGAAAGGGTCCCATTTTGCCTCCTCCACTACGTAGCTGAGTTCGATCTCCGTTTCGGCGGGAGCATCCGCCACCAAAGAGATATAGACCACCCCTTTCGGCACCATGGAGCGTTCGTCCAATATCTTGATCTGCTGACCGATGGTCTGCGCCTCCAGCTCATACTGTTTCTGTTTCTTTGCATAATTCATTTGGAGTTCCACGATTTCGTCAAGGTCCTTGCGCAGGTAGGCGGCCACACCGCTCAGTTGCGCATCGTTGAAACCTTTTTTCCCTCCGATGTCATCGTTTGAGAGGAGGATGGAACGCTCATGGTCCAACACGCTGCTGAAGTATTGTATCAGGCTGATGGAGTCTTTGTACATCTTAGAGAGCTTGCCCAACGAATCGCTGGTTTGCGAGATCACCTTGCGGTTCGGCATCTCAATCTGCGCATCCACCTTGCCCAATTTGATGTCGGTGTTGGAGATTCCCACCTGCAGGGTCTTCTGGTTGAACACCGGACTGAGCATCGGCACCTTGACCACCGTCACGCCCGCCGGCACCTTCACGAGCCCTTTTCGGTCCACCAACGCACCCTGTTTGTATATCGTCACCTTATCGATGGTTGACGGAACAGTCAACGTGTCGGCGAACACACTGTTCGACAACACAATAAACAACAACGAGACTATTAACTGAATGATCGATTTCTTATGCATAATTGTACTAAGAATAATATACGATAGGCATATAAATCAGCTACTTCTATAAGTCGAAAGATTCATATAACCGAACCAATTAAGGAAAATCCATTTTACAAAAACATCCTTCCAAAGATAGTGGAATCGTTTTTAAAAGGAAATATTTACACACGAAAAATAAGATTTCTCTCGTATAATCTTGATTTTTTCCTCCGCCGATTTATGTGAAAACATCCTACATGAAGAAAAAACGAACCTACACCAAGCTGAATTATTTTCCTCCAACAAATCGTTTATAAGCCTTACAAAACAAGGAATTGACCCTCTCCACCCTCCGGTAGGCCCTCGGCTCGGTGGCGAACTGCTTGTACGAGTTGGCGATCTGCGGATCCATGCTCCCCTCGAAGTCGAACGCCTTCGTCTTGCCCTGCAGGAACTGCAGCGTGCGCCAGACCATCAGCGTGGAGGCGCCGGAAGCCTTGAATGCGGGATGGATGGCGGGTATCAGGTAGTAGGCGAACCGCTCGTCCCACACGAAGAAAAGGGCGCTGTGGAGGTTGCCCTCCGCATCATGGACGGTGATGATTCTCCCCTGCCCCCTCTCGATCGCTTTGCGGCAAACCGTCTCCTCCAGCAGGCGGGAGTTGATGTTGGCGCGTCCGCGAAGCCTCAACGTCTCGGTATGGAACTCGTGGAAGGCGGAGACATCCATGTCCCAACCCACCTGCAGTCCGTTGCGCTCCGCCTTGCGGATGTGACGTTGCTTGGCGGAGGTGAACCGCTTGAAGAGGCTCTCTAGATCCGAGATGTCGGGGATGATGTACGTAACCCTTTCGGAGACGTGGTAGCCCGCCTCCTCGAAGAGCGCGTGATGCCTGAACGTCGGATCGAAATCCTGCATGTACCAATCCACCTTCAAAGCCTTCAACTGGGCGAGTATATTCTCACAAACCCTGCGTTCGAAAGCATCCTTGCCGGCCTCGTCCAACCCCTCAGGGTAGAAAAAATGGATACCGTTGTTTTGGGAAAAGACCGGTTGCAGGATGATCTTGAGGAAGTACTTGCGCACCCACAGATAGGGCATGGCGCCACGCACCTCCCCTTCCTCCTCGACGAGCAGGACGTCCCACTCCTTGCCCACGCAGATGGCCTCCATCCACCAATATTGAGCAAAGAGCGGCACCTCGGGATGCCGCTCACACGCAAGACGATATTTCTCTTTATTATTCACTTACGACTCCACCTGCTTGCTACCCTTCTTGTTGTACCACAAGAAGAAAATGACACAAGAAGCCACAGCGGCGATAGCGCCCACCGTATAGCCAATCACTGGCTCCAATCCCATGCAATCCTTCGCGATGAGCAGGAAGGTGACGCTGACCGTCGTCATGAAGACGGCAGGAACGAAGGTGATCCAGAAGCATTTCTTGTGCAACACCAGATAGACCGTGATGGTCCACAACGTGAAGACGGACAAGGTCTGGTTGCTCCACCCAAAGTAGTTCCATATCACATTGAATCCCTGTGGGTTGGAGATATTGAAGGAGAGAAGTCCCATGGTTATCGCAAACATCGGCACGCAGATATAGAGACGCTTGCGGATGCTCTTCTGCTCCAGGTGGAGGAACTCCGCCACGATCAGACGAGCGGAACGCAAGGCGGTGTCACCACTCGTGATTGGGGCAGCTACGACACCCATCAGCGCCAAGATACCTCCGACGAGACCCAGCCAACCCTCGCTGACCGCCGTGACCACCTGCGGAGCCTGAAGCGACGTCTCAACACCTAACTCCTCCGCTCCTCCTCCGTAGAAGAAGTACATGGAGATGGTGGCCCAGATCAGGGCGACGATACCCTCCGTGATCATACCGCCGTAGAAGACCGGACGGCCATACTTCTCGTTCTTGATGCAACGCGCCATCAGCGGGCTCTGGGTCGCATGGAAACCACTGATCGCACCGCAGGCGATCGTGATGAACAAGGCAGGGAAAATATCCTTCCCGTTGAACGAAAGGGTGGATACGCCCGTCTCATACAACTCAGGCAACGATGGCCATTTAATGAAGAGGTTGGCGCCCAAGGCGACCGCCATGAAGATGATGGCGAAGGCGAAGATAGGATAAATCTTACCGATGATCTTATCGATAGGCATCAAGGTGGCTATCAGATAGTAGAGGAAGATGATGCCGCACCACACATAGACCGAATTGCCGATGAAATCCTGTGTCATGTTCCCTAAGATGAGCGCTGGGCTATAGACAAAGACCGCACCGACCATCAACATCAGGAAGACCGTGAAGATCAACATCACCTTCTTCGTGTTCTGTCCCAAGTATTTACCAATCAACTCGGGCAATCCAGCCCCTCCGTTGCGGATGGACAACATGCCGCTGAGGTAATCGTGTACCGCACCCGCGAAGATACACCCCAAGACAATCCACAGGTAGGCGGAAGGTCCGAACTTGGCGCCCATGATGGCTCCGAAGATAGGACCCGTCCCCGCGATGTTCAGGAACTGAATCATGAAAATTTTCCATGTGGGCAATGGAATATAGTCCACACCATCCTGCATGGAAAGCGCAGGAGTAACCCTACTTGGGTCCGGGGAGAAAATCCTCTCCACTAATTTCCCATAAAAGAGATAGCCGGCCACCAACGCCAGCATCGAAATAATAAACGTTACCATTTGAACTATATTTTAGACGGGCTCTCCAAATCACTTCTCAAGCCCATTGTTTTGTCCTTTTTATTGATAACGGTGAATTCCATGGCATCACCATGCATCGTAATCTCCACAAAATTACGATATTTTTATATTCATGGAATTCTGTGGGACGATTTATTATTGTATTTTTGTGAAGCTAACTAATTCCAGTGTATGATTATATGATAAACGGCAAATTGAAGAAATTAATATTCGCTGCGCTGTTCGCCTTCCTGGCGGTTCCTGCCTCCGCAGTGCTGAAGGAGAAAGACCTCGAACAAACCTTGATGGTGCTCCTGATGGAGCTGGAAACCTACAACACGGAGCAGCAGGAGATGATGAAGCGGTACAACGTGATCAGCAAGATGCAGCACCAGAACCTCATCAACACCATGCAGAAGAGCGAGCAGACCGCCCTCATGCTCTACTCCCAGAAGCAGGACTACACCTTCGACCTCGCCTATGCTTGCCACGAGGCGACCCTGCAATACAATAATTTCTCGAAGAATATGCTTCCCTTCCAGAAAATACAGGACATGTATAAGGTGGAAGTGAACCGATACAATAACATCATCGACATCCTGGAGATGCTTCCTCCCCGCATCAGGAAGGGACATAACGCCAACGACACTGCCTTTAAGACCCCGATCACCCACGTCCGCATGAACCAGGAGGGGGAACTGATCGACTCGGTACGTGTGCTCCCCGCCCCGATCAAGACGGATGTGAAGGCATTGGCGGACAGCGCGAAGAAGAAGAACATATTCCTGCTAAGCGAACAGGGGCAGGTGTGCAGGGACTCTTGCCTCGCTTTGGCGAATATCATCCGTGACAACCTCGTCTACCTCTACAACGAAGTCTCCAAGGACAGCGAACACTACGAGTTCGTTTCCCAAAGGCTGAAGAAGGTGAACGACTACGCCATGGACCGCTACTCCGATATCAAGAAACTCATCTTCATCAACGGTGACGTGAACTACTTCACGATCCTCAAACGAT
>Ga0310695_10011002_pt1 | contig 13070 bp, 15 predicted proteins | sample RumenRJG_04DNA_FD_203882 | JGI IMG/M metagenome (GOLD analysis project Ga0310695, IMG submission 203882) | Bovine rumen microbial communities from Lethbridge, Alberta, Canada - RJG_04 (v2) (version 2) | ecosystem: Host-associated > Mammals > Digestive system > Stomach > Rumen | place: Canada...
CATCAGCCTGTGCAGTATAGCCGAAAAGATGTGCGGAGGTAAAGTCAGCCCACATGGAATTTACTGTTGCAATGCGGAATTAAGTTTAGCACTCAACCCTGTAGATTTTAATGATTCTCAAACTGCCGTTCGCTCCATCACCTCTGAACATAAGTTTGAGAGCCCTGTAGATTTTAATGATTCTCAAACACACCGATGTCCGTTTTAAACATCTCCTCGGTTTGAGAGCCCTGTAGATTTTAATGATTCTCAAACTCGGGCTGTCTGTTCCGTGACGGAATACCCGTTTGAGAGCCCTGTAGATTTTAATGATTCTCAAACTCCGATACGACAAAGGTTGTCCCAAGATCGTTTGAGAGCCCTGTAGATTTTAATGATTCTCAAACCTTCTAAAGCTTGATATAGAGTCTATATACGTTTGAGAGCCCTGTAGATTTTAATGATTCTCAAACTTGCCAAGTACAGAGACTACGGAGTAGACTGTTTGAGAGCCCTGTAGATTTTAATGATTCTCAAACAGAATTGCGAAGAAAAGCATGGAGTAGCGGTTTGAGAGCCCTGTAGATTTTAATGATTCTCAAACACCTTGAATCCGGACAGACCAGCTGTTACGGTTTGAGAGCCCTGTAGATTTTAATGATTCTCAAACTTCCGGAAACGGCGAGCGGGTGCACGATCAGTTTGAGAGCCCTGTAGATTTTAATGATTCTCAAACCGTCTGCGTGTCGCTTAAATCTTCCTTTAAGTTTGAGAGCCCTGTAGATTTTAATGATTCTCAAACAGCGATTCAGAAAAAAGTCAACGCACAACAGTTTGAGAGCCCTGTAGATTTTAATGATTCTCAAACCCGTCTGCGACCTACAAAAATGTCGGTACGTTTGAGAGCCCTGTAGATTTTAATGATTCTCAAACACAGAGAATACTACTTACACTTAGTAAAGGAGTTTGAGAGCCCTGTAGATTTTAATGATTCCCAAACTGTGCTTATTGCGCAATACGACCTGCTGATAACCTGCTGGATCTGCTGGATACGGGAGGTTAGATACAATTCAGGTATCTGCAGGTCTTTTTTGTCCCACTTTCTGCCCAGACGACTCGCTCTCTGACTCTACATAGTGAATTTCCAAAAGCCCGCGAGTATAATAGCATCTGTACAGTCAAGACACATAAACACTGGGAGATTACAATGTCTGCTGAAAACTATGTTTACAAAAAGGAAGTCGACTGGTCCCTGTTCAACTATGGACTGAATATTCCCATCCAACACCAAGTCAAATTTAAGCAGATCGCCGGCCGGTTCATCGAGCGAGGGGAATCGAAGCCGATTACACTGTATCTGAACGGAAGATCTTATAAAGCACGCCTGAACAATCTCAAAATTGATGCAAAATATAGAAACCATGCAGACATGGTCCAAATACGCTATTCTAGCAATAGCGAAATTGCAAATGCGCTCCGAGGATGTTTCAACCGCAGCTATGCATATATAAAAAGGATTAAGGACATGCGGGCTAAAGGTTCAAAGAACCATGTTCCACTGCCGAATGAGATGAAAGAGTTTCTAGCTATCTATACGACGGAATATGATGACAGCTATATTTTGGAACCAATCGTGGCGAGTGATCTGGAGGAGTACAGAGCCCGTATTGAAAACCAGAAAGAGCGGATCGTCGAGGCGTCCATTGATTATGATGTGTCCGATCCCAATGCAGGCTTTACGGAGAATGAAAGGCTGACACGGATTCGAAAACTGAACCACAAAATTGGAGAGAATCTGAAGATTTTGTACAATTATCGCTGCCAGATCTGCGGAAAGACGATTGGTGAAGAGTATGGTTCTCATATCGCTGAGGCGCATCATATCGACTATTATGTGAACAGTCTGAACAACGACTCAAACAACCAGATGGTCGTGTGCCCGAATCATCACAGTATTATTCATGATGCTAATCCGAGGTTTGATCGGAAGAGGATGCTGTATCTGTACCCGAATGGGGTGGAACAGAGAATTGTGGTGAATTTGCATTTGAGATAGAGAGATGTGTTTTTATAAATAATGGATATTGATGGAACAGACGCAGAAGATTACAAGGATTAGTACGCGGAGAAGGTGGCGATGCGAAATAGTATCAGACTTGTATCTGATGATACGGTGATGACAATGAAACAAAGCGGAGGGTTATATTTTGGATGAAACCACTAAAATCATGGCAGGAATTATTCTTGGCATGTTAGTACTAATAACTATTCTTTTAATGGTTATTTCAAGCCTGAGGAAGAAAATGAAAAGAATATCAACACAGGCTGACAAAGACGTAAAATCAGCACGTTTACAAGCTGATTCAGAAATAGTATCTGCACAGAAATCGGCTGAGTCTGAGATAGCATCTGCGCAGAAATCGGCTAAGTTAGAGATAGCATCGATACGCTCTGCATGCGAAAACGAAAAACGAGCTATGAGTGATAAATGCAAAGAAACGATTGAGTCAATAAGGAAAGAATGTGAAAAACAAGTTCGGCTTGTAAAAGAGGATATAGAAAAGGATAAGGTAACTCTTTCCAAAATGAACGAGAAGGAGCTTCTTGTCAGTATTATGATGGCACTAAACGGGTATGGTGGCCGTATTGATAGAATTGAACAGCATCTAACTGATAATCCTGTTGTCGATCAAATTAACTATCTATTAGTAGAAACCACTAAAGCAATCAGCGATATTTGTGATGATACGAACGAATCGATTCAAAGTAGCCTTAATGATTCCGATATTGTTACTAAACTAGATGGTATATATTCTGCTATTGAAGACACAAAATCTAATTTTAAAGATTCTGATATTGTAACTAAACTTGATAAAATATATTCCGTTATTGAAGATACAAAATCTGATGTTTGTGATACATACAATTTGTGCAATGACTTTGACATAAGTGATATCAAATACAGAGTTGATTCAATTCAATCAACGGTCGATGAGATACAAGAGAGTATCGAGCAGACTCGAAACTATAATTCTTCATCGTTCTATAGTCTAGACGATATTATGTCTGCAGTTAATGACGTAAAGGATATGGCAGAGAGTGCAAAATATGCTGCTGAAAGTGCAAAAGAAACGGTTGAAGCTCATTTCTATTGACTATCGTCAGCTAGACACAACTGACTAATCGATTCGGAGATAGGTTTTAATTGTTTAAATTATCATAATGAGGAAAGCAGTATAACTCAATCTAGAAGGAAAGCATAATGAATCCATACTATGATTCGACAATACTAAATATCGACTCGGCTTATTACAACTCACTAGATTTACAGAGTTTTGCCCTTATGCTCAAAGATCCGTCTTACTGCTACAAGTTTTACTGGTTGGAGGCTATCGTCCATCTGATTTCGAAAGGAGTGACAAGGACAAACTTCGACGAGATTATCGACGAGATGATTTGCAATGCCTGGTATTCTGTTCGGGAGTTCCATATTCATTTGAGCGGTCTTGGAAGTGATGGTTCTGTGAGAGATGGGCTGGAACGGGCAATACTTCGCCTATCAGAGTTAAGTGATTTACCGGCGAACGCTTCAAAAGTGGAAATTCTTAATGAAATCCATGCTAATAACAGTGAACTTTATAAGGCGAAGGAGCAACTGACACACATGGTACCTTATCGTGCGCTTGCAGGGTTCTTTGCAAACGCAGGTGAAAATGTGGACTGGGGATCGGTCAAAAGACTCACAGCTTATATTGAGGCCTTTGACCGTGAGCGCGTTGCGTTGCCTTACACATTTGGGACGAGCAGCAGATTGAAAAAGGAAGTGATGTTCCATCCTTCCTGGATTCAAATGATACAGGACAATACAGTGACTATTCTCGGATGGATTCAATATGAGAAAGTTAAATGGCTGCAGAACAACAATCCGGAAGTTCCAGGGCTGGTTTATAAGCTCGCTCCGATGGACGAAAAGATGAGAAAGCTGGGGAAAGTAAGAAAACTTTGGAACGGAGTTTTAGAACTGACGGAAATAAGAGATATATTCAATGACGAGCCTATTGTATTCAGAGAATACGATGTCGATCATTTTATCCCGTGGTCATTTGTAATGAATGATGAACTATGGAATCTTATGCCTATGGATTCTTCTTTGAATTCTGTTAAGAGCAATCGTCTTCCGAAATGGAACCTGTTCTTTGATCGATTTGCACATAACCAGTACCTGATGTATGAACTAATCAATGAAAAGGAAGGATTGCATAAGCTATTTGAAGGTTGCTACCGGGATAACCTACATTCGATTTGGGCAGGACAAGAGTTATATAGACCGGGCAATACGAAAGACACATTTTATCATATTCTTAAAAAGAACATGCAACCAGTATATGATTCTGCCAGAAGACAGGGGTATGAAATTTGGAACTATTCATAGTTTTATTGGAATGACCTTCACTGAAATAGTGGCTTAGGGAGTAACTGCTTATGGGTAAAGAACTTTTATATCTCACCCCAACCGACATCTCCGAAGATGTCGTCATAATCAAAATCAACAAATCCTATTATCCCGGTATAGCTGCACTTGAATTATATGATGTCACCCGTGGCTGTTGGAGAAGAAAAATAGAAAGCGTGGGAAGCGCTAAATATGCACTCGCCACATGCAAGGGCAAAGTAGTTGAGGTGTATAAGATCAATTATTGGTGCCCGGCTTCTGAGTTACATAGGGAAACGATTGCGTATAATCCGGAGAGACATTGGAACCGAATTGGCTTTTTTGGCTCAGTTGCAGACAAAGAGGTTCGAGAGAAGTATATCGGCAAATCGGTGAAGAACTTCTACAAATGGGGAGAAGCGGATCCGGTGAAATTGATCAAGGCTGGTGATAACTCATGAAGGTTTACCTACTCTGGCACATCCACGAACTTCATGACGACTACGGCCCGCACGACGAAGAAAAACTGATCGGTATCTACTCCACGGAGGAAAAGGCCGCTGAAGCAATCGAGGCGCACAAGGACTTGGAGGGATTCAGGGATTATCCAGTGGAATGTTTTGAGATTCATGAAGCGGTGGTAGACCGATCGAATTGGAATGAAGGCTTTACGACAGTTCACTATCAGTAGCAGAATCAATACCTTTGCAATAGAGGAGCACCCCAATGGCATCAACAAAAGAATACCTGGATTTCATATTGGATCAGCTTTCCGGGCTCGATGAGATCACCTATCGCGCAATGATGGGCGAATACATTATTTACTATCGGGGCAGGATTGTCGGCGGTGTCTATGATGACCGCTTTCTGGTGAAGCCTACAAAGACTGCTATAGCCATGATGCCGGATGCCGAGCTGGAGCTTCCGTATGAAGTCGCAAAGGAAATGCTGCTCGTAGATAATGTAGATGATCGGGAGTTTTTGCAAAAGCTTTTGGAAGAGATGTACAAGGAACTGCCGGTACCCAAGGTTAGGGGAAAGAAAAAATGAGATAATAGATATGGCAAGAGCTGCAAATATACTGATCATTATATTGGAGCTGCTGGGCCTCCGAGTCAGTATTGGCGATCGGAAGTGGAAGATTTTTGCGTATTATACGCAGATTTCGAATCTGATCACGCTGGTCTCATCGGTTGTGTATGTGATGACGGGAGGGGCGGCGTGGCTGCGGTATACGAGTGCCTGTATGCTGTCGATGACGTTTATGGTGACGCTGTTTATTCTGGTGCCTTTTGGCGGCGGGTTCCGAAGGCTCATGCTGTCGGGGAACGGGCTGTATCATCATACGCTGTGCCCGGTGCTGTCGGTGATCTCTTATGTGCTGTGGGAGGGGCATTCGGCGGTGTGGCAGGTTCCGGTGGCGATCACATTTGTGTATGGGATCGTTATGATGTACTTGAATTACAGGGAATGTTTTGACGGGCCCTATCCGTTCTTCAGGGTGAATCATCAGAGCAGAGCGGCAACGGTGTTGTGGATGGCTGCTTTGACGGGGATGATCACGGTGATCGCGCTTTTGATAAGGATGGCGCCGGGATCGATCTGAATTCCGCAGCAGTTATCCGCTCTGCAGGAACATGACGACGCATGAGACTGATATCTACTTGGTTGAGGTGGTTGTATGGTGCGCTGGCTGAAATTGTTTGGTGATCAATATTTTGGCTTCTGGATACTGGGGCTGGTTCTGTTCGCGATTCAGGAAATTCCGTATATGGTGATGCCGTTTTTTCATTTGGAGACAAATCCGATCATGAACATGGCGGAGTCTTCGGCGGCGCTGGATGTGTGCGAGAAGATACTCGGATCGCTGTGCATCGCCCTTATGATCTTTGTTGTGCATAAGGATGCCGTCTTGTTCTCAATAGCTGAGGGCAGGGAGAGATTGTTTTTCGCATTGGCGGCGGTCATCCTGCTCACGAACTTCCTGGGATGGGGCTTGTATTTCATGGGGCATCAGAGCGTTTTCGTAATGATGTTTTTTATTGTGCTGATGCCTCCGCTCTACTATGCGGCGATTGGGCTTTGGAGGCAGAATGTACCGCTGACGGCTGTCGGAGTTGTGTTTCTGGCAGTGCACTTCGTGCATGTGTATGGGAACCTGAGGGGATAAGAGTTGATGAATCAGACAATGCGGTGAGAGAATTGCGCGCTTCTGATCAGAATGGGACAGGTTAGAATGTAATGCACGACATATGGAATCCCTGGCACGGTTGTGTCAAGTGCAGCGAAGGCTGTGAGAATTGTTATATGTACTATCTCGACAAAATGCGGGATAAGAATGGCGCTGAGATCTATATGACTTCTAATAGCAGATATCCGCTCTCCAAGAACCGGAAAGGCCGGTTCAAAATACAGAGCGGCGAGGTGATCAGCGTCTGCATGACGTCGGATTTCTTCCTGGAAGAGGCAGACATTTGGAGAGATGAAGCGTGGGACGTCATGCGTATGAGGAGTGACGTTGTTTTCTATCTTTTGACCAAAAGACCGCAAAGGGTCGCGGATTGTCTGCCTGCGGACTGGGGAGATGGATGGGATAACATTTTCTTTAATGTGACGTGCGAGAACCAGAAGAGGGCGGATGAGAGAATGCCGATCCTGCTGGAGCTGCCGTTCAAACACAAGGGCGTGAGCTGCACGCCGCTGATCGGGCCCGTGAGCCTGGCGAAGTATCTGGACAGCGGGCAGATTGAGAGAGTCGTCTGCGGGGGCGAGAACTACGGGGGCATGAGACCCTGCAGCTTTGACTGGGTCAAAACACTGAGGGAAGAATGTGTGGCGAGGGACATCACATTTTGCTTTCTTGAGACAGGGACGGTGTTCATTAAGGACGGCCGGAAGTACATTATAAAGGGGAAGCGTCTTCAGACAAACCAGGCGCTCAAGGCGGGCATGAACTACGAGGGAAAGCCGATGCAGTTCAATCTCGTTGACAGCTGGGGGATGCCCATTCCCGAGGAAATGTTGTATGTGCCGCATTACTGCGAGAATTGTGAAGGGTGTTCGATGAAGCTTGTCTGCAACGGATGCAGCGATTGCGGGAAGTGCAGGTGATCACGTGTAAAGGCGGAATCGTTAGAACAATCAGAGCGGCTACCACTCGACTACGGGGCGGCGGTCACTCGACTGCGAGGCGGCGGCTATAAAGGCGCCTCCATAGAGGCTATAGAGGCGCACAAAAATCATTTCTCCATAATAAAGGCAAAATCTTCCAGCTTCGCATCCCGGTCGCCGTCGTTTGCCGTATCATTCCACTTTCCCTGATGTGCAGTCCACTCCGTGTACTGCACATCTTTGTTTGTGAAGCGGATGCAGGTCTCTTTGTTCTCGAAGTTGTCGGGCTGCTGGTCGTCCCAGTTTTCATACCGGAAGGACGTGCCGTCCGTCCATTTCCAGCTGCCGTCCGTATCGAGATACCCGCCGATCCAGATATTGCTGCGAGTCGTTTTCTGGGAGAATTCTACGAGGTGCTTCTGCTCGGGCGCCGAATTGGCAGAGGCCAGATGTCCGCCATGTTCAGCGCAGTAGTCCTCCGCTTCGCTCCAGGACAGGGGCCCGTCGAAAAGTGTGTACTCGTGGCCCTTGAATTTGCTCGATGCAATTTCTGATACGTCTTCCGTCACTTCATCCGCAGCCGTCTCCGTCTCTTCGCTTGCGGGATTGTCCGCAGGTTCGTCCGCAGCCGCATCTGCAGCCGCGTTCGTCTCTTCGTCCGCGGGTTCGTCCGCAGCCGCATCCGCAGCTGTCGCTTCGTCCCCGGATACATCCGTCGTCAGTCCGTATCCGACAGGGAAGAGGCACTTGTCTGTTCCGATCTCGCTGACATCGCCGTACCAGGGCATCGGGAGCTTGCCAGTGAAAGCTGCCTGTCCCGTGAGGACGTTGGCGACGCCTTTTCCCTCACTTCCCGGCAGATAGCACATGACCGCTGCATCCCAGTCTTTGAGCTCTTCACGGATGATCACCTGACGGCCGGCTACGATGCAGGCGACCGTAGGAATCCCATGGTCCCTGCGCAGCGCCTTTGCCTCCTCAATCGCATTTCTGTTTTCAGGTAGCGCGAGAGAACCTGTTATGCTGATATCTGCGCTGTCTCCGTTCCACTCCGCATAAGGCTGTTCGCCGACGAACAATAGGGTGACATCTGCTTCCGCCGCCTTGGCGCGATCTGTGATGATCGTAATGTTCTTCTCACCGGCGCATTCCTTCAGGCCGGCCATGAGCGTGGTCAAACCTTCGATCTCCATCACCGGTCCGTTCCAGCTCTCCGTCCAGCCGCCGCATTGCGCGCCGACATTCTCTGCTGCGGGACCTGTGACATAGACAGAAATGCCGCTCTTCAAAGGAAGGACTGCCTTTTCGTTCTTGAGAAGGACCATGGACTCCTCTACTGCTTTGATGGCCAGGTCGCGATACTCTTTGGACCCGCATTCCTTTTGTTTGGTTGTGAGTGCTTCCTGCATGGGGTCATCCATGACGCCGGTCTCTATTTTGAACCGGAGGATATGGCGGACTGCATCATCAATGCGCTCCTGAGAGATTTTTCCGCTCTTGACGCCCTGCAGCACTGCGTCGAAGGTCTCGCGATACATGTTGGGCTCCATCAGCATGTCGATGCCCGCGTTGATCGCGTTGGCCATCTGCTCGGTAAAGTCGCTCCCGCTGATATTGTGGATCGACTCCCAGTCGCTGACAATCAGGCCGTCGAACCCGAATTCATCGCGAAGAACAGAAATATACTTGCCGTTTTCATGCATCTTGACGCCGCCCACGCTGCCGTGGCTGATCATGATCGAAAGCGCGCCGGCATCGACGAGCCGCTTGTAGACATCGAGAAGCACCGCCGCCTCCGCGTCGCTCAGGTTCGCGTCGCCCCGGTCGATCATAAATCCGTTTTCGCCGGTTCCCCACGTTTCTGCCCCATCGGCAAAAAAGTGCTTGCCGCAAGCAGCAATGCCGTTGTCCTGCAGTCCTTTGACATAGGCGACGCCGAGGTTTCCGACGATCTCCGGCTCCGACGAATAGGACTCGTAGGTCCTGCCCCATCGGGGGTCGGTGCTCACCGCGACACACGGCGCGAAGTTCCAAAGCATTCCGGCAAGTTTGGCTTCATCCGCCGTTGCGGCGCCGATCTTGTACATGAGGTCCTCGTCGTTCGCTGCGCCGAGGCCGATATTGTGAGGAAAAAGGACAGTGCCTCTGCAATAATTGACGCCATGAACGTCATCCTGTCCGTATATGAAGGGAATGCCGGCCTCGGAGTACAGCGCCGCGCTCTGATAGTCCCGGATCAGGTTCTTCCACTCCGAAGCACCGAGATACTGGCCGTCCGTTTTGCTCAGAACGGAGCCGAAGTCATACTCCGCCATGCGATCTGTATTGATGTTGTAGATGGCAGGCTGGATCATCTGGCAAATTTTCTGCTCCAGCGTCAGCTTGGCCAAAATTTCGTCGGCCGTCATGCCTGAATATTTGCAGCGGGTACCCGGTTGATGCGAGGTCTGCGCGGATGGATCGCTCTGCTTCTCTGCCGCGGAAGTTTGTTCTGCTCCGGCATCGGCAGTGTTCTGCTGCGTTTCTGCCGGATTCGGCTTCTCTGTGCTGCCGCATCCGGCGGCAGGTATCATGCAGGATACTGCAAGAATAATGGCCAGTATTCTGGCTGCCATTGCTCTGATTTGGCGGTCTGCGGATGTATTTCTCTTTGCCATACGATCACTCCTTCCGGTTTTGTCCTATATGCGGATAATCAAATTATACACGTTAAGGTGTCAAGGGGACGGTTCTTTTGACAACTTTTTGAGGTGTCAAAGTTGACAAGGGGATGGTTATTGGCTTGCTTGCTGCCATTTAGGCACAGAGACAGGATTTCTCGAAGTCGTCCCCTGGGTTCCCCGGAGTTCATGTCAATGTCAAGGCAGGCGGGCGGCATCGAAAACCTATAATGCAGCATGGTCAATCCCGCGAGAAAATGACTGACCCAATCGTTCTCCGCGTATAGTATAATTATTACGATCAGCCCATGAAACGGAGGACCACAATTATGCCCATCTACAAGCTTGCCGCTTTTGACATGGACGGCACACTTCTGAACAGCCGCAAACAAATCCCGGACTCGGCCGTTTCTGCATGCCGCAGAGCGCAGAAGGCGGGCAGGATCATAGCTGTCGACACCGGCCGGGCTGTCTCGGAGCTCGCGCCCTTTTCCTTTGCGGAAATGGGCATTCGCTACGGGTCCTGCGCCTGCGGAACCGTGATCTACGATTTTCAGGAAGGACGGGTTCTTGCCAAAAGAACGATACCTTTCGACTTGGTCCCGCTCATTGTGGAGGCGTCCCGCCGGGAAGACCTGATGTTCCAGGCAATGATCGGCGGAGTGTCCTATGTGGAAGCGGCTGATGTCAGGAATATGGAGCACTACCGCATGAGTGCCTATCAGGCGCTCTACGAGGCTACGACCTCCTATGCGGAGGATGTCCGCGCTTTCACCCTAGCGCACGCCGATCAGGTCAACAAGATCAATATGTATCACACGAGTTCTGAGAGCAGAGCGCGCACGCTTTCACGCCTCTCGGAACTTGCGCTGGATCTGACCTTTGCGGAAGACACTTCTCTTGAAGCGACACCGCAGGGCGTCACCAAAGGGACGGGCCTGGTCGATCTGTGTGAGGTCCTGGGACTTTCCATAGAAGAGGCGATCGGCGTCGGCGATGCCTTTAACGACATTCCTATGCTGGAGGCAGCAGGCCTGGGCATTGCCATGGGCAATTCCAATGAAGCGGCACTTAATGCCGCAGATGTTGTCGTTGCCGACAACGATCACGACGGAATCGCCGAGGTGATCGACCGGTATCTGCTCGGAAGCTGACGCAGGGATGCGCAGCTTGGGATGAAACGACCGGAAACAGTTGCTTGGAACGCAACGGCTGACTTGTAACAATTTGACATGGAGGACGAGATGAACAATAAAGAACGAAGAGACCAGCAAATACTGTATATCACAGATGATGCGATCATGGAGGAGCAGGCTGTTGCCCGCAGACTCTGCCAGAAATTTAACACCATGGACCGCGCCGATTTCAAAGGCCTGCAGGCCGTCGCCAAAGAGCTTTTGGGCAAATCGGACAACGCCTGGATCAATCCGCCTTTCTACTGCGATTACGGCAAAAATATCGAGGTCGGCAAGAACAGTTTTATCAATTACAATTGCACGATCATCGACGTCGCGAAAGTGAAAATCGGCGATTACTGCCAGATTGCCCCCAATGTGGCAATTTATACGGCGGGGCACCCGGTGCACCCCGCCACTCGCAATTCCCTGTATGAATATGGCATTTCGATCACGATCGGAAACAACGTCTGGATCGGAGGAAATGTAGTGATCTGCCCCGGCGTTACCATCGGTGATAACGCAGTGATCGGAGCGGGCAGTGTTGTGACCAAAGACATTCCGGCTTGGAGTGTCGCCGCGGGAAATCCCTGCAAAGTGATCCGCAAGATCACCGAGGACGACAGAGAGAAGTACTATAAGGGCATTCCCGCCGATGCGGAAGCGCTCGCGCATATGAAACGCATGTGGGCGGAAAATGAGGATTCGGTGAAGTTTCCCATAGCTGACTGAGTTAAATCTACCTGAGATTTATCTCACTGAGACATATCTGGCTGAGGTATATTTCACAGATCACGTCGCATCGATATTGGCCAGGTACTTTTCTCGGTAGATCTTTCTGTATTTTGCCGGCGGCAGGCCTTTGGCCTTGCGGAAGAGGCGGCTGAAATACATGGGATTGTCATAGCCGATGACAGCGGCTATGTCGCTCACGGAGTAATCCGTCGTCTCCAGCAGGACCTGCGCGTTTCGGATCCGGATGTCCAGGATGTATTTCATGGGCGACGTGCCCATGGCGCTGCGGAAACTGCGGTTGAACCAGCTTGTCGACATGCTTCGCGAAGCGGCGTACTGCTCGATGCTGATGTCTTCGTTGTAATGTTCCTCGAAATAGTCTCTTGCCCGGTCCATCTCGTCCTGGATGAAGCCGGTGATCCGGGGAACGCTTTCCGTCATGCGCCGGTGCATGGTCAGGAGAAGTTCCCTGAAGAGAATGGTCAGCATTTCCTCGTAACCCCACGAGCACTTCACCAGTTCATCCCGCATCCTTCGGAACAGATCCTCGTAGTCGCGGGATATGCCTGTGTGCAAAATATAGCCGTCCAGCGGGATCTCGTAGTGATTTAAGATGCTGCGGACCTCCCTCCCGGTAAAGTGCACGAACCAGACCTGCGTCTTGTCTCTGCCGAGATAGTAGTATTTCTGCTGTTTCTTCGGCGGATACAGCACCATGTTGCCTGCCGGCACGATGACTTCTTTGCCGTCAAGGAAGAAATGTCCCTCACCGGCAGCAATGTAAATGAGCTGCCAGTCGACCCGGCCCTTGGGCCGCCAAGTCGGAAGCTTGGGCCTTGTATAAAGTTGATATGGGGCTGTCGCATTAAGCAAAGGATTCAAATTCTAAGCGGGTGCGACATGCCCCTTTAAAACTGCGTTGAATTCGCAGGGATTCACACTGATCCTTCCTTCGCTGCGGAGGGAACCGCTGTTCCA
>Ga0310695_10011004_pt1 | contig 13065 bp, 17 predicted proteins | sample RumenRJG_04DNA_FD_203882 | JGI IMG/M metagenome (GOLD analysis project Ga0310695, IMG submission 203882) | Bovine rumen microbial communities from Lethbridge, Alberta, Canada - RJG_04 (v2) (version 2) | ecosystem: Host-associated > Mammals > Digestive system > Stomach > Rumen | place: Canada...
CTGTCGTGCCCAAAAGAAGCGACTGGAAACGCTGCAAGAAAAGCATAACAAGTCCCTCACGCTGTTCCGTGCGAGTACATTGCGTCTTTTCTGCTTCCTGCGTCAGTTAGATTTCCAGTTCTCTTTTTGTCAGAAGCGAAATGATGCTCGTCAGTATGGTTTAGTCAGTTTCTCTTTATTGTCTTCCAAATTTTATGCTCTGACAAGCACCCCAAAGTCAGAATGATTTTACTCTATTGACAGCTACATACAAAAAACGTGGGTGCTTGCATCTGCCTGTCCCACTCTTCTGGCCTACCACAGCCAATAGCAAACGAACAAACAGAGAAACAACCACGTTGGAGTATACAAATACCCGTAAAGTGTGCTAGTGAGGACATGGTTAGCCCTCGCAGCACACTACGGAGAGTATATACTACACCCCGTGGAGTTACCCCAGCATTTGTCTTGGCTTGCTATTTCGATTGTGGTAGTTCGAAGAGTCCAAAAACAAAGCGCGATAACGCCTTTGAATATGCAGTATCAAGTATAAACATATCAAAACATAGAATTAACATTAAATAATTAACAATCAGTATGTTATGAAAATGTTTCATTTCAACATCGTTTGTTAAAGTTTAATAAATCCACCAAAAATGCCACCAAAAATCCACCAAGTTTTCAGATTTTTTTTTTAACTTTGCCGATGATATTTAATCCTGTTCAAAAACAATAATTCAAACATTATGGCAAAATTATTCTTGAAGACCACCAAGGTCGAAGGTAAGGCAAAACTTTACACAGAGATTAGACGCAACGGATTGCGCCTCATTGTATGCACGGGTATTATCGTAACGATTAAGGAGTGGCAGAAGGCCCAGAAGTCGCAGGCATCTCAAACGAAGTATGCAACAACGGCAGAGGGTGCAAGAGTCAGTGCAGAGATCGTGAAAGTTTCTCAGGCTATTGACTTGCTATTTACGTCCGGTGAAATCACCCGCAAGGAAGACAAAGTGAAAATCGAGCAGGCAATTTCCGATATAGTGAATGTTGAGGCCATCAGTGCCAAGCAGAAGGCCAAGGAAGCCAAGGAACAGCAGCGTCACCGCATCGTTGCCTATTATGAAGAGTTCTACGAGGGTATCAACGGCGGAACAATTAGAACAAGTAAACGAGGCAAGAAGGCCGGAAATCATTTCTCAGAGAAGACAATTCAGAACTGGCATTCCTTTGGCCATATTCTGAGAGCGTTTTGTAATGAGGACGTAACCTTCGAGGACATCAACCAAGGCTTTGCTGACCGCTTTACCTGGTATGTGTCGAATCACGGCTACATGGAGACAACTCTTAATCTGTGGATTGGGCTTTTTGTTCAGTTATGTCAAATGTCTGCAGCAGACGGTGTGAACAACAACGTATCTTCTTTGAAGGTATGGAGAAGACGCACGGCTTCGCAGGAAGAGAAGAAAGCGGCTATCTACCTCACAGAGGAAGAACTTAATGCCATGTATTCAATGAAATTGAGTGGCACCAAAGAATTGGTGAGAGATATGTTTATTCTGGGTGCGCTCACCTGCCAACGCTTCAGCGACTACACAACATTATCGAGACACAACATCACGACCACGGCCAATGGAACACCAGTCGTTAAGTTGACACAGCAGAAGACGGGCACATCTGTAGAGGTTCCAATTTACGATAGTCGAGTGTTGGCTATCATGGAGAAGCACGATTACCAGTTTCCTTATATCTCGTTAGAGACCTTCAACTTGAGTTTACGAAGAGTTTGCAAAGAACTCAGCCAGACAGTGCCCTCTCTTGCAGAAAAGTATGTCACACAGTTGAGTATCCATTGGAGGATGAAAGAACAGAACTATGCGAAATATTGCGAGCGTATCAGAACAAATGGTTGGAACTCGTTGAAGAAAGACGAGAAGGTCGTTTACAAACAAATGAAGGAATATGCCAGAGAGCACAACGGAAGCCCGCTCTTTGAGCGTGACGAAGAGGGACATATCATCAAATATAAATGGGAACTTGTGACGAGCCACACTGCAAGACGTTCAGGCATTACGAACCTCTACCGTGACGGCATTCTCAGCAGCCGTGACATTATGAGCATAAGCGGACACAAGACAGAAGTTGTCTTCAATAACTATGTGAAGGCCACCGCATCAGAGAAGGCCGACGATATTTTCAGCAAACTTACGGGTAAAACCGCCAAGACCCTAAAAATGAAGAAAGCAATATGAAGATCAACAAGTTTGCAGGGTTTCTCTGGTTCAACCTACTTCTTATCCTGTTCACAGGATGGTACGGCTATTATCTCTTTGCAGGCGGAGCCGTCATACTCTTTGTCGTTTTTCTCTATGTTGTCATCCGTCAGTACATCAAAGAGCGAAAGCCAACTACTGAGGAAACAGATCTCAACTGTCTCGAATTTCTCGCTAACCTCGGAGAAGACGGACGGGAAGAGTTTGAGAATGAACGTCAGGCATTCATTAAAAAGTGGGGGCGAGACCCTGGAACATTTGAATCTTTCTACAATCCCGAACTGCAAATACGTTAGAGGTACAACATTATTGACATGGATATGAACCTGACTCCCATCGAGTAAGAGACAAGCCCTTCGACGATATGCCGAGGGGCTTTTTCGCTCTTACACCTTGCGTCCATGTGCGACCACCTCACGAAAGATTTTGTTGAGTGAGTGCCGCCCATCAGCGGCAAGCCATCGACAACTTTCTGCAATTGTCGGCTCAGATTGTTGCAGAATCATGCCAAGGAACAATGGGCAGCGACCAGACGGACAACAGAGCCACCGACTATGAAAAACACGCTCAGAGACCACGAAATCAGCCTCACGAACGATTTGCACGATATTTCGTATTTTTGGCCCACCCCTTCTTTCACCTCACGCATACCATACGCGCATAACACACGTATATGAATATAAAAAGGAATTTGCCACCAACCTAAGAAAATCGTTAAAATCATACGCAAGCCCAATGAATAAAGGCGAAAAACATACGCACACAACGATGTAGAGGTGAACGACAAGCATTTCAACGTCTTCTTTGCCTCATTGTACCTGATTCTGAGAGAACGACTTTATTGATTGAGTTTTTGAACGATTTTCGGCCACGTCCGAAAGAGGCATTAAACATCATTTATTTCGTCTGCGCGCGTGTGAAGCATATTTCTCGAAAGTCATTTCTTGCATACTTATACATATTTATGCGTATGCCTTTGTTTCAATAAGTTAAATCCAATAATATACAATGCAAGAATTGTATTTATATACATTTTGTATTCGTAATTTTGCAACAGAAAACGACAAAGTTTAACATAAACAACTACATATTATGGAGAAAGGAAAACTTTTAGTTATCGAGGCCGATGAACTTTCCGCAATCGTTGAAAGTGCAGTCGTAAAGGCCATGAAGGGAATGCAACCTAATCAGTCAAAGGAGCAGTCCAAGTATTATGACACAAATGAACTTTGTGCCCTGCTGAAAATTGACCGTATAACAGTCTGGTCATGGGAGAAGAAAGGAATCTTGAAGCCCACCAGGGCAGGCCGTCGCAAGTTATATGACCGGGCAGAGATAGACGCGGCTCTCAGTCAGGGCAAATTAGGGAAATATTGTCGATAAACCTTAACTCATTATTCGATATGGCAAGGAACAGAGAAAATAAGATAAAAGGGAGCCTGCTATTATCACGCAACGTTTCTCTTTTATATCACCAGTTAGAAGGAATGGAACGAGTCTCTTTCATGGACGCTGTCTTTGACTACCACGAAAAAGGATTGTTGCCAAAAGAAGACGTTGGCCGTTTCGTTCTTATGGCTTTTTACGTGTTCAAAACTGAGTACGACGAGAACCAAGCCAAGTATAAAGAGAAGTGTGAGCGTTACAGAAATAACTCTTTACAACGCTTTAGCAATGGCAGCCCATTGGTAACAACGGATAGCAATGGCAGTCCATTGGTAACAACGGATAGCAATGGCAGTCCATTGGTAACAACGGAAGGTAATAATAATGGTAATAATAATGGTAATACTCCCTATAATATAGGGGAGATAGAGGGAAACGCTTCGCTCTTCCATCACACACCTTCTGACAGATTTATAAAATGTATTGATTTCCTGAAAGAAAAATGTCCGCATCTTCAAAAGATGGAACAGCCAACAGAAGAGCAGTTCTTCAAACTACTCGAAAAAGTTGATGGTGACGCTCAGAAACTTGCAGATTTATTTGAGAGGATGGAAAATGATGTAAACACGCCCAAGAAAAGACGCAGTATCTACAGAACTGCAATTAACTGGCTTAATATGGAAACTAAAAAGTAAGTGCTATGAATGACAAGAACTTTCACGAAATGATGTTGAGTCTGAAAGACGTGAGGCTCGAAGAGTTGGCCGTCTCATGCTTGATCGCGTCCCAACGTTGCTTTGATGAAGTTTCCGACCTTCTTACGCCGGAGGTCTTCTATGATGAAAAGATAAGAACCGTATATCAGGCAATAAACACCATGATAACGAACGGCCAGAGTGTTGATATTATAACGCTTACTCAATACATGATTGAGAACCCTCAAAAGGGTGTGAGCGTAACTCCTGCAGATATTGCCGAACTTTCCTCTTTAGTGGCCAGTACCGTGAACTGTTATCAGTATGCGGCCACCTTGCGCGATTTGTGGCAACGTCGGCAAGTTCTGGCTAAGGTTGTTGGCTTAATGGACTCAGCAGCCGACAGAACGCAGAACATTGACGAAGTTCTGGAGCAGACCGCCGACGCGATCAAGGCCGTTGCCGACAATACAACAACTTGTATCGAGACCGCAGCCGACGCAACCAAGGAACTTGAACGTATGGTGTCCGATATGTTGGGAGGCAGAACCACGGGAACGCGCACGGGCTTTGTATGTCTCGACGAGAGAGGCGGCTTGCGTCCGCAGGCTCTTACGGTCATAGCAGGCTACCCCGGACAGGGTAAGAGTGCAATTGCCCTGCAAATGGCCGTGAATGCAGCCATTGAAGGTGAGCCGACCGCATTCTATACGCTTGAAATGTCGAAGGCCGAACTTGTGGGAAGGGCAGTCGCAGCAGACTCAGGCGTGAAGGTATCGAGCATTCTCTACAACCCTAATAGTATGACACAATCCGAGTGGAAGCGTTACAACATGGGGGTGCAGCGCATTTCTTCGCTACCAATATACTTCGACGAGAGGGCAGTCACCTCAGTTGAGGCTATTATTCAGAGTGCGCGCACGTTGGTACGAAAGAAGCATATCAAAGGCATTTTCGTTGATTACTTACAGATACTTGTGAACAATCGAAAGAGCGGCAAAGGTGACGAGGCTTTCTTGGGGGACACAGTGCGAGCATTCAAGAACCTTGCCAAGTCTGAGAATATCTTTGTTGTCCTTCTATCACAGTTGAGCAGAAACCATGACTCAAAGGAACCAACAGCCGACTACCTCAGAGGAAGCGGCCAAATCTTCGAGGGGTGCGACAACTGTTATCTTTTGTTTCGGCCAGAGGTTACAGGCGGCACGTATTCTGGTGTTCATTCCGATATCGACCCACACGGAACAGCACAAGTGACGGTTGCGAAATGCCGAAACGGAAGTGTTGGAGGAAAGTATATAATTGGATTTGTGCCAGAACTGACAAAGTTCCATGAACTTGACGGGCCACCGCCTAAGAAGGGCTTTATGCCAGAGAGACATGAAGAAGATCCATTCTAAACCATTAGCGGCATTATGAGCGTGTTTCCCTTGTTGAGTGGGCAACTTATCGCCTTTCGGCACAGAACACGCTCAGGTACCGCCAAAACCAATATCTATGAGGTGCAAAGAGTGTGAAGATATGGGCTGCAAGGTGTTCACGGCAAAGATGGAGAACTGGACGGGGTATTGTATGTGCAAGGATAGTCCGAAATTCCATACCAACGTAACGGGTGAAGACAGATGTAACAGATGACTGAGCCATTTGTGAGCCGTTAGAGGACTTTTCCCCTTTCGACTGGACAACTTAGGTAGAGGCATAGAAACACGCTCAGAAACACGAAATGGTAATTCACTTGTCATATCAAAGCGGCATGGTCTGTGAAGATAGTGCCGTTTCTTTCTTAAAAAGCCAAGGACGCACGATAAAAGGCTCAGCCGTATAAGCGGTCACCACCATGAACAAAAGCCGTCAGAGCGTTTCTTTTGGCCGTTTCATAGAAAAGTATTACCTTTGCATCAAAATTGAAAATCAGATGGAACAGAAAGACGTATTTTCCAAGGTTGAGGAAGAAGCCAGGGAGAAGCTAAAGAACCCTGACACGAAGGGAGCAGCCCAAACCGTTTTAGAGTATATCGAGCGGCAAAGGAAATTGCTTAACAATTCTTAACTTACAAAACATAAATAAAACGTCCGTTTGTTTGGTGTTTTGAAATATTATTTGTACCTTTGCACACAGATAACCAAAACATCAAACGACATGAAGAAGTTTATATCTTACAGACGAGTTTCGACAGCCAAGCAGGGTGCAAGCGGCTTAGGACTGGAAGCACAGAAAGAAATCATCAACTATTTCGTTGAGAGGGAAAAAGGCGAAGTCGTTGCAGATTATTGTGAAGTGCATTCAGGCAAGGACTTGAACGAGTGTCCTGAACTTCACAAGGCCATGAGGGAAGCAAAGAAACAGAGTGCGACTCTCATTATTGCAAAGACAGATCGCTTTCGTAATGTAGCCCAAGCCCTTGAAGTGCTTGACGTAATGGGAGAAGATAACGTCTTGTTCTGTGACTTACCTAAGACAGACCGCTTCACAATGACCCTTTTCTTTGCCCTTGCAGAGCGTGAGCGTCTAATCACCTCTATTCGCACAAAGCAGGCTCTAAAGGCCAAGAAAGAGCAGGGCTTCAAGTTGGGAAGACCTAACGCAGAGTTCACGACTGAGCAGGTTGCAAAGAGTGTGGAGTCTCGCAAGCGCAAGGCAGCAGAGAACGGCAACAATAAGAGAGCATGGGCAACAGTGCAGCACATGACAGACAGACCGCTCAAAGAGATTGCTGCATACTTGAACGAGAACGGCTTCACGACATCGCAAGGCGGCGAGTGGAGAAGTAATCAGGTAGCCAGACTAATAAAGGCTTACAACGGTTAAAAATGGCCTTTCTGAGCCATGATTTGCAGATTGATTGCAATAGTACGAGAGCAATCAATCTGCATTTCTGTATATAAATGAGTGAAAAGATGCATAACTATAGATTTTGCATGCAGAATATTTATGTTTAAAAACACCCCCCACCCCCGGGGGGGCACACCCCCATCGTTTTCGCGTGGTCACCTCAAAAAAATTTTTTTCCCTATTTTTAGAAGCCTTTTAACAATTCGCAATTCTGCTCACCCCATTTTTCGCATATTTACCGCATATTAGTGTTAATTATGTTAATTTGCGTCCAATTATTGTATATTTATACAGTTTTGTTTCTACCTTTGCATTCACAAAGGGGCATAAGGCACGAATAAAGGTTTGGCCGCTGTTCGTGAATGGGAGCCTGCAAGGGCTTTGCCTGGGATGCAGTGCCTCTTTCACTTAAACGACGAAGTATGAAGAGAGAAGAGATTATTTACGGGTACGACGCAGCCGCCGAGTTCTGTGGTGTTTCTCCTGGAACGATTGCCAACTGGATTAAGAGCGGTAAGTTAGCGGGCTGTTATCACAAGATCAGTTCGCGCAAGGTTGTTTTCAATACGCAGAAGTTAGAAATACGAGTTTTCGGGACTCTATGAAGCAGTATCGGTTAAGGTTCAGCACGGCTTTTGTGTATTTCAGCGACGAGGCCCAAATGAGGCTCTTTCTGGAGTCGCATTGCTACAAATCGGGAAAGAGGATATATCTTCATCACGGAGTGAATCTTCACTACTTCGACGAATTGGGAGCAGAGTGTTACAAGTTCATTCCAAGTGGGCTTAACATGAGAGCGAAGCGGACAGAGTTCTATCATACACAGAATTTCATCTTTAACGACATACAACTATGCAGCAGAGAACAATAAATCATCGGAGAGTGACGCGGCTTGTGAAAAGCGTCATTGATCCGGAAGTATACAGAGAGTTGAGTCATCAATGGGACTTAAAACATGAGCCGGAACGAGTGCCGGAAAACTACAAGTCGAGGTTGCCGGGCGTTGAGTGCGACAATTTGAACGGAATCAATAGGACATTCGTTACCATCAACGACGAGTTTCTGGCCCTTATCGGCTACGACGATAACCTGAAAGGTTTTCTCATTGATTATTTCGGGAACGACTACAAGCCAAAGGAGGGGGAGCCGTTGCGTTTCCGCTTCATTGACGGGGTACTCGTTAATCCTACACAGCCAGACCCAAATCACAAATAAATGATATATTATGATTACAGACGAGAACGGTGTAAGACACCCTGAATGTGTTGCCGACGAAGTGCAACTCAGGAAAGAGCAGGAAGAACAGAAGAAAGAGCCTGCAACCAGATTTTTCAATCGCAAGGCCAATCGTGAGGGCTGGAACAAACCCACGGCCAAGGAGCAAGGAACCAACTGCAGCGGCGACGGCAAGAAACGTGCAGACCGTTTCTTTGCCAAAAAAGCCAAGCGTGAAGGTTGGGGCAAGTAATAACCATTTATCAGGATAACATTATGAGAAAAGAATTACCCAATTCCCTCTACCGTCAGAATTTGGCAGAGCAGGAGTCAGAAAGGCTTAGCAGCCTTGAAAGTTCACTCAGAAGTCATGTCGCAAGGATTGCGGAACTGAGGAACCTCAGTATCAAAAGCGTAAAGCAGTTAGAATCCATCACCCCCGAATGGCTTGAAGGTGAGATTGCCAAGAGCAAGAACAGCCTTTCGACAGTCTTAGGAGTCGGCGGCTTCATCCCTGCAGGCATTAGCAAGCAGTTCGATGACGAGTACAACAAAGTGCGCAAAGAGTGTGCTCAACCAATAGCAAGCATTCAAAGTGAGTTGCTTTCATGCAAAGATAGAGGCATTTCCTTCAGAATCGACTCAGAAGGTCTTCCGCGCTTCAACGAGGACGATGTTAAGGCGGCTATTGACAAGGCTGCGACATACAAGTTTTCCGACGAGGAAAAAGAACTTTACATCTTGTTTGCCGAGATCGTTGACACAATGAATAAAATTCGTCAGTTCGAGCAGCAGCACGGTGCCAAGAAGAGTAATGTTCCTGGTGCAATCGCCTGGCTGTTTAATGGCACCTACGACACAAGAACTGGAGAACTCATCAGCGGGAATGAATACGAGTTCACCCCTGAATGCTTCTTTAGGCTTATTGCCTTTGGAAAACTGTTCAATCGCAATCCAGAAGAAGACGACGATTAACGACCAGAGGGGCGTGAGGTTCTGAGCCTTGCGCCATCTCTTAACCCATGAGTTATGAGACAGAACAGAATCAGCAACCCACGCTATCCTCACCACATCAAGATTGTTCGTGTGTGGGAGAGAGCAGGTGACAGCGACGATCCTTTTGAGCGTGAAGAGTCCGAAGAGGTGAGAACCATCCTCTATGAAGGAGAGGGCCGTGAATATACCAACTCAGGAACGAGCGGAAGCGGCCAGGTTGACACCAACCAACGACTCATTTCCATTCCAAAGCGTTTCGACGATTGGAAGCCCATTGAAGGATTGCCAGAAGGAATGTCGAGTTGGCCCATTGACGGTGACACCGTGGAAGTCACGAAAGGCCATATAAAAGAGACATTGACGGTGAAGGACTTCGAGCCGGACAATAACAGAACGGTCATTTATGCAGAGTTTGTCAGGGCATGAGTAAGAACATAGAAAAAGCATTCGCAAAGATGCAGATAAATACGTGGAAGGGAAACTGAAAGAACAGTTGCCCGTCCTTATTCGCCTTGCCCTTGCGAATGCTGAGATACACCATGTAACGGGTAACGCCATCAACAGTTATGCCGTGGCTCTCTTCCATAACGGACAGTTCAAAGGCTTCTACAGCAACTTTCAGGAACTACACAAACCGCCTATGCGCGTGACGTTGCGCAAGGGCGAGCGTTACGATATGCCCTTCTATTGGAGTGGGGAGCCTGCAAAGGGCTACACAGCACCGACGGGAGAACGTAACTATTGGAGCCAGGAAGAGGCAGAAGACTTCATCGGTACCACCTTCCCCAAAAAGAAGGGCTGGGCTTATATCGTCGTTGCGGCGGTTGATTATGCAAGGTATCTGGAAACGAGAGGAACGGCCAACGTCTTGACTGGGCTTCGTGAGGAACTTGCAGGCTTGCAGAGATTGCCCACAATAGCATTTTGCGTTATCAGTGGACAGTTGTCAAGGCATGAGCGAAAAAGAGGCTCAGAGCGGCTTCTATAACTGTCGTGGAAAGTGTGCCAATCATTGTCAAAGGTTAGACAGTCGCGCCCATCAGCAGCACACCCACGTAAAAAACCGTGACTATCCTCACAGAAGGCCACGGCAACGAATTTCGTACAGAAAATAACATTATTCTACTTTGCAAAATTGCTTATCAGGTCAGAACGCAGGAACAGCAGCTTTCCTTGCTGACATTCACCGCCTTTTATGTGTGTGTACTTCTGCACGTTCTTGCGCAACGTATTGGGCTTTATGCCGAGTATCTGGGCTGCGTCATTTGTTCCAATCCATTCTTCTTGTGTTGGGTCTTTCTTCATCTTCTGCATGATGATTACTGCAACACGCGGGGCCAGTGCGTCGGCCAGACGATTTATTGATTGTGGGCTGAGTTCTATTTCCATAATTCTTCAATCTTTTTTGGTTATTACTAAGTTTTGTCCGCTATTGTCATAATTGGCAAAGGCTTGCTTGAACAGCTTCGCGCATCGTCTGGGAATATGTGCCCAAGTATGGTGTTCCTCATTCCATTGGATGCAGATGCCACGTTGTGCGGTATGTCCTATCTTGGGTACGTCGGTATTGCCTGTTATAAGGAATGGGCAGGTTCCACAACAGCCTGGTACCTCGTAGAAAGTATATCCGTTGATTATGACCATTTTATTCCTCGCAGTTCTGAACAGCCTTCTTGATGTTTTCCCATTCGTCGGCCACAACCATTGCAGCACATACGAACCAAAGAATCACTATCATGGCTCAATCTTCTTTATGTTCTTGCAACGTCTCAAAAAGAGCCTGTAGAAATTCGTCAATCTGGAAGAGAGGGGAATCGTTGAGGGCCAACAGATAAAGGGTTTCGTTCACAGAAGGCAGCGCATTGAGGAAGCCAGTAATATCTTTCTTCGTCTTACAGTCACCGACCTTGCATGCAGCCTTAGAGAGGAAAGCCACAACAGAGGGAAGATTACTGAAATATCCTTGATGATTCCCGTGGAGAGCCGCATCACACACCTCACCACCGAGAAGCAAATCACAGCCGAGACGCAACAACACGTTCTTGATCGTCCGAGCCTCTTCAATGGTAATCGTTTCATGCATTCGGGACACATCACCAACAGAACGAAACTCAGGGTTGAGACGGCCGTCTCTGGTATCTATCGCTTCTAAGTCACACTCTTCGAGCGTCTGGAGAAAAACGAGAGACTTGTTAAGTTCCTCTTCTGAACAGACTCCTACACCTTTCAATTCGTTTACATACTTGCGAAGTCTTTGAACCTCTTCACGGAAATTTTGCCCATCCAATTTGGAATGAGACAACTCAATAACTTTTTTGCTTGCCATAACTTTGAATTATTTTTTTGAACATTTCAGGCACAAAATTAGGGTGCGCCTTTCCCTTTGTTCAATGGCCATAATTCAAGAAAAGCCACGCGCAACACCATTACAATGTTGGCAAGGGGGTACGCACCTAATATGAAGAGGCCGCAGCCTATACCATCAATCAGAAGCCTTGAATTATGTTTTGAACGGTGCAAAGGTATAACAAAAAATTGATATAAACAAGAGAAGTGCCACGTTAAATTATGTTTAAGACTATCGGCTAATTACAAACGACACAAAAACGCCACCAAATATTAAACACAAGAATTCTGTAAGTATTGTATATGATTGATAAACAATAAGTTACAATCGTGTTCTATCTTAGAATATGTAGTGCTCCACCCAGCGACTCCACACATCTCAATGTGCTTCCCAGTTGCAATAGGCAGATAGCGAGGCAAAATTACAAAGAAAAAATGAGATTAAGAAAGATTTCTTCTCAAAAATTTGGAAGTGAAGAAAAAAGTCCGTATCTTTGCATCGTCAAATAGGGGAATTCGCAGAAAGGATGACCGCTCGGCGACGATAGGAGACGCTTGCTAAGCAAGAACCTTTATGGCCTTCGGGTCGTTTCGAGCCCCAACCATACGAGCCATCACTCTTCGGAGCGATGGCTTTGTTTATTTGATCTGTTGAGGAACCGCGGATAGCAGTTGCAAAGATACAAAGAAGTGGGGAAACTACAAAGAAAACGGAAGAAAAAATGGCTTAGTAGGGAGAAATAGTGAGAAAGGAAATCAGAATATAAAATGTTCCAGTTCCAGTTGTTCCAATTAAAATTTGAGAGACAGAAATCCCCTTTAATACTTTATAACTACTTAATATATAGATAGTTATATATGAAATTCAAGAACAACTGATCTCAAAAAAGAAACTGGAACAACTGGAACTGGAACGCGCCAACACATTAAGCGACTCTAAAAAGCAGATAATCAACAACTTACGATTCACATCCTCACCACTCCTACGAAGTTCTATCCTCTAAAAGGCTCAAATCGTCTCAGTTTTTCGGCCTAAAAGGCATCAAAAGCGATGCGAAAACGGCATTTTTCGATGAAGAAACATGCGTTTGTGGCTAAAATGGTTGGCTCATCCGACATTTCGAGTGATACGGCAGTCGTGTAGTGCATAGAGTCTTAAGCGAAAATACTTTTCATCTCTGAATCCGTAGGCATTCCTCTTCATCACCTTGATTTTGTTGTTTATACCCTCTACTTTAGCTGTTGATATACTTACATCATACCAGGCTAGAATCCCTGTCCTATGCGCCATGATGGTAGCAGCCACTTTTTGCATGGGTTGAACCTTGCTTTCCTGGGCTCT
>Ga0310695_10011005_pt1 | contig 13064 bp, 8 predicted proteins | sample RumenRJG_04DNA_FD_203882 | JGI IMG/M metagenome (GOLD analysis project Ga0310695, IMG submission 203882) | Bovine rumen microbial communities from Lethbridge, Alberta, Canada - RJG_04 (v2) (version 2) | ecosystem: Host-associated > Mammals > Digestive system > Stomach > Rumen | place: Canada...
TTGAATCTTCTCAGAGAGCTGATGACGCCTTCGTGAATAACGATGCCGTCTCTAACCAGTCTGATCTGAGCATTTCTCTTGACGATACCCTCATTGACATAGCAGCCGGCGATGATGCCGATATTAGGTACCTTGAATGTATCTCTGACAACTGCCTTTCCGAGTACTTCTTCCTTGTACTCAGGATCGAGCATACCCTTCATAGCATCCTGAATCTCATCAATGATATCGTAGATGACTCTGTACAGTCTGATCTCAACGTTGGCAGCAGCAGCCTGATTGACAACTGCTGTAGTAGGTCTTACGTTGAATCCGATGATGATCGCATTGGATGTCTCAGCAAGCATGACGTCGGACTCATTGACAGTACCTACACCGCTGTGGATAACATTGATCTTGACTTCAGGTGTCTGAAGTTTTTCAAGTGATGTAACGATAGCTCCGACAGAACCCTGTACGTCTGCTTTTACGATGAGGTTGAGCTCTTTTGCTTCGCCTTCCTGGATCTGGCTGAAAAGCTTATCAAGCGTCATGCTGGCATTCCTTGCCAGAACTTCTTCTCTCATCTTTTCCTTACGGTTAGCAGCTATCTCTCTTGCAGTCTTATCATCCCTGACAGCATTGAAAGCATCACCTGCATCAGGTACATCAGAAAGTCCGAGCACCTCTACTGCAGTAGCCGGACCTGCCTTGCGGATCGGCTTGCCCTTGAAGTCGGTCATTACTCTTATCTTACCTGAGGTTGTTCCTGCAACAATGCTCTGACCGGTTTTGAGTGTACCGTTGCTGACGAGGAGAGTTGCGACAGGGCCCTTTGCCTTATCAAGTCTTGCTTCTATGACAGTACCCATAGCCAGTCTGTCCGGATTAGCTCTGAGCTCGAGGACTTCCGCCTGCAGAAGGATCATCTCGAGGAGATCTGTTATACCCTCTCCCTTCTTGGCCGAAACAGGTACGCTGATAACATCGCCGCCCCAGTCTTCGACCAGGATGCCGTGTTCAGTGAGTTCCTGCTTGACTCTGTCAGGATTAGCTCCCGGCTTATCCATTTTATTGATAGCTACAATGATAGGTACATTAGCAGCCTTTGCGTGGCTTATAGACTCTACAGTCTGAGGCATTACACCGTCATCAGCAGCAACTACGAGTACTGCGATATCAGTGACCTGTGCACCTCTGGCACGCATTGTTGTAAATGCTTCGTGTCCCGGTGTATCGAGGAACACGATCTTTTTGCCGTTGATCTCTACCTCTGAAGCACCGATATGCTGTGTGATGCCGCCTGATTCGCCTGCTGTTACATTGGTATTACGGATAGCATCGAGGAGAGATGTCTTACCATGGTCGACGTGGCCCATAACTGTAATAATAGGCGGACGCGGCTGCAGATCATTCTCGCTGTCCTCATGTGTATCGATGCCTTCTTCTACTACATCTGCTTCTTCCTCAGTGACTACGATATCGAGTCCGAGATCTTCTGCAAGCATTTCGATAGCATCTTTGTCAAGTGACTGGTTGACTGTAACCATAACTCCCATCTGCATCATTGACATGATGATCTTGCTGACGCTGACCTCAGCCTGCTCGCTGAGTCCTGCGACAGTAATAGGAGCTGTGATCGCGATTGTGCCTTCAGGCAGCAGTTCTTCTACTGTAGGCTCTTCGACTGTTTTTGTCTTGTATTTTTTCTTATGGCGTTCCTGCTTTTCAAGAGCACGTTCGTCATAAACGTTGTTCTGATTGTTTCTGCGTCCTCCCGGACCATCTTCGCGTCTGTCGAATCTGGACTGCTTGTCTTTGTCCTTATTATCGAAGAATTTCTTGCTCTTGCCCTTGGATGACTTGGTATTTCCTGCAGGTGCAGGAGCTGCTGCTGCAGCTCCGCCTGAGCCTGTTCTCTTCTGAGAAGACCTTCTGTCATCTCCCAAAGGCTTGCGGCTCTCACGATTCTCACGGCTGTCACGGTTATCACGACCGTCCTTGCTGTCTCTGCCTTTTCTGCCGCCGTCTTTGCCGGAATCTTTGCCGCGTTTATTTCTGCCTTCATTCTGACTTGCAAGTCTTTCCTGCTGGCGCTTTTTCTGCTCTTCTGCCTTTTTCTTTTCAGTTGCAGCATCAGAGATCTTCTTGAATCTCATAGGTTTTCCCGGAGCATTTACATAGTCATCGGTACTCTCCGCAGCTGATTCCGCCTTTTTCGCGGCCTTTTTTTCTTCAGCAGGCTCATTGGTTGCTTCAGGCTTCTTTTCAGCCTCAGGAGCCGGTTTTTCAGGTTCTGCGGGCTGTTCAGCAACAGGAGCAGCCTCAGTCTCATCCTTTTCAGGTGCTTCCGGTTCTGCCTGTACTTCAGGCTTCACTTCCTCTGCAGCTGCAGGCTCAGCGACCTTGATCTCTTCAGCAGGTGCAGATTCCTCGACCTCAGGCTTCTTTTCCTCTGCAACTTCAACAGCCGCTGCAACAGGCTTTTCGTCAGTTGCCTCTGCAGATACCGAAGCTGCTTCATCCTCTTCTGTTACTGCCGGCTCTTCATCCTTTTTAGGAGGCACGACCGCCTTCTTAGGGATGACAGGTCTTGCAGCAGGTCTTGCTTTGGATGGATCCCTGTTGATCACAGGAGTAGCCTTTATCTTAGGCTTTGAGTTTCCTGTCTGAGCAGCAGAAGCATTGCCCCTCATCAGATTGATGGTGCTTGTAAGTCTCGCAGCATCGTTATCTTCGACTTTGCTCTGAGCAGTCTTGATCTCAATGCCCATCTTGGATGCGTAATCCTTGAGTTCCTGTAATGTGATGTCAAGTTCTTTGGTAAGTTCGCTAACTTTTTTTGACATTCATATCCTCCTTAGTTTTCATTGAGAGCGGATTCTATCACTCTCATGATCTCTTCAGTGTTTACCGCGGATCTGCAGATACGGTTCCATGCTTTACGTTTGAATGATCTCTGAATGCATTCATCGTTTCTGCACAGGTAGATCCCGCGACCTTCATTCCTGATATCCGTATCCGCCTTGAATGCATTGCCGCTGTATGTCAGTCTCATCAGTTCGCTCTGAGGTCTTGACTGATTACAGCCTATGCATCTACGCATCGGTTCCGTCGTCTGATGTCTCCTCAATTGTCTGGTCCTCTGCAGTTGTATCATCAGCATCTTCGTATTCATCAAATGCGAAGCCCATTTCCTTGAGCTGCTGATGGCTCTTTATATCTATCTTCCAGTTGCTTACTCTTGCAGCAAGTCTTACGTTCTGACCTTCTCTTCCGATAGCCAGTGAAAGCTGCTGCTCAGGTACTACGGCTGTTGCGGACTTTTCATCCTCATTGATGTAAACGCCCTCTACGATAGCAGGTCTGAGAACATTGCTTATAAATACAGCCGGATCCTCATCCCATACGATGATGTCTATCTTCTCTCCAAAGAGCTCGTCTGTGATGTTCTGGACTCTTGCTCCACGGTTTCCTACACATGCTCCCACAGGATCGACATTCTCATCTGTTGAGTATACTGCGATCTTGGTACGTGAACCCGCTTCTCTTGCAATACCCTTGATCTCGACTGTTCCGTCAGCGATCTCAGGAATCTCGAGTTCAAAAAGTCCCCTTACGAGTCCCGGATGTGATCTGGAGAGGAGTACCTGAGGGCCTTTATTGTCCTTCTTGACATCCATGACATAGACCTTGATCCTGTCTCCCGGCCTGAATGTCTCTGTTCTTACCTGCTCGGAATTAGGAACTCTTCCCTCTGTCCTGCCAAGTGAGATCAGCATTGTACCGTTGTTGATCCTTTCAACTCTTCCGGTTACGATCTGGCCCTTCTTGCCGATGAACTCGTTGTATGAATTGATTCTCTCAGCTTCTCTGTTCTTCTGTACGAAGACCTGCTTTGCGCCCTGCGCAGCGATACGGTTGAAGTCCTTAGGATCGATCTGAAACTCTACTACATCACCGATCTCGTACTCATCATAGATATCTCTGGCTTCTTCAAGTGAGATCTGAGTGAGATCATCCTCGACTTCCTCAACGACCTCGAGTCCCATCAGGACTGTGACATCTCCGGTCTCCATATCGACTTCCACTCTTACATTGGAAGCTCCGTAGTTCTTCCTATATGCGTTTTCGATCGAGTCTTTTATAGCTCCGATTATCTCTTCTTCCGACAGATTCTTTTCTTTCTTAAGATCCGCAAACGCATCCAGAAAATCCTTGTTCATCTTTTCCTCCCTTAGAACACTATAGCTAAATTTATCTTTGAAATCTTGTCAGATGGTATCTCCAGCTTCTTTCCGCCGACATCTATTATGACAGTGTCGTCCTGCCTTGTTACCAGAGTACCGCTGAAATTCTTGCTTCCTTCTATCTGCTGGTAGGTTTTGACCTCTACCTCTCTTCCGGCAAAACGGACAAAGTCCGATTCGCGGATAAGTTCACGGTCAAGTCCCGGAGAACTGACCTCAAGATTATAACTCCTGTCGATGATGTCAAGTTCGTCGAGTTTATCACTGAGATATCTCGTAGCTTCTTCACACTCTTCGATGCTTACATATTCACTCTCGGCACCCATAGGCTTATCGAGAAACACTCTCAGTACCCAGCCGGGTCCTTCTTTCTTATATATGACATTGTAGATCTCGAGTTCTTTTCCCTCAGTGAATTCATCAAGAAGCGATGTGACTTTTGCAGGAATGTCTTCTCTTGCCATATGACCTCCGTTCGGGATGGCATGCATAACCATGTCATCAGTGTAAAACTCTGAACATAAGTGAAAGAGTGGGGTTCGCCCACTCTTTCGGAGTTATAACTTACTTGCTATATATATCACTAAAACGTACTGATTGCAAGGCTTTTTTACTTTTACAGCCCTTTTGTCCGTAAACAGTATAAGGTTTTATGTTATCCGACCGGCTGCGGTTCTTCTGCAGGCGCAGGTGCTGCAGGTGCAGGTGCGGCCGGCGCAGGTGCTGCAGGATCTCCCGGTGCAGGAGCCGCAGGTGTGCCTTCTGCAGGCTTTTCTTCTTCCGGTTCAGGTTCCGGCGGCGGAGGTGGTTCCTCCGGCTCGGTACCTTTGGTGTAGTACTCTCCATCCCAGGCCCGGATCACATTCTTAGGCATTTTCTTGTATTTTCCGCCCCGGGCAATATCGACCTTTCCTATTATCTTACCCCACAGAGCCGAAGCCTTTTCAGACATCGAATCCATCTGAACATTATCATCTGTTCCGATCCACAGAGCTGCAGAAATAGTAGGTGTAAATCCGCAGAACCATATGTCGAACTTGTCATCAGTGGTACCTGTTTTTCCTCCTACTTCGATACCGTCAACCTTAGCAGGAGTTGCGATTCCTCTGGTGACTACGCTTTGAAGCACGTTGGTCATTATCCAGGCTACGCCTTTATCGAGTACCCTGACTGTTTCGGACTTTGACTCAAGCAGAGTCCTGCCGCCGCTGTCCTCAACCTTGGTGTAGCAGATAGTGGTATTTCTGACTCCTCCGTTAGGGAATGTCGCATAAGCAGCAGACATCTCAAGCGGTGATATGCCGTATGTCATGGCTCCGAGTCCGAGTGCGGCAAGGTTAAGATCATTGACAGGCTGCGAAGTATCAGCTACGACTGATGTGATACCAAATCTCTGAAGGGTATCCATCGAGTAATCCACTCCGATCTGGATAAGGATCTTGACAGCGCATGTATTGATCGACTTCTGGATCGCTGTCCTGAAAGTATTCTTGCCCGAGTATGTCCTTGTGACGTTCTTAGGCCATGTCCTGCCCTCGATCTTCATAGGTTCATCAAGGACAGTTGAAGAAACCGTCAGATAGTCTCCCCAAAGATCTGAGCCCTGCTTGTCATATGTCTTTCCATCGAGTTTGTCTTTGAACTTGAATATCTTGCCTTCTTCCTGATATTCAAGGCTTCGCTGCAAAGCAGGCGCATATACTGCAAGCGGCTTGATCGATGAACCCGGCTGGCGCGGATTGGTGGCACGGTTGAAAAGCATCTGCCCGGTCACCTTTCGCGTACCGACCATCGCTTTTATCTTTCCGGTGCCTACCTCGGTTATTACCATAGCAGCTTCTACTTCACCATCACCCTTAGTGACATTAGGGAAGTTTTTCTTTTTCTTGAACTGCTCTGTTATTACCTCCTGAGCCTGGCTGTCAAGAGTAGTGTATATGTTGAGGCCTTTTGTATAAATGATCTTAACCGCCTGCTCTTCATCTATGCCGTACTCATTCATCAGATCTTTTTTGATCGTCTCGATGAGGTAGTCTTTAAATGCAGAAGTAGATGATGCTGTTGAGCGGCTGCCCGGCTTTATGAAATCAACAAGAGGCCTTGTCGCAGCATCTTTCTCTTCCTGTGTGATCATTCCCTGCTGCAGCATGAGATTGAGTATCATGTTACGGCGGTCTGCACTGGCATCATTGATATATATGCCCTTTGCATATTCAACTGTACTGTCAGTAGGCTCATTGGTAAGAAGAGAGTACGTGCCCGGTGCCTGAGGGAGTGCTGCAAGTGCCGCGCACTGCTCCAGAGTCAGGCCCTCAACATCAGTTGAGAAATATGTATTGGCAGCTGTATCCACACCATAACATCCATATCCCAGATATATTGTATTGAGATATGCGGTAATGATCTCTTCCTTGCTGAGTTCCTGTTCTATCTGATACGCATAGTACATCTCTATTATCTTACGCTTGATAGACCTGACGCTCTTGTCTTCAGGCAGGAATACATTACGTGCAAGCTGCTGAGTGATAGTACTCGTACCGCTTATCCTGCCGCCGTGGAATCTCTCAAGTATAGCTCCGATGATACGCCTGAAGTTGAAACCGCTGTGTGTCCAGAATGTCTTATCCTCTACTGCGATAAATGCATTCTTGAGATTTTCCGGGAGCTGATCATATGTAGCAAGCTCTCTGTTCTCGGAAAAGTAGATCTCATCAACCAGATTTTCCTTGTCATCATAAATGTGTGAACTTACATCAAGTGTATCGTAGATATTCTTAGGATGGATCGTAGGTGCATGGCTTACTACATAAGCAGTATATCCCGCTCCGGCAATGCATCCGATAAGAGCAAAGATGATGAAAGTTCTGATGAATGCTCTGATGAAGCCGACCCATTTCTTTCTTTTCTTGCGTGGCTTCTTTTTTGATCCGCCGGATTTTTTAGCATTTCTGCTGTTATATTCTGACAGCTTAAAAGCAGTAGTGTTCCTGGACATCTTGACATTGGCGAGAGTCTTGCTGTTTCTTGCTGCTTTGGATTTGCCCTTGGCAGCAGATCCGGAAGATTTCGCGCCGGATGACTTTGCCCCGGATGATGTTTTCTTTCTTTTTGTTGCCATCCTTTTTATCTTTCCACTAAAACTGTTGGCCTGCTTCTCCGCCTCTGCCTCTGCGGCAGCAGCGAGTTCAAGGCTTCTTATCTCTCTAGTGTATGGTTTGAATCCGTATCTTTTCTCATTTTCAGACTGATCCGATTCCCCGCTGTCCGCCTCAGCTTCAGAACTTTCTGAAGATTTTTTCGCTCCTATCTCTTCATTGATAAGTTCCTGAAGCAATGCATCAGTGTCTTTTTCTTTATCTTTATCTTTATCTTTTTCTTTTTCTGATTCTGTATCTGCGGCAGCGTCTTGCAGCTTGCTGTCCTTTTCTTTATCCGACTTCTTATCCGAAGGTTTTGTCTCAGGATAGAAGTAATCGCTGATATCTACGTCCTTATGAGCACTTGCTTCAGGCTCCGTCTTAGATACAGTCTTATCACCTGATCGCTCATCTGCCGGTTTATCAACAGTTATTGTCCGCTTGGGATCTTTTTCTGCATTTTTTATGCTCTCATTGAAAGTAGCCCTGTCTACGACCTTGGTGTCTGCACCCTTCTTTTCAGGCGCGGAAAGCTCGCGGTCAAGACCTTCCATGGCGAAGAAATCATCCACCTCAGCATCAGCGATACCTGATATCTCTGCAATCTCAAGTGCACGTGTCTTTTTTTCCTCTGCTGCTTTCCTCCTGCGTATTACAGCCAGGATATCATCGTCAGCATTCAGATCCTTATCAGCAGCGTCTGCAGAACCTCTGGATCCAGGCAAAGCATTGGCTGAAACGGCGTTCTTATCATCCGAAGTAACAGTAACTGTTCTTGGATTATCTGAGCCGTATGATGAGTCAGTTTTCGCATTCTTTTCCGGACCCGGATCCTTTATATCTGTATTTTCAGTTTTCTTTTTCTTCTCTTCTGACATCTATTTTACCTGTGAAATAGTACTGAGCAGGCTATCCCTGAATCAGGGAATAACAAAACTCCGGAGCGCAAAACTCCGGAGCTATTATACCACAATATATTGATAAGTAAAATCGAAACGAGTCTTTAATTTACTATATTTGGTAGAAAAGCGTTGTTTACCGATATATTATTATCGATATTATGGTGTAAAGCTGCCTTTACATACTATCTTTTGACTATCATCCTCATCGAATTGAGTATGCAGATGACCGCAACACCTACATCGGCAAACACAGCGACCCACATATTTGCTATTCCCAGTGCACCGAGAACAAGGCATGCGAACTTCACAAGCAGAGCAAAAGCAATATTTGCAGTCGAGATACCTATAGTTTTACGCGCTATCTGTATTACTGCAGGTATTCTCAGGAGATTGTCATCCATAATGACTATGTCTGCTGCCTCAATAGCAGCATCTGATCCAAGTGAACCCATGGCTATACCTACATCTGCTCTTGAAAGAACCGGTGCATCATTGATCCCGTCTCCTATGAATCCCAGTTTTCGCTTCGGATCTTCTCCGTTTCCGGCGTCTCTGATGAGTTCTTCTACTATTCCGACCTTGTCCTGCGGAAGCAGGCCTGCTCTATAATCCGTTATACCAAGATCGTCTGCAACTGATCTCGCAGCGCTCTCAGAGTCTCCCGTAAGCATGACTATCTTTCTCACTCCGGCAGCCAGAATATCTCTTACTGCCTGACGGGCTTCAGCCTTAGGCATATCTGCAACAGTTATAGTACCGATATATTTTCCGTCTCTTGCAACATAGCAGCATGTACCTGCAGCCTGGTTATCAGGAATCTCTATGTTGTTATCTGACATGAATCCTCTGTTGCCTACAAGAGTCCTTACTCCTGCTACAACAGCACTTATGCCCTTCCCTGAATAATTCTCTTCATCAGTTATCTCTGTCATAGGCAGCGGATCTGTGCATGCCGCTGCTATAGCTGATGCTATCGGATGAGTAGAACCGGATTCGACCGCAGCAGCGAAACGCAGTACCTCTTCCTTTGTATAACCATCTGCGGCAATAACAGAACTGACCTTGAAGCGGCCCTCGGTCAGGGTACCTGTTTTATCTGTGACCAATGTATCGAGATGAGCCATCATCTCAAGATAATTGGACCCTTTTACCAGTACGCCCTCCTTTGAGGCAGCTCCTATCCCCCCGAAAAATGCAAGAGGAACAGAAATGACCAGTGCGCATGGACATGATATTACCAGGAATGTGCATGCTCTAAGTACCCATTTTCCGAATTCCCCGCTAAAATCGCCGGATATAAGAGGAGGCAGAAACGCGAGGATAACTGCTCCGATAACTACCGCAGGTGTGTAATAGTGCGCGAATCTGGTGATGAAGTTTTCGGTTTTGGACTTTTTAGAGGCAGCATTCTCTACCATCTCAAGTATCTGAACGACAGTAGAGTCATCATATGCTTTATCGGCTCTTATTCTTAGCAGATTTTCGCCGTTGATGCACCCTGAGATTACCTGGTCTCCGGCTTTCACTGCCCGCGGCATCGATTCTCCTGTGAGAGCTGAAGTGTTTATCAGACCTTCTCCTTCTATTACCGAACCGTCAGTCGGGATCTTTTCCCCCGGTTTTATGACCAGTATGTCGCCGATCTCTATGTCATCCGGATCTATCACTTCGATCCCACCGTCTTCACTCTCCCTGTTAGCAAAGTCCGGAGCAATATCCATCAGTTCAGTTATTGCCCCTCTTGACTTACCGACAGCATAGCTCTGGAAAAACTCGCCTACCTGGTAGAACAGCATTACAGCTACTGCTTCTTCAAGTTCACCGCATCCAAATGCTCCTACTGTGGCAAGTGTCATCAGAAAGCATTCATCAAACACCTGACCATGTGCTATGCCCAGAAAACACTTGCGGATAACATCGTACCCTACGATGAAATACGGCACAAGATATGCAATTATAACCGCTATATTTCTGTTGTCAGGGAGCAGTCCCGCATGCTCTGCGATCATCAGGACTGCGAACATAACCATTGCTATTATGATCCTTGTCAGATCTTTTTTCTGTTTTTTCGTTAAACTGTTCATGAATCTGCACTACAACATTGTATTCGAAAAACCGGCATACTTTTATATATGTCAGTAATGATATATTTCTACTTCAGAACTACCTGGCAGTCAGGCTCTACTTTTGCGATACACTTTACAGCCTCTTCAACCACCTGATCGAACACAGCATCATCTGCTTCTATCATCATTTTCTGAGTCATAAAGCTTACAGATGCATCTGTAACGCCGTCAATCTTCCTGATAGCCTCTTCCATCTTTGCTGCACAGTTTGCACAATCCAGATCGATCAGTTTGAATTTCTTCTTCATTTTATTTCTCCTTTTGAAATTGATATAGTATTTGAGGCGGCACACTTCAGGCTGCCTTTTCATATGATTGTGATTGTTTTCTCCTGCCCGGCCGGAAGTATCATTCCTCTATATGATCTCTTCCCATCTCAATGATGGTTTTGACATGATCATCATCCAGTGAATAAAGCACTTGCTTGCCGTCACGCCTGCTCTTGATCAGTTTTGCTGTCTTGAGCGCTTTCAGCTGGTGTGATACGGCTGACTGGTTCATCTCGATGTCTTCACATATCTCAGACACGCTCTTCTCACCGTCAAAGAGATCATAAAGTATCTTGATCCTCGTCGAGTCTGCAAACATTTTGAACAGATCAGCCAGTTCGAGAAGCTCCTTTTCGCGCAGGCCTTTAAGCATGTATTCTTCTTTTTTAGGCATACAGTTCTCCTTATCTGCAATTAATCATATGAATCATTTATCATATGAATATATTATCATATGTTCATTTTATGTCAACCCTTTATTTATCTGTTTTCCAAAATAAATGCAGACATCTCCTTCTTTCGGGATCAGTCTGCACTTTTATCATATTAAATAAAACAGAATCCGTTATTGATCACTCATCGAGATATGATACCAGAAAGTATTCTGCCAGGCTGTCAGGTCGTATATTCTTTCTTGCTTCATCTCTTGAGAACCAGCCATATGAGTCTATCTCATAATTAGGATCAAACTCGCTGTCATCATCAACAAAAGCAGTAAAATTACACATAAGAACATCCGATTTTTCGTAAAACTGTGTCCTGTTGAATTTCATGGAGGAAACTGTCATTCCTGTCTCTTCTCTTACTTCGCGCCGTACTGCATCCTCGAGGGATTCCCCCCTGGATACATACCCCGCTACAAGAATAAAGAACGGGCGTCCGTATTGCCTTATCAGAAGTATTTTATCCTCTGCTTTATTGACGACTATCATGCTGACAGCCACATTGTACTGTGGAAACCGGTATTGCTCACATTTCGGGCAAAATGGGACCATCCCTTCGTGTTCCAGTTCCTTTTTTATTAATTTTGTTCCGCATTCGCGGCAATATTTACTGCTCATTTTTACTCTGCAAGCTGCTTCTTTATGGTCTTGGTGAATTTCTTAAAAAGCTTATATCCCTTACCGGAAAACGGGCTTTCCGGATGCCACTGAACTCCATATACAGGCAAGGTTTTGTGCTCTATGCCCTCAATCGTACCGTCGGACTTATCCCACTGTGTTGCCTTGAGTCCTTTGCCGAGCTTATTTACAGCCTGATGATGTGAATGATATACCTTGCCGGAATATGTTCCCTTTTGCCATGCTCCGCTTCGGGTGGAAATGCTTCTCCTGCCTATATGCCATCCGATATGCTGGTTAAGAGTGCCTCCGAATGCTACGTTGATCACCTGTGATCCTCTGCATATACCGAGAATAGGTTTTCCTTCTTTTGCAAATGCCTTTACAGCTGCTATCTGCACTTTATCAAGTTTCTTGTTGATCCAGTAATTGCGGCTGTCGTTTTTCTGGCCGTAGAAACTCGCATCGATATCACCGCCTCCCGGTATGACAAGAGCGTCATACTTCTTAGGATCGACCTTTGAAGCTTTCGTGGTCCTTGTAGTCTTGCACCCTGCCTTTTTAAGCTTTCTCACTACAGGAGTATTGCGCGCGGATGTATCCACGACAAGCACCTTAGGTGCTCTTTTCTTAGCTTTGATATTAACAGCTGCGGTGAAATTGCTGTATTTTCCGTCTGCTGTATATGCACGCACCTGATATGCATATTTTTTCTTGGCTTTGAGACCGGTATTTCTATAGGTGTTCTCTGTTGTGGAAGTAAGAAGCTGTCCGTCTCTCCACACCTCATAGCCTGCCGCACCCTCGACCGGTGTCCATGTCATAACTGCCTTGTTATTGTATTGTGACGATACGCTCAGTTCAGCCGGCGCTCCGATGACAGGTGTTTCCCCTTCGGCAAAGACCGGAAATACTGCACAGAGCTGGATGATCAAGGTTAACGCCAGCGCAATGATAAATGAATCCCTTTTTTTCATAGTTGTTACCTCTTCGTAAAAGAGAATCCGGATGCCGGTCATTCAAATCTATCTGCAACTTTTTTGAGCAAGTCTCTGATCTCAAGATGCTGCGGGCATACGCTTTCACACATGCCGCATTCTATGCAGTCGCTTGCCTTGCCGTGACCTTCAGCTGTCAGCATCTCATATGTCATCCACGGCAGCACCTCATTGAACATGACCTTTCTGTTATAGCTTGAGAACATTGATGGTATGCGGATCTCCATCGGGCAGTGATTCTCCTCTATACAGTATCTGCACTGGGTGCATGGTATCACACCCATGGCATTGAATATCCCGGCTACCTTTTCGACCGCGGCATACTCAAGATCATTGAACGGA
>Ga0310695_10011007_pt1 | contig 13062 bp, 9 predicted proteins | sample RumenRJG_04DNA_FD_203882 | JGI IMG/M metagenome (GOLD analysis project Ga0310695, IMG submission 203882) | Bovine rumen microbial communities from Lethbridge, Alberta, Canada - RJG_04 (v2) (version 2) | ecosystem: Host-associated > Mammals > Digestive system > Stomach > Rumen | place: Canada...
GATCTGCGCGCCGCGCACGAAGCGAACGACCGCGCCGTTCTCGCCGCCTACGGCCTTGCCGCCGGCACGCCCGAGCCGGAAATCGCCGCCCATCTCTTTAGACTGTTCCGCGAAATGGCAAAACTGTATACTTCCACCGCAACCGACACCAACGGCAAAATTCCATGAAACCGATACTCCTGAACGGCAAACCCGCATTTTCACCATTCCGCCTGACGGCGCTGAAAGACGCCATGCGCGCGCGCCTGCCCGAAACGGGCGACTGCGACATCGACGCGCGCTTCGTGTACGCGATCGACACGGAGAAAGAGCCGCCGGCGCGCGAACTCGCGCGCGCGGCGGAACTGCTCGACGCCGTCTCCGCGGAGCCCGCGGCCGAAGAGCCGGGCTCGTTCTTCGTGACGCCGCGCAAAGGCACGATCTCCCCGTGGTCGTCGAAGGCGACCGACATATTCCGCAACTGCGGACTGCGGTCCATCCGCCGCGTGGAGCGCGGAATCCGCTTCACGGCCTCGCGCAACGGCGAAAAACTGCCGCCCGCGCGCATCGCGCCGGCGCTCGGCGCGCTGTTCGACCGCATGACCGAAGGCGTCTACACCGACATCGCGGACCTTTTCGATTCGCCGCCGCCGAAACCGGGGCGCGAGTTCGACGTGCTCGCGCGCGGCATCGACGCGATCCGCGAGGCGAACGAAACGCTGGGGCTTGCGATTTCGGAACCGGAAATGGAATATCTGGCGGAATCATTCGCCGCGGCCGGACGCAACCCCACCGACACCGAACTGGTCATGTTCGGGCAGGTCAATTCAGAACACTGCCGCCACAAGATTTTCGGGGCGGAATTCATAATCGACGGAAAGCGGCAGAAGGATTCGCTTTTCGGAATGATCAAAAACACGCATGCCAAGAGGCCGCGCAACACGCTCGTCGCGTACAAAGACAACTCGTCCGTAGTGGCCGGATTCCCGGAAGAGGCGTTCGTGCCGGACGCGAAACACGTCTACCGCTTCAAGAAGGCGCAGGTCGACCAGCTGATGAAGGTGGAGACGCACAACCACCCCACGGCGATTTCCCCGTATCCCGGGGCGGCGACGGGAGTGGGCGGCGAAATCCGCGACGAATCGGCCACCGGAACGGGCTCGCGCACGGTGGCGGGCATTTGCGGTTTCATGGTCTCCAACCTGCGCATACCGGGATTCCGGCAGCCGTGGGAGCGCGACTGGGCCGAATTCCCGCGCAGGCTCGCAACGCCGCTCGCGATCATGACGGAAGGTCCGATAGGCGGGGCGGCGTTCGGCAATGAATTCGGGCGGCCGCAACTGACAGGATTCTTCCGCACGTACGAAGACTGCTCATCCGGGGAGTACCGCGGCTACCACAAACCGGTGATGCTCGCCGGCGGAACGGGGACGATCTTCCGCGACCAGGTCCACAAGAAGCCGGTGGAGCCAGGCGCGCTGATAGTGCAGATCGGCGGACCGGCGATGCGCATAGGCCTGGGGGGAGGTGCGGCGTCGAGCATGATGTCCGGCACGAACGACGAAGCGCTCGACTTCGATTCGGTCCAGCGCGGCAACGCCGAAATGCAGCGCCGCTGCCAGGGCGTGATCGACGCCTGCGCCGCGATGGGCGCGCGCAACCCCATCCTTTCGATACACGACATCGGCGCGGGCGGGCTTTCCAACGGATGCCCGGAGCTGGTGGAAGCGACGGGCGGGCGTTTCTCGCTGCGCGCCGTGCACAACGAAGAAATGTCGATGTCCCCGATGGAGATATGGTGCTGCGAGGCGCAGGAACGCTATGTTCTGGCGCTCAAGCCCGGGGCGCGCGCGTTCTTCGAAGATCTCTGCCGGCGCGAACGCTGCCCCGTGGCGTTCATAGGCGAAGCGACCGGCGACAAGCGCCTTGTCCTTGAAGACGGGCATTTCGGCGACAGGCCGATAGACATGGACATCGGCGTACTGCTCGGCAAGCCGCCGCGCATGGTGCGCGACGTCAAGCGCGTCAAGCGCGCGCACGCGCCGCTCGACCTGCGGAACGTTTCGCCGTACGACGCTTTCATGCGCATTCTGCGCCTTCCCGCCGTCGCGGACAAGACGTTCCTCGTTTCGATAACAGACCGTTCCGTGACGGGCCTCGTGGCGCGCGACCAGATGGTCGGGCCGTGGCAGCTGCCCGCGGCTGACTGCGCGGTTTCGGCGATGGGCTACAAAACGCTGGAAGGGCAGGCGATGGCGACAGGCGAAAGACCGCCCGTCGCCCTCATCGACGGCCCCGCGAGCGGAAGACTCGCCGTGGCGGAGGCGCTCACGAACATCGCGGCGGCGGACTGCGGCACGATCGGAAACGTGCGGCTTTCCGCCAACTGGATGGCGCCGTGCGGAGAGCCGGGGGAGGACGCCGTCCTCTACGATACGGTGAAAGCGCTTGGAATGGATTTCTGCCCGGCGCTGGGCGTTTCGATCCCCGTAGGCAAGGATTCGTGCTCCATGCACACGGCGTGGAAGGATTCCGCAGGCAGGGATCTGCGCCAGGCCGCGCCGCTGTCGCTCGTCGTATCCTCGTTCTCGCCGGTGAAAGACGTCACGCTCACCCTCACGCCGGATCTCAAGCCCGGCGCGGACACCGTCCTCGTGGCGGTGGACCTGTCCTTCGGCAAGAACCGGCTCGGCGCTTCCGCGCTCGCGCAGGTGTACAACCAGACCGGCGACGAACCGGCGGACGCGGACGCGGACGCGATCAAGGCGTTCTTCAACGCGATGCAGAAGATAGTGCGCGGACGGCTCGCGCTGGCGTACCACGACCGCTCCGACGGCGGATTCGCCGCGACCCTCGCCGAAATGGCCGTGACGGGCGGGCGCGGAATCGACGTCTCGCTGCCTGACGGCGACGCGCTCTCCGTCCTCTTCTCCGAAGAGCCGGGCGCGGTGCTGCAGGTGGAACGCGCGCGCCTCGGCCGCGTGATGAAGATTTTCGCGGACGCCGGGCTCGAAAAGGCCGTTAGCGAAATAGGCGCGCCGGCGGAGGACAGATCCATCACGATGCGCGTCGGCTTCCGCACCGCGATACGCACGAACGTCACCGCCGTGCGCCGCGCTTGGAGCGAAACCACGTTCCGCATGCAGTCCCTGCGCGACAATCCCGTCGCCGCGCGCCAGGAATACGATATGGGGCTTGACGAAACAGACCCCGGCATGACGTTTTCGCTTTCCTACGACCCGGACGCCATGCCGCCGCGCAAGAGCCGCAAGGCGCGCGGCAGGCGCGCGAAGCCGAAAATGGCGATACTGCGCGAGCAGGGCGTGAACGGCCACGTGGAAATGGCGGCGGCCTTCGCCCTGGCCGGATTCGAGTGCGTGGACGTGCACATGACCGATCTTCTTTCGGGCCGCGCCACGCTGGAGCCTTTCGCGGGGCTTGTCGCCTGCGGCGGCTTCTCCTACGGCGACGTCCTCGGCGCAGGCTCGGGATGGGCGCGCTCCATCCTGTTCAACCCCGGGATGCGCAAGATGTTCGCAGACTTCTTCGAACGGCCGGACACGTTCTCGCTGGGCGTGTGCAACGGCTGCCAGATGCTCTCGCAGCTCAAGAACCTAATCCCCGGCGCGCGCCACTGGCCCGCGTTCCGCCGCAACACCTCCGAACAGTTCGAGGCGCGCTTCGCAACGGTGGAAATCCTTCCGTCGCCGTCGATATTCTTCGCCGGAATGGAATCGAGCCGCGTGCCGATAGCCGTGGCGCACGGCGAAGGCCGCGTGGAATTCGCATCGCCGCGCGACGCGGCCAAGGCGGTCGCCGCCGCGCGCTACGTGGACGGGCGCGGACGCGCCACCGAAACATATCCCCTCAACCCGAACGGCTCCGCGGGCGGGCTTACCGCGTTCACGTCTGATGACGGACGCGCAACGATAATGATGCCGCATCCCGAACGCGGCTTCCGCGCGTGCCAGCTTTCGTACAACCCGGGAACGTTCAAAGGCGAAGCCGGCCCGTGGATGCGGATGTTCCGCAATGCATACGAGTTCGCGGTTTCGCGCTGAACGGCGGACGGCAAAGAAAGGAAAAACGCAAATGGCTGAACTCATAGTGGCGCTCGACGTCCCCGGACGCAAAGAGGCAGAAGAGAAAATCAAGGCGATCGGCCCGGACGTGTCTTTCTACAAGATCGGGCTGGAGCTCTTCATCGCGGCGGGGCCAGACGTGGTCCGCGCGGTGAAGGGGCTTGGCAAGAAAGTGTTCCTCGACCTCAAGCTTCACGACATACCGCGCACCGTGGAGCGCGCGGTGAAAAGCGCGGGGGCGCTCGGCGCGGATCTGCTCACGATCCATTCGGCCGGCGGGCCTGCGATGATAAAAGCCGCCGCGGAAGCGGCGGCGGAATTCGGAGCGTCCGCACCGAAGATCCTCGCCGTCACGGTGCTCACATCGCTCGACGCGGCGGACTTGAAAGACGTCGGAATCGCGCGTTCGCCGGAAGACCAGGTGCGCGCGGCGGCGAGCCTGGCGGTTTCGTCCGGCGCGGACGGGCTTGTATGCAGTCCGCGCGAAGTCGGCGCTCTCGCGAAAAACCTCAGGCGCGGAACGCTGCTCGTCACGCCGGGCGTGCGCCCGGCAGGCGCGGCGGTCGGCGACCAGAAGCGGATCGCGACGCCCGGAGACGCCGTGCGCGACGGCTCCACGCATCTTGTAGTAGGCAGGCCGATCCTCGCCGCGCCGGATCCCGCCGCGGCGGCCGCCGCGATTCTCGCGGAAATGCGCACCGCCAAAACGCTGTAGGCCGGCGCGCGCGGCAGCCCCGTTTTCCGACCGTCAGGGAGAAACGCAATGCAGGAAACGCAATTGGACAGATTGATCGCGTCAAGGCGCAGCGTACGGAAGTTCAAACCGGAACCGCCGCCCGCGGAGATGGTGGACGCCGTAGTGAAGGCCGGTCTTCTTGCCCCGTCCGGACGCCACCGCCAGAGCGCGATCGTGGTGCGTGTGGACGATCCGGAGATGAAGGCGGAAATAACGCGCAAAAACGCCGAAATAATGGGCGCTCCGCCGCCCGGCCGCCCGGCAGACCCGTTCTACGGCGCGCCGGTGATGCTGCTTGTCATTGCGTCGAAATCCGAAGGCTCCACTTATACGTACGACGGCTCGCTCGTTCTGGGCAACATGATGCTGAAAGCGGCGGAACTCGGACTCGGGAGCTGCTGGATACACAGGGCGAAAGAGGAGCTCGAAAGCCCGCTCGGGCGCAAGATTCTCGACAGGCTCGGCCTTGACGGCGAATGGGAGGGCGTGGGGCACCTCGCTCTCGGCTGGCCGGACGGCGAACCGTCGCAAGGCTACCCTTTGAAAGAAGGGCGCTACCGCGTCCTGTAGTCCGGCTGCACGGCAGATGCTTCTTTCGGTCGTAATCCCCGCGAAGAACGAGGCGGCGAACATCGCCGCCGCGCTCGGCGCTTTCGACAAGCTGCGCGGCGAAGGCCTGGCCGAAACGGTAGTCGTGGACAATTTCTCCTCCGACGCGACGGCGGACATCGCGCGCGGCGCGGGGGCGCGCGTCTTCCTGAAAGGGCCGGAGCGCTGCGCCCAGCGCAACCTCGGCGCGAAGGAGGCGCATGGCGAATGGCTCATGTTCGTCGACGCCGACATGATCGTCCCGGAGGAGACCCAGCGGGAGATTCTGCGTCTTGCGGAGTCCGGCGGCGTGGATGCTCTCTACGTGCGGGAAGTCCGCTCGGGGCGCGGACTGCGCGCAAAGGCCAGGAATTTCGAGCGTTCGTTCTACGACGCCACACCGATCGACGGACTTCGCGCGATCCGCAAAACGCTTTTCGACGCGATTGGCGGATACGACGAAAACCTGACAGCCTGCGAAGACTGGGACCTCGACATAAGGCTGAAAGCCGCAGGCGCGCGCACCGCCATCACTTCAGGACATCTCGTCCACAACGAAAAAGCGCTGTCGCTGCGCAAACTCCTTTCCAAAAAGCGCTACTACTCCGGCACGGCGGACGCATACCTCGCGAAGTGGAGAGGACACCCGGACGCGGAAAAACAGTTCAGCCCGGCGTACAGATACTTCGGCGTGTTCGCCGAAAAAGGCAAATGGCGGAAAATCCTGCGCCACCCGGTGCTTTTCGCCGCGATGTACTTCGAACGGATTCTCGTGGGCTTTACCTACGTCTGCGCAAAGCTTCGCGGAAGCCGAGCAAGGCGTTGAACACGGCACTCCCCGCGTACAGCGGGCGCAATTTGCCCTTCCAGCGGCGGTCGAGCGAACGCAGCGCACGGAGAAACGCTTCTCCGGGGCGCGGCGAATCCCCGCGGGAGGCGTTTCTGCGCGCAGTCGCGGCCGCTCCGTCTTCCCCCGGGAAGTAGATGTAGAGAGGGGCGTCCACAGAAACCATCCGGCGCGCCCGCAAAGCAAACTCGATGACGAAAAGCGCGTCTTCGTGCATGGAAAGCGATTCGTCGAAACGGATATTGTACCGTTCCACAATCGAGCGCGAATAAACGCATCTCCAGACATAGCCCGGTTCGCGGAAACGCGTGGTGACGTCGCGTCCGGCGAGACGCGCGAACACTGCGGAAAGCGGGTAGCCGGCCACGCGCGGGAGGAAGCGGCGGCGGATCTGCGCGCCGCAGGAAAGGTTGTAGCTGTCTTTGAGAGGCGCGGTTTCGAGGGATCCGTCCGCCATTCGCACGCTGAACGGGCATATCGCGAAGTCCGCGCGCGCGGCCTCCGCCGCCGCAATCATCGCTGAAAGAAAACCGGGCGCGACCGTGTCGTCGGCGTCGGCGAACGCCAGCCAGTCGCCGCGCGCGGCGCGTATTCCGGCGTTGCGCGCGGCGCTCTGGCCGGAATGCGGAATGCGGACGATGCGCAGCCGCGGTTCCGAAGAGGCGATTTTTTCAAGCACGGCCGGGGTGGAATCGGTCGAACCGTCGTCCACCGCGACAATTTCGAAATCGCGCAGTTCCCCGGCGGTGAAAGACGCTATGCAGTCCGCGACGGTGCTTTCGCAGTCGAAGCACGGGATTACAACGCTCGCTTTCATGCGCGGCCGGCACCCGTGCCGACGATCAGCGTCCGAAAGCGCGGTGCGCGATGTCGGAGCGGTGGAATGCGCCGTCGAACGATATTTTCCCGACCGCCGCATACGCGCGGTCCACGGCCTGGCGCAGGTCTGCGCCGCGCGCGGAGACGGAAAGGACGCGCCCGCCGGCGGTGACCGTGGCGCCTGCGCCATCCCGCGCCGTGCCGCAGTGGAACACGACCGCGCCGGGAACTGCGGCAGCGTCTTCCAGCCCGGATATCGCCTTCCCCTTTTCGTACGGTCCGGGATAGCCCTTGGACGCGACAATCACCGTGGCGGCCGGTTCGGGGGAGACCTTCACGAGATCCTCCGAAAGCGTTCCGTCCGCGCAGGCTTCGAGCGCCGCGGCGAAATCGCCTTCCACGCGCATGAGAACGGCTTCGGTCTCCGGGTCGCCGAAACGCGCATTGAACTCCAGCACGTTCACGCCCTTGGGGCCGATCATCAGGCCGGCGTACAGCACGCCTTTGTAGACGATGCCGCGCTTCGCCAGTTCGCGCACAACGGGCAGGATTACCGTATCGCGTATGCGCGGCAGCATCTCGGGCGTCACGACCGGCGCCGGCGAATATGCGCCCATGCCGCCGGTGTTCGGGCCGGTATCGCCGTCGCCGACGCGCTTGTGGTCCTGCGAAGACGGAAGCAGCACGGCGCGTTCGCCGTCCACGAGCGCGAGGATGGATGCTTCCTCGCCTTCGAGGAACTCCTCCACAAGGACCTCCGCCCCGGCCTTGCCGAAAGCGTTGTCCACGAGCATCGAATCGATCGCCGCTTCCGCCTCCCCGGCGGTCTGGGCGATTATCACGCCCTTTCCGGCGGCGAGGCCGTCCGCCTTGATCACGACAGGCAGGCCGAACGAAGGAAGCGCGGCGCGCGCTTCGGCGGGGGAGGTGAAGGCGGCGGAGCGGGCGGTAGGCACGCCTGCGGCGTTCATTATCTCCTTGGCGAATGTTTTGGAGCCTTCCATGCGCGCGGCCGCGGCGCACGGGCCGAAGACCTTCACGCCGGCGGCGGAAAGCGCATCCGCGAGTCCCGCGCAGAGCGGGGCCTCAGGCCCGACCACGACAAGATCCGGGCGGTTTTCGGCGCACCACGCCGTTATCGCGGGGATGTCGGTCGCCGCAAACGGCAGATTCCGCGCAATGGCGGCGGTTCCGGCGTTGCCGGGCGCGCAGAAGAGTTCGGGGGAGGGGACGTCGCGGGAAAGACGCCACGCGAGGGCGTGTTCGCGTCCGCCGGAGCCTACGACAAGTATTTTCTTTTTCATGGATTTTCCGTTTGGCGGGATTTCGGGGCGCTCAAGTGTAGCGCAGGACTTCGTCCACGGTCGTGTAGCCGTCGAGAATGTTGCGTATGCCGTCTTCGCGCATCGTGCGCATTCCCAGTTCGCGGGCTTTCTCGCGTATGACGAGCGTCGGCGCGCGGTCGTTTATGAGTTCGCGTATCGGATCTGTCACGCGCAGGTATTCGAACACGCCCTTGCGGCCTTTGTAGCCCGTGCTGTTGCACTTCTTGCAGCCCTTGCCGTAGCAGAAGCAGCGCCCGCCGATCTCCTCCGGCGTCAACTCAAGGCGCTGCAGAGTTTCGCCGTCGGGCGCGTACTGCGTTTTGCATTCGTTGCAGATCGTGCGCACGAGGCGCTGGCCCATCACCGATTCGAGCGTGGAGGCGACCATGTACGGCGCGACGTTCATGTCTATGAAGCGCATCACCGCGCCGGCGGCGTCGTTCGTGTGCAGGGTGGAGAACACCAGGTGGCCGGTGAGGGCGGCCTGGATGGCGATTTCCGCGGTTTCGAGATCGCGGATTTCGCCTATCATCATCACATCGGGGTCCTGACGGAGGAACGCGCGCAGGACTTTCGGGAAGGTGTTGCCCACGGCGGGGTCTATCGGGACCTGGACGATCCCCTCCATGTCGTATTCGACAGGCTCTTCGGCGGTGAGGAGTTTCGTGTCGGGCTGGTTGATGCGCCGCAGGACGGAATAGAGCGTGGTCGTCTTGCCGGAGCCGGTAGGCCCGGTCACGACGATTATGCCATTCGGCTTTTCGATGTCTATTGTGAGCTCTTCGTAGATGTCCTCGGGCAGGCCGATGTTTTCGAGGTCGAGCGACACGGCGCTGCGGTCGAGGATTCGCAGCACGACGGATTCGGAAAACGCGGACGACGCCGTAGGCAGGCACGACACGCGCAGATCGACCGGCTTTCCGGCGACGGTCAGCGCGATGCGGCCGTCCTGCGGAATGCGCCGCTCGGAAATATTCAGCCCCGCCATGATCTTTATGCGCGAAATTATCGCGGGGGCCATGCGGATGTCCGGGGCCTTGAGTTCGTAAAGCGCGCCGTCCACGCGGTAGCGTATGCGGAACTGCTTTTCGAACGGCTCGAAATGGATGTCCGACGCGCGGTCCACGACGCCCTGGTACAGGACGAGGTTCACGAAGCGGATCACGGCGTTGTTCTGCGCGGCGGAGGAAAGCGCGGCGACGTCGTTCTGGTCGGCGGCGAGCGAATCGTCCGCGCCCAGTCCCGCGCCGAGCGAATTGATCATGTCCTCCACGGAGTCGTTCGCGTCGCCGTAGCGCGCGGCGATCCTGTCGGCGAGATCCTTCTTGCGCGCCATCACGAAGCGCGCCTCCTTGGACGTCACGAACGAGATTTCGTCCGACACGCACGGATCTATCATGTCGCTCGCGGCGAACACGATGTATCCGTCGCCGCGTTCCACGGGGAGGACGTTGTACATGCGCGGCACGGAAGCCGGAACGCAGGAAAGCGTTTCCTCGGGAATCTCCATCGAAGAGAGATCCACCACTTCGCATCCCTGGTCGGCGGCCATCGCGGAGAGAAGATCGTCCTCGGATATGTATCCCGAATCCACGAGGATGTCGCGCACCGTCTTTCCGGCGGAGCGGTCGCGTTCTTCCAGGACTTCCGCCGCCTGGTCGCGGTCCATCAGCCCGTCGTTGACGAGCAGCGCGAGGATCGGATCCGTTGTTTTTCTTTCTTCGCCGGGCATTTCGCTTTTCAGCCTCCGAAGGAATCCCTGAGTTTCTGCTGGACGGAATCCGGCTCCTGCGCCTTGGAGATCAGGTCGTCGTAGGATATGCGGCGCGCCCTGTAGTGCTGCAGGAGGGAGTCGTCGAGGGAAATCATGCCGTATTTCGCGCCGGTCTGGATGTCGGAGCGTATCTGGAACGTCTTGTTGTCGCGTATGCGCGAGCGCACGGAGTTCGTGGCCACCATTATTTCGAACGCCGCCACGCGCCCGGGCTTGTCGGTGCGCTTCAGGAGCAGCTGCGAAATCACGAGCTGCAGACCCACGGAAAGCTGGGTGCGCACCTGCGACTGCTGTTCGGTGGGGAACGAGTCCACTATGCGGTCCACGGTTTCCGCGGAACCGGTCGTATGGAGCGTCGCGAACACGAGGTGGCCGGTTTCGGCGGCCGTGATCGCCGCCTGCATCGTTTCCAGGTCGCGCATTTCGCCCACGAGTATCACGTCGGGGTCCTGGCGCAGCGCGCGGCGGATCGCCTCTGCGAAGGACGGGACGTCCGCGCCGATTTCGCGCTGCGTCACGAGCGACTGTTTCGACTCGTGGTAGTATTCTATAGGGTCTTCGATCGTGATTATGTGCGCGTTGCGCTCTTCGTTTATGATATTCAGCATCGAAGCGAGCGTCGTGGACTTGCCCGAGCCTGTGGGTCCGGTCACGAGGATGAGGCCGCGCGGCTTGAACAGGTATTCCTTGATCGCGGGGGGCAGGCCTATCTGCTGGAACGTGAGAAGCGTGGATGGGATCATGCGCATCACGACGCCGTAGCGCCCGCGCTCCTTGAACACCGACACGCGGAAGCGCGTGCCGTCTTCGTACGCCAGCGCGAAATCGCTGCCGCCGTGCTCCTCGACCTCGCGCCAGTGGCTTTCGTTCGAAATCTCCTCCGTCAGCTTGCGGGTGTCCTCCGGCGTGAGCGGCGGTATGTCGAGCGGTTCGAGCGCGCCGTGCAGGCGGATTTCCGGCGGAACGCCCGCGCGCACGTGGAGATCCGAACCGCCCAGGTCTATCGTAGCCTGCATCAGGTCGTGCATTGTTACGGACGTTGCCATTATTCCGCGTCTCCCATCGTGACTCTCAGCACTTCGGAAAGGGACGTCATGCCGGAAGCCACTTTCAGCATGCCGTCTTCGCGCAGGGTGCGCATTCCCAGTTCGCGCGCCCGCTGGCGCAGGATCGACGCCGGCGCATGGTCGAATATGAGCCTCTGCACGGTGTCGTCCACTTCGAAAATCTCGAATATGCCTTTGCGGCCCTTGTATCCGGTGCCGCCGCAGGCGGAGCATCCTTCGCCGCGGAACATGGAGCCTGGCGCGTTTTTCGCCGCAGGACCGAGCATCTTGCGGTCTCGGTCCGTTATCGTGTACGGCGTGCGGCACTTGGGGCAGATCGCGCGCACGAGGCGCTGCGCCATCGCGGCGCGCAGCGCGGACGCCACGAGGAACGGCTTCACGCCGATGTCGAGAAGACGGGTCACCGCCGACGGCGCGTCGTTCGTGTGGAGCGTGGAAAACACGAGGTGGCCTGTCAGCGCGGCCTCCATCGCGATGTCCGCCGTTTCGCCGTCGCGGATTTCGCCGATCATCACGATGTTCGGGGCCTGCCGCAGGATGGAGCGCAGGGCGGCGGCGAAATCAAGCCCCACGTCTTTGTTCACCTGCACCTGGTTTATGCCCTCCATCTGGTATTCGACAGGATCTTCCACCGTGATTATCTTGCGATCGGGAAGGTTGATCTGCCCGAGGCAGGCGTAGAGCGTGGTGGTCTTGCCGGACCCGGTCGGCCCTGTCACGAGCACGACTCCGTCCGGCAGGCGGATCAGCCGCTCGAACTTCGTCTGGTCGTCGGAAAGGAAGCCGAGCTGCGGAAGCCCCAGCGCGAGATTCGTCTTGTCGAGGATTCGCATCACGATCGACTCGCCGTGGTTCGTCGGCACCGTCGACACGCGCAGGTCCAGCGACTTTCCGCCGACTTTTATCTGTATGCGGCCGTCCTGCGGAACGCGCTTTTCGGAGATTTTCATCTTCGACATTATCTTCACGCGCGAAAGCACCGCGCCCTGGAGCGACTTCGGCGGCGGCGCCATCTCGCGCAGCGCGCCGTCTATGCGGTAGCGCACGCGGAAGAACTTTTCCATCGGCTCGAGGTGGATGTCGCTCGCCTTCATCTGGACGGCGTTGGCGAGAATGTTGGACACCAGCCGTATGACGGGCGCGTCGTCGGCGCTTTCTTCGCCGCCAGTCCCCATGTCGTCCTCGCGCGTCTCCACCGCGCCCGCGGCGGCGTCGGGATAGAGTTTCGCCATCGCCGCGCGGACTTCCCCCAGCGGCGCGAGAACCGCCTGCACGTCGACACCCGGCAGGGCGTAGCGCAGGGAATCGACCGCATCGAACCCCATCGGGTCGGAAAGCGCCACGGTGAGCGTGTCGCCGTCGCGCAGGACCGGCGCCACCCCGTATTTGCGCGCGATGGCCGAATCGATTTCCGCGGCGATCCCGGGATCCACGGCGTCGAGATCGATGTTCACGTACCGCAGGCCGAACTGGTCGGCTATGGTACCGAGAATGTCATCCTCTTTGACGGCCCCGTTTTCGAGCAGCATGTCGAGGACGGTCTTGTCGAGAGGCCTTTCCGCAGCCTCGGCCGCCGCGACCGTTTCCGCGTCGACAACGCCGCGTTCGCGGAGAAGCTGGAGTACGTAATCGTCGTTCGATGTCATATATGCGTTCCGTGGGGGATTTCGCTTTGAGTTTACCACACGCGCGCAGACGCCGCAAACCCCGCCGCGCGCCTGACCCTTATCCCGGAAAATCCGGGATAAATTATCCCGGATGTCTGTCAGAGTCCTATAAAATAGGGATGAAATAAATTTCCACGGCAGTAAAAAAGGCGGGGAGACTTTTCCTGAATACGCTATA
>Ga0310695_10011008_pt1 | contig 13059 bp, 12 predicted proteins | sample RumenRJG_04DNA_FD_203882 | JGI IMG/M metagenome (GOLD analysis project Ga0310695, IMG submission 203882) | Bovine rumen microbial communities from Lethbridge, Alberta, Canada - RJG_04 (v2) (version 2) | ecosystem: Host-associated > Mammals > Digestive system > Stomach > Rumen | place: Canada...
TGTTTCGATCTTGTTGACATGAAAGCGGTATCAACTTCTGCATTGCAGACCCGTGATTCATTAGGCGACGCCATTGGGCGCAAGTCTGCGGAAGTTTGCGACCTTGTAGGCAATGCGATGGAGAGGGGAAGCGTTTTTGTCGGTAAGCAATGTGAGAATCTTGCTCAACGCGCACCAGTGCTATTCGAGGCTGCGAAACTAAAAGGGCGGGAGATTGTGCAGGACATAGATTGCGGATTGAACAATTTTGACAGGCAGATCGACAAGGGCATTCGCAACCTCAAAAAATGGTGGCGCGGACTATGAAATTGCTTCGTTGTGAAAAAACTATGTCATATTGGCGAAACTCGCGTCTCTTACCTGACTGTTGGCGTAATGGTGCGCCAGCAGAAGAGAAGGAGAAAGCAATATGGCAATTATAGCAGTAATCCTTATCGCCGGGATATTCTATAAAATGTTCTGGCGCGTGTAAGATATGGAAACCATCAATGGAGAAGTGACATGGCAAGAGAAAAGAAACCATATGATCTGCAATGCTGGATAGACCTGGTCAACAAGGGCCAGTGGTTCATGGTGTGGGAACGAAACTGGGTTCCGCTGTTCACATGGCGTCCCGCATTGATCCTCAAGTGGCCGCAAGAGCGGCTTGAGGCCATACATTGGTATACAGCCATCTTGAAACGCCCGGATCTCGCAGACCATTGCGACTTTGGCGCGATTCGATACAGGTTCATGAACTATGGCTACTTCTGGGGTGGCGTTTTGGCACTTCGACCAGACCTGGCACATTATTGCGATTGGGGCCAATTGGATGAGTGCACTCGGACGGGCATACTCTTTAAGCATCCCGAATTGATACTTTCCATTCCAGAAGAGCATATCACGGGGGAAATGTGGAGCCAGGCGATTGTGCGTGATGTGAAACTCGCAGATCGCTGTCAGTGGGAAAAACTCTCTGAAAGCGATTGGCGTTTCCTGCTTGATAACCAACCGTCGCTGGTTTCGCATTACGTCCCACACGAGAACACGGACTGGGAGATGGTCTTTACGGCGGCACCGTGGATGATGGCGACATGCCCCGTTGAGAAGCTTTCGGGCTGGACCTTGTGCAGTCTTTTGATTTATCATCCAGAATTTGCCCCCCGAGCTGATTTCTCTACCATTTCGCCGCAAGAATGGAGCGAACTCCTGATTCACCGCCCGGAGTTCGCCGACAAGTGTGATTTCGCCAGTTTTTCTGGATCGGAGTGGGTCAGCCTGCTATGCAGCAAGCCTGCATTTGCATCCAAGTGCGACTGGACGTTGCTCGGCGGCGAGGACTGGGAGTCTTTGCTTGGGTCGCAGCCGAAGTTCGCCAAGTACTGCGACTGGGACAAGCTGACTCCAGATAACTGGGTGCGCCTTTTTGTGCTTCAGCCAGAGCTGGGCAAGTACTGCAAGATATGGGATCAGTTCTCATTCCAAAACTGGCAAGGCATTGTCGCATATCATGGCGACTATGCATGGCGCTGTCCAGAACGGATGAGGAAAGGCATTGACGGACGAGCATGGTTCTGGGAAGCCGCAGACGCGTGGCACGAGAATGAAGAACTACAGATCGTTCGGCGCAACGAGGGTAAAACTCTGAATGGCGGAGGTTGCTGTCCATGAACTACTACATCAGCGATTTGCATTTTGGGCATGCGAATGCCATCAAGTTTGACGCTCGTCCGTTCGCCGACATCGAGGAGATGGATCGCGTAATGATCGAGAGATGGAATGAAACGGTCCGCGATGACGATGACGTGTACATCGTCGGGGATTTCTGCTACCGGTCTGGCCGCTCTGCAGCATGGTATCTCTCGCAGTTGAAGGGGTATAAGCATCTCGTGGTCGGAAACCATGACTGGCTTACACTTAAAGACACGAAAGCCATGTCGATGTTTGCGTCTGTCAATAATCTGCTTGAGGTGGACGATGGCGAAAGGCACGCCGTCCTTTGCCATTATCCAATGGCTGAATGGCGCAATTCACGACGGACGGCTTGGCATATTTATGGGCATATTCACACCAGCCGTAACAGGATATACGAATTCATGCGGACGCTTGACCGCGCTCTCAATGCGGGTGCGCCGGTCAATGGCTACCGCCCGTCTACATTCGACGAACTGATGGAAAACAACAGGCGGTTCAATGCGGCGGCAGGAATGAGTGATTCGATAACCGAGGAATGTACGTGATAACGATTCAATCATTTTCGTACAGGGCTCCGCCGCAAGAGGTGGCAGATGGTTTTGTGTTTGACTGCCGGATGCTTGTCAATCCGGGACGTGAAGAGCGATTCCGCAATCTTACGGGATTGGATTCATCTGTCCAAGACTTCTTCAAGCAACACACAGATGAAATTGAGGGTTTTCTCCGGCCCATAAAGTCGCTTGTTGGATTCGTCCTAAAAGAGTATGGTCGAAAAGGACATACAAACATGACGATGTCTTTTGGCTGCATGGGCGGACAGCACAGAAGTGTCTATTGTGCTGAACGTCTGGCAGAATGGCTGCGTTCATCTATGCATATGCAGGTTACGACGAGGCATTTTGTAATTGCATCCAAATTTCCTGAACGACTGCACCGTGCGATGTTCATTGGCTTCGCGCTCGGAGCATCACTGATGACTGCCATTCGTTCGTTTCCTCAGCGTGAGATGCCAAAAGCCGAGCCGGTGGACAAATGCCAGGTTGCAAAGATAGCGACGGAATGGTTCAAAAACCATTATCAAAATGTGAAGTTACGCAACCCCGTGGCGACGGATGATGGCACGGTGATTTCTGGGGAGGTTGTGTATCGTGACGGAATGTTCAGCCCATATGGATTGGAAATTGTCATCTGCCCCTCAAACGAAACAGTTGTGGTTCGTGGCACGTGTCCTGTCGAGATTAGGAAAGGGCGTCTTGCGGATATGCGCGAGTTTGCCGTCCGCGCCGACTTCAAGATGCGTGAGTCTATCGCAACACTTTATTTTGACGCGGAGGGAAGTCTGCGCTGTCGGGCGTCCATGCCGTTCGATGCGCTATTGATTGACGCAGAGGAAGCGATGTGGATGCTGGCTGCATCTATTGAAAGCAAGCTCCTTTCGTGCGAAGGTGCGGCAAAGCGGGTGTGCGATGAAGAGTGTTCACCGACTGTGGCGGTGGGGGATATCAAGGAATTTCATTTGCTCACTGAGGACTATCTGCGCAACAGCTCGTGCGAGTACGATTCAGGCCGCTTTGCCGCATACGAAGGGCTGCCGCCGGTCGAGGACGTCGTAAAACAATGGTTTGACAAAGAACAGGGATATTATGAAATGCACCGCGATCCGTGTACAACGCGTTTCAGCGGATTCTGGCGGTATATGGACGATGACTATTTCGACATGGTGTGCTATCGCGTTGATATCGCGACTAGAACCCTGGTCGGAATGTGCCATTGCCCGCTCTCGTTGCAGGGCGATGGCGGACATGACGAGATAGTCGGGCTGGTGTCCGATTTCAACTCGCGGCATGACAGGGCCTCGCTCAAGATGGATTTGGATGCTGGGCGTCTGACCACGCAGTACGAGATGCCTGTTTCCCTGTTGCGGCGTCCGCGATCTCAAGCCCGTTTTAGAAACGTCGCTCTCGACATGACCAGTCTCCCTGACAAGGCACTCGTTGAAATATACGAGAAACTTCAATGGATTCTGGGCGCTAAATGAGGTAGGCAGTTATGAAGTATGTTGTGACAAGATTGTTCATCGGAATGATGACTGCGTGTGCCGGCTGCCTTGCGCTCAAGGCGGAAACGCAGTCCGATGATCCGTCATCTACAACCAATGGACAGGAGTTGGAGCGTTGGATGAATGCATCTAGAACTGCGTTCACGGCGGTGACGAACGGCATTGGGAGAGTTGAATTCGACGTTTCCCTGCTGGGGATGGCAGGGGTTTATCCCACATTGACCGTCAAGTTGTATGCCGAAGAAGATTACATCGTATCTCGGTGCGAGTTGCCAGTGATTATCCAGGCGGAAAACTGCGATGCGTTGATTCGGCTGTTTGATGGTCGCACGGCTCAAGCGCCTGCGTTCACCTATAAGGTGGATCGGATAAAGGGACTGGCATGGTGCGAAAGCACGACACCCCTAGGTCTGTGCGGAGATCCGTTGCATTGCGACAGCTGTCGTCGGGCGTTTGTCAATCTGGCCATCATGCGTGTTGCAAGGGAAATAGGCTCATGCTCAAAGGAAATCGCCCAAATCGTCGGTGTAGACGGGGCTGGGAATCCTGAGATTGGACGATTGCGGCAAGCCGTTGCAGCTGGGGACGGACAGGCGTGTGCCGACCTTGGAGATGCATACAATCGCGGACTTGGCGTTGCGTTAGACAGAGAGAAAGCGGTTTCGTTCTACCAGCTTGGTGTCGCAAGGACGAACGCAGATGCGATGGTTGGACTCGCGGATGCCTACCAGCGAGGTGATGTCATCGAACATAATGAGGACGAGGCAATGAAACTTTATCGCCGTGCGGCGCGAATGGGTAACAGAGTGGCGATTATCATGGTCGGCGGCACAGGCGAGGAATCGTGTGACACCCTAGGAACGCAATCCAGCTCTGTTTCAAACAATGTTAGTACAAAAGTGTCTTCACGAAATAAACGATCTGTTGGCCACAACCTTGAATGAGATTGTCACATTTTTCCGATGGAGGTGTCTATCTCTCACAGAACAGTGGAGGTAGCATGGACATCAGAAAGACACTTGAAGAAGCCAAGCGTAAAGTCGCCGAGGGAGGAAAGGCTGTCGATCAGAAGATTGAAAAGAGTCTGTGTCGTTCCCATCTGCTGCTCGGCGATGCGCTTCTTATGCAGGAATGCGCTTGCGCCTTAACATCTGTGTACGGCGCGAGGGGCTATTCTACGCAAAGCTTCAGATTTACAGAGGAAGGTACGATTGGAACGCTTGTTCAGATAGGCAATCAGGGCGAGGGGTGGAAGCAGAAGCTTGCGGCTACTCTTGGCGGCCAGCAAATTGCCGTGAATGTAAGGATGTTTCCGAAAGGTGACGATCTTGATGTTTCAATCGATTGTGGCAAGTGGGTGGATAAGGCTTTGTCAGGGGTGGTGGCATGGGCTGTTTTTGCGCCACTTATAGTGTTCCCAATAGTCGGTGTGTGGCGGCAGAAGCGATTGACTGAGCGCGTGGAGCATGAAACGCTTGAATGGCTCGCCGACCGACATCGTGCGGGTTGTATTGATGTTTAATGGAAACTGTCGTAAATCAGGAGGTTGAACATGGAAGAATCGCAGGACAGGCAACTGTGTCATGTCGGCAAGTCAGCTGCGTCTATACGGAACAAGGAAAGCAATGAATATGAATCTGACGCAACAGACAGGCAATAATAGGTCAAAGAGAATACCCGTTTTCGCGGCGGGGATTGCCTTGGCGCTGTGCCTTGCGGCGGTTGTCGCCGTCCGCTTCAAAACATACGACCCTTCGGTTCCGGCGGAGAGCGAGACGATTCTCGACTATTGCCTCTTCGCCGGAGTGTGGTTAGTCCCGTTTGCTTCGGTGTGTTTTGCGAAAAGGCTGTTCGAGGGGCGTAGGTTTCGCTTCGCGCTTTCATGGCTTGTCGGATTTCTAATCCCCTGGTTGTTGCTTGTTTATGAAACGTATTTCCCGCACACCCCGCCGGAAGGAAGCTATTGCACAGAGGCAGAGCAGTGTCTTGGATTCGCCGTCATGATTGCAATCATATCGGGCGCGATTAACGTATTTGACTCCTTCGTGGAGCGGCTGCTGTACAAGTTGGGCAGCGGGTGTGTCCGTTTCGCCGCATGGCTTCAATTGATGGTTCTCCTCGCCGTGTTGACGTTGGGGGTGCTATCCATAATCTATTTGATGTTATGAAAGGATCTTGCAAATGAAAATACAGTGTCTGCCGAGAAAGTGGTTTGAGAAGATTAAAGGGACGGTGCTTGAGGAGCAGGTGCTGGCTCACAACAAGGTGGTGTCCATCCAGTCGCATAGCGGCTGGGATTCGGAGCCGCCGTTCTCGGAGGAGGGATTGAAGTCGCCGAATCTCCTGTGCCTCACATTCGACGACGTAACGGACTATTCAGATCTGGACGACTGCGGCGGCGTGGGGTCACGCCGCCCTACCTTCGACGGTGTTGTGGCCGTACAGCCTTTTTACGGCAAGGTTGCGAGGTTCCGCCCGGTCATGGCGCAGAAGATTCTACAGCATGTGGGTCATGGCAAATGGCCGGTGCTGATTCATTGTACGGAAGGTGTTTCGCGTAGCGGCGCGGTTGGTAGCGTCCTCGACCACTACTGGAACTTCGTCTGGGACAAAAAGCCGGAAGATCACGAATATTTCAAGCGTGTGAACCCGAAGATATCGCCCAACCCGGTCGTGGAGGAGATTTTCACAGAATACATCGAGAACGGATATTTGGACGAGCCGTGATGAGCGCCGCCCAGCTTGCGCTCGGAGGTTTTTAGCTGACATTCACCTTCTCCGTGTCATATCCGCGTTGCGGAGGTGTCTATGTCCGATGAAGAAACAAACAGGAGAAAGGACATGGATATGAGCAACTACAAGGAAAACGCGGAGTTCGTCAAGAAGTTTCTTGATGAGACAGACTGGCACTACGACATGCACGATTCCGGCCACGCGGCCATCTTCACGGGCGGGGTCGGAGGCTTCGAGGGGCTGTATAATTCGTTCAGATTCATCCTGTTCGTGGGGGAGGACGAGGTTCAGAACTATGCGATGTTCCCCGCATCCGCAAAGGACAAGTTGCCGGAAATGGCGGAGTTCATCACCCGCGCCAACTACGGGCTCAAGTACGGCGACTTCGAGATGGACTGGAACGATGGCGAGGTGCGTTTCCACCTGACGTTCCCCATGTCAGCCGTCCGCACCGACAAACTGATCCTGCCGACGCTTCTCATGGCTCCGCCGAGGATGCTCGACCAGTATTCAAAGGGATTCACCGAAGTGCTGATGGGTTTGAAGTCGCCGGAAGATGCGATAAAGGGATGCGAGGGGGATTGACAATGAGCGTAAAGAAGGACACAAAGATACTGGCCAAGTTCTTCAAGAAGGACGGTTGGCGGTATGAGTTCGACGAGGAGAACGGCCTTTTCACGTGCGGCGTTGCCATCGGCAATGCGGTTGGCAACGCGAAAGTGTACGTCCATGTCGCGGATGACCGGGCTACATGCGTTTACACGTTCCCGGTTGCCGCGCCGGAAAGCGTCCGCGTCAAGGTGGCGGAGCTGGTGTGCCGTCTTGGGTACAAGCTCGCGTTCGGGTCGTTCGACATGGACTTCGACGACGGCGAGCTGCGCTTCCGCTATGTCATGCCGTCGGAGGAGCTTGAAGCCGATCCGATGGAAAAGGCGCAGCGGCTTCTCTCTCTCCCCCATGCGATGATTACCCGTTACGGCCCTGCGTTCATCAAGGTCGTGCTTGGTGCGCGGACGCCGAAAGAGGCGATCCGCGAGGCGGAGGGAGACATCGACGGAGGCGATGCGCCGGCAAGGCCGGATGGCGAGAGCTCGAATCCCGATGCCGATGTCGCAAAGGCTGTCGCGGCGGTCGATGTAAAGCCGTCTGCTCCAGAAAAATGCGAGAAGCAGAAGCAGGACATGGCCGATGAACGCGTCAACAATGAATCTGCGGCGGGAATACCGGTCCCCGTGCGCGACTATACGCTCGACGGGCTTTCCATCCGTGGCGACATCCCGCTGTCCAAGGTGGTGACAGCCGTGAAGAACTTCCGGCGGCTTCAGAGCGTCGAAGGCGAGGTCGAAATCCCGGACCGTCCGCGCATGAGCCTCCTTCTGTGGGGGCCGCCCGGCACGGGCAAGACGGAGTTCGTGAACTATCTCGGACAGCAGCTCGGCTGCAAGGTCGTGGTCAAGATGGCGAGCGATCTCCTCGATCATTGGGTCGGAAAGACCGAAAAGGCGATCCGGGCCGCGTTCGAGGAGGCGGAGGACGAGAACGCCGTCCTCTTTCTCGACGAACTCGACGGCCTGATGCAGGATCGTTCCGGCGCGATGGCGAACTGGGAGGTGACGCAGGTGAACGAGCTGCTGGACTGCATGGAGCGGTTCAAGGGCGTCATGGTTGGCGCGACGAACTTCATGGATCACCTTGATTCCGCCGTTCTGCGGCGCTTCACCTACAAACTGGAGTTCGGGTATCTCGAACCGGCGGGAAAGCACATCTTTTTCGACCGGGCGTTCAAGTCGCCGTTGACGGACAAAGACATCGCGAGGCTCGATGCCATTCAGAACCTTGCGCCCGGCGACTTCAAGACGGTCAGCCAGAAGCTCTACTACCTTGGCGACGAGGTCGGCAACGCCGAGCGTTTATCCGCGCTGGAGGAAGAGGTCTCGCTCAAAAAAGGCGCTCACAAGGTCTGTCTTGGATTTTCCGCTGCGTAGAATTGAAAGGAAAACAACATGAACAACAACAAAACAATATTGGGCACATTGCTTTCCGCCACTGCGCTTCTCGCGGCGATGGGGTGCTGGTTCTGCTGGCATTGTCCGTCGAGGATATATCCGCCGGAGTCGCACGGTCTCTTCTGGCGGCAGCTGGCGTGGAACAGCGTGGGGCTGGCCGTGTTCGCCGGGGCGTGGCTCGCCGGTTGGCGGCGGCTTCTCAAGGCCGCGCCGTGGCTGATGGCCGCATGGCTCGTCGCGATTACCGCCGCGCAGCTTTCCTCTCCTGTGCATGGTGTCCACAAATGGCTTTCCCTTGGCCCGCTTCGCATCAACGTGGCGACCTGCTTCATGCCTGTTGCCGCGCTCTTCACTGCATGGCTGCGGGACAGGAAACTGTTGCGCCCGTGGATGTGCTGGGCGGTTGTGTCGCTTACAGTTGTATGGGCCGTCTGGCACGTCGCAGGGGATTGCGGGCGCATGGAGCGGCTGGCGGCGTTTTTCGATCCACGAAACTGGATGCAGGACAGGGCGTATATGTCGCGGCAGCTGCTGGCGGCGCTCGGCGCGTCGCGCTGGTTCGGCGATGCCGGCAGGAGTCTTGGCTTTCTTCCTTGCCCGGAGAGCGACGGGATGATGTCCGCGTCTGCGTTGATGTTCGGCAAATGGTTCCCGGCGGCGCTCATAGGGATTTTCGCGGTCGTCGGGGCATCATTGTCCTTGCTCTGGAAAGGCACGGGCGACGCGGCCAAGCGCATGTTTGCGATTCTCTTCGGACTATGGCTGACCGTGCCTGCGGCATACTGCTTCCTCCATTCTCTTGCGCTTCTGCCCGTAGCGGGAATGTCGCCCGCATTGGCCGGATACGGCGGCACGGCGGTCGTAATGGCGTGGTTCGGAACCGGCATTCTCTCTGCGATGGTAGGGAGATGTGCGCCGGTGAGTGGCTGTGACACCGGGACTCGGATCGGGGTTATGGCGGTGTTGGGCATTTGCGGCGCATGGATAGGCATTGCGGTTCTGGGGGTTGGTGTGCTTGTTTTGAGGTGCCTATCTGTTGAGGCGGAGAATCTGAAGTTCGCCGAGCCGAGGCCGTCGGACATGGAGTTCGGCGAGTTCGGCCTTGTCCCGAAGCGCGGACGGATTCTCGCCGCAGACGGGTCGCCGCTCGCCTACACGGTGCGGTCGTGGAGCTTCCATGTCGACCCACGTGTTCCGGAGGCAAAAACCGGCGACTCCTGCCGCTTCGCGGAGGCGGTGGCGCTCGGTTTTCGTCTGAATCCGAATGATGTCCGCGACGCTTATCAAAACACGCAGTCGCGTTACGTGCCGATACGGGAGGCGGACGACAAGAGCCCGGAAAATGACTGGTACGAGCGGAACCGCCGATTGGCAAAGAAGGCCGGAATCATCCGCGAGCCTGTCCAGAAGCGCATCTATCCTCTTGGCGAGGCGGCGACGGCGGTGGTCGGCTTTATGCACGGCGGCGCCCCCGCGGACACGCCGCAGGGAGCGGGAGGTCTGGAGTGGGCTTTCGACAAGCCGCTTGCCGGGACGGACGGCGTAGGCGATGCCAGACTCCGCCTGGACGAGCGCGCACGACGCGTCCCGCCCGCGCCCGGCGCGGACGTCCGTACGACCATCATCCCCGACATCCAGAAGGCCGCGTGGGGCGCTCTCGCCGCCGCCTGCGCGACGAACGGCGCGGAGTCCGCATTTGCGCTCGTGATGAAGGTGCCGTCCGGCGAAATCGCGGCGATGGCGTCGTGGCCGTCGTTCGATCCGTCCAGGCGCAGGGAACTCGGCACATGGGACTTTTCAATGGCCGCCAACCGCGCCGCGCAGACCGTGTTCGAGCCGGGCGGGCTCGCGCGGCCGATGATCGAGGCGATCGCGCTTGATTCGGGCGTCGAGGCTGACGTCACGAACATCGTCTCTTGGGTGGGCGCGGAAAAGTTCCATGCCGCGCTGCGGCGGTTCGGCTTCGGATCAAAGACAGGTACGACGGGGATCCCGGGCGAGGAAGTCGGCATCCTTGCCGCGAAGCCGGAAGTCTGGGAAATCGACACAACGGCACCGGAGAGTGTCGGTCATGGACACGGCTTTGCCGTGACGGGACTTCAGCTCGCCCAGGCGTACGCGACGCTCGCCAACCACGGGACGCTTGTGCGCCCCGTCCTGATTGCGGAAGGGGCGCGTTCTTGCGCGACAAACGACACCACGAAAGTCGTGTCGCCGATCGTGGCCGATACCATCGTGCGCATGCTCAAGTCGCCGATTCACGCGGCCGTTCCGATGTGCGAACACGACCGCGAGACCGGCCGTTCCGTCTATTCGCCGACGAACGGCATCGCCTCGTGCGCAGGCTATCATCCCGCCGAACAGCCCGACTGCGTGATTGTCGTCTCGTGCGTCCGGCCCAAGGCTGCATCGGCCGGTCCAGACGAGGCGCGGTCCGTATTCACGGACATCCTGAATCTGCTGTCGCGGAACACAGGTCGCTCCCGGCGGTAAGGAACGGCCGGCCGCGCGTTCGGCAGGGCCGGAGTCCCCAAGCCGTCCAAAATATGATATAATAGCGGCCTATGGCAACCGATACGAACAAGTCCGGCCGCAGCGGCGGCTACACGTCTGTGGTCTGCATCAAGCAGGTCCCCGACACCAAGCAGGTGACCGGCGAGGCCATGAAGGCCGACGGCACCATCAACCGCGCGGCGCTGCCCGCGATTTTCAACCCCGAGGACCGCAACGCCCTGGAGGCCGCGCTGTCCGTCCGCGACCGCTGCGGCGGCAGGGTGATCGCCCTCGCGATGGGCCTGCCGGCCGCGTGCGCGATCCTGCGCGAGGCGCTCATGTGCGGCGCGGACGAGGCCTACCTCGTCACCGACCGCAAGGCCGCGGGCTCGGATACGCTCGCGACGAGCTACATCCTCTCGCAGGCCGTCCGGCGTTTCAATCCCGATCTCGTCTTCTGCGGCCGCCAGGCCATCGACGGCGACACGGCCCAGACGGGCCCGCAGATCGCCGAGAAGCTCGGCTACGCGGCGATCACCTACCTCGAGAAGCTGGAGATGGACGGCGATTACGCGATCGCGACGCGCGACATCGGCACGGGCATCGAGACCGACCGCGTCAGGCTCCCCGCGCTCTTCACCGTGACCGAGAAGTTCGGCGACCTGCGGCCCTACGAGATGCGCCGCGTCATGAAGTACAAGAAGGCGAAGGCGCCGGTCGAGAACGGCGGCGCCGCGCCGGAGGGTGCGGCCGCGATCGGGCAGCTCAGCTGCGACGACATCGGCTGCGACCCGGCGCGCTGCGGCTTCGCGGGCTCGCCCACGAGCGTCCACAGGATCGTCTCGGTCGTGCTGGCGGGCGGCGACTACAAGGAGGTCGCCGCGACGGACGAGGGAATCAACGGCTTGATCGGCGAGCTGATCGCGGATCACACCATCGGCTGAGAATCCGGGAAAGAAAGGCTTAAGACATGATGGAAGACAGAAGCAGGGGCGAGGTCTGGGTCTTCGCCGAACAGGAAGACGGCCGGCTGAGCGACGTTCCGCGCGAACTGCTCGGCAAGGGGCGTGCGCTCGCCGACCGGCTCGGCGTGCCGCTCGCGGCGGTGCTGATGGGCGACAGGGTGGAAGGTCTCGCGGCGACGCTCTTTGCGGCGGGCGCGGACAAGGTGCATCTCGTCGAGGATCCGGCGCTCGCGGTGTTCCGCGGCAAGGCGTACCGGCATGCGTTCGTGCGGCTCATCAGGGACTGCGCGCCGCAGATCGTCATCTTCGGCGCGACGCACATGGGGCGCGACCTCGCGCCGGCGGTCGCCTCGGAGCTGCGCTGCGGCCTGACGGCGGACTGCACCGACCTGCAGATCGGCGACTACGTCGACCCCAAGACGAAGGAAGAGTTCAAGAACGTCCTGCTCCAGATCCGTCCGGCGTTCGGCGGCAACATCATCGCCACCATCGTCAACGCGCGCAACTGGCCGCAGATGGCGACGGTGCGCGAAGGCGTGATGAAGCCCCTGGATCCGCAGCCGGGCCGCACGGGCGAGCTCGTGCGCCACGCGGCGGGGCTGGACGGCGTGGAGATTCCGGTGGAGGTCGTCGAGATCATCCGCCGCCAGTCGACCGTCAACCTCAAGGGTTCGCGCATCATCGTCTGCGGCGGCGCGGGCGTGGGCTCGAAGGAGAACTTCAGGCTGCTGCACGACCTCGCGGCGGTCCTCGGCGGCGCGGTGGGCGGCTCGCGCGCGGCGGTCGACCTCGGCTACTGCGAGCACGAGCGGCAGATCGGCCAGACGGGCGTGACGGTTCGTCCCGCGCTCATGATCAGCTGCGGCGTGTCGGGCGCGGTCCAGCACCTCGCGGGCATGCAGGACTCGGCGAAGATCATCGCCATCAACACCGACAGGGACGCGCCGATCTTCAAGGTCGCGCACTACGGCATCGTCGGCGACCTCAACGTGGTCGTTCCGAAGCTTATCAAGGCGATTAAGTCGAAGGGAGAGTGACATGGGCAATTTTTACAGGGACAACAAGGACATCGAGGAGACGATCGACCTGCTCGACCTCACCGAGGTCGCGACGCTCCTGGAGGAGGACT
>Ga0310695_10011009_pt1 | contig 13058 bp, 6 predicted proteins | sample RumenRJG_04DNA_FD_203882 | JGI IMG/M metagenome (GOLD analysis project Ga0310695, IMG submission 203882) | Bovine rumen microbial communities from Lethbridge, Alberta, Canada - RJG_04 (v2) (version 2) | ecosystem: Host-associated > Mammals > Digestive system > Stomach > Rumen | place: Canada...
GCCTACATTGGGCAGGAATGCGTTTAAGAATATCTCGCCGACATGCGTCCTGACGGTGCCCTACGGCAGGAGAGCAGCCTACATCGCAGCCGGCTGGACGGAAGACATCTTCAAGGGTGGTATCAGGGAACAGATGCCTGCAGGCATCCACGACGTGAAGGTGGAGCACAAGCGCCAGGGGGGATGGTATGACCTCCAAGGCAGATCTGTCGGACATCCTGAGAAGGGCCGTATGTATATTCGGGACGGCCGGAAAATCCTGGTGAAATAGAGCCTGTTGTGCACATTTGCGGAATAACGTAAAAGGTGTATCTGTCATGTTTTTGGCGGATACACTTTTTTCTTGGTTATTGATACCGGCGTATGTATCTTTTTATGTAAATTTGTCATAAATAAGAAAACATAATCAATAATTAAAAAATCACAGAAAATGCTTACAGACATTGAGATTTCCAATAGCTGCCATTTAGAGCCCATAGAGACTATCGCAGCTAAAGCCAACATCAAGAGTCAGGACCTGGAGCCTTACGGCCATTACATTGCCAAGATTCCCTTGAAGTATATTGATGAAGAAAAGATGAAGTCATCCCGGCTTGTCCTGGTTACTTCCATCAGCCCCACAAAGGCAGGTATCGGAAAAACCACTGTAAGCATTGGTCTGACCCTCGGTTTGAACAAAATAGGCAAAAATGCCATTGCCGTGCTGAGAGAACCTTCCCTCGGGCCGTGTTTTGGTATGAAAGGCGGTGCGTGTGGCGGCGGCTATGCCCAGGTTGTCCCGATGGATAAAATTAATCTGCACTTTACGGGTGACTTCCACGCTGTCACCTCTGCCAACAATATGATATCAGCCATGCTGGATAATTATTTTTACCACCGCAGGAAAGAGATTGCACCTTTGAAGACTGTCCTGTGGCGCCGGGTGATGGATGTCAATGACCGTAACTTGCGCGTCATCGAGACGGGTCTCGGCGGAGCGGGCAACGGCATCCCTGCGCCCTCAGGCTTTGATATCACGCCAGCTTCGGAGATTATGGCGATACTCTGTCTTGCCACAAGCGAGGAAGATCTCAGAAACCGTATCGACAATATCTTGCTGGGTTACCGTGAAGACGGTTCGGAATTTTTGTGCAAGGAGTTGGGCGTTACGGGCAGCATCGTAGCATTGTTAAAGGATGCGCTGCAGCCTAACCTCGTGCAGACGACAGAAAATACGCCTGTCATCATCCATGGCGGACCGTTTGCCAATATCGCCCATGGATGTAACTCCATACTGGCGACCAAGACAGGCCTTTCTGTCAGTGATTATGTTATCACAGAGGCAGGATTCGGTGCTGACCTGGGCGCAGAGAAATTTCTGGACATCAAGTGCCGTCAGCTCAACCGCTTGCCCGACCTGGTGGTTGTAGTAGCGACATGCAACGGTCTGAAGATGCACGGCGGAGTAGAGGAGAGCAAGATAAAAGAGCCAAACATTGAAGGTCTCAAGAAAGGTTTTGAAAATCTTGACCAGCATGTCAACAACTTGCGTCAATGGAAGAGAAACATCATTGTTGCGTTCAATCGTTATGCCAACGATACCGATGAGGAAATACAGTGCCTGATAGACCATTGCGAGAAAGAACTGGGTGTACGCTGTGTTATCAATAACGGCTTCCTTAAAGGTGGCGAGGGCGCAAAAGAGATAGCCCGCGTCGTTGTCGAGGAGCTGGAGAAGAGGACTTCTTGTACCGACGGTATGGACGGCATTTATACTACTGCCATCAAAGACGGAAAACCGGTGCAGACCATCAAAGAGCGTATTGATGCTGTCGTTTCCAAGATTTATCATGCAGGCACGATTACCTATACGGACAATGCGCTTGAAATGCTCAAGAAGATACAGTCTGACAAATTCTATTGGGACTTCCCTGTGTGCATCGCCAAGACGCAGTATTCATTCTCCGACGACCCGAAACTTTACGGGTGCCCAAAAGACTTTAATTTCACTATCAGCGACATAGTCATCAATCGCGGCGCACACTTCATTGTAGCCATTGCAGGCAAGATGATGCGTATGCCCGGTCTGCCCAAAGAACCGGCGGCATTGCATATAGACGTTGTGGACAACAAGATAGTGGGATTATCCTAACACGGAGTCATGACTCTCAGACAATCTGTGCAGAAGTTTGGCAGGACGTTGAGTGCAATGGTAATGCCAAACATCGGTGCATTCATCACATGGGGACTGCTTACGGCCCTGTTTATACCTACCGGATGGTGTCCTGATGAGACATTGGCGAAGATAGGCGGACCGATGATGACCTATCTTCTTCCACTGATGATAGCTTTCACGGCGGGCTATAACGTTTATGGCCACCGTGGCGGTCTGATTGGAGCGATTGCCACAGCGGGTGTTGTTGCCGGCAGTGACATACCGATGTTTATCGGAGCCATGATGCTGGGGCCATTCAGTGCATGGTGTATCAAGAGCTTTGATAAGAAATTGGGTGAAAAGACATCAGCAGGTTTTGAAATGCTGGTCAATAATTTCTCTATCGGCATTATCGGTATGATTCTTGCAGTCATCGGCTATCTCGTTGTGGGCGATGTCATCGAATGGGTTACCGGATGGCTGAAGGATGGCGTATCCGTGCTCATTTCGCACAGGTTGCTGCCTTTGGTGTCTGTCATTGTGGAGCCTGCCAAGGTGTTGTTTCTCAACAATGCTGTCAATCATGGTATATGTACGCCTATAGGCGTGCAGGAGGTCAATGAATTTGGCCGCTCTGTTGTCTTCATGATAGAGTCCAATCCGGGTGCAGGTCTGGGTATCCTGATGGCGGTATGGTTGTTTGGACAGGGGGCGGCGAAGCAGTCTGCGCCCGGTGCTGCCGTTATTCACTTCTTCGGAGGTATCCATGAGATATTTTTCCCGTATGTGCTGGCTCAGCCGTTGTTGCTCATCGCTACAATCTGCGGAAGTGCGTCGGCATTGCTGTTTTATTCTCTGACGGGTGCAGGCCTTGTCGCTCCGGCTTCTCCGGGCAGTTTTATAGTCTTTATTACAATGGCACCTAAGGGATACACGTTGGTTACCATTGCGGGTGTGCTGATATCTTTTATTATCTCTTTTGCCATTGCTTCGTTTGTCGTCAGGTTTGCCAAACTGACTACAAAGACTGATTTGACGGAACAGGAGATAGTCAGGGGGAAGATACAAAAGATTGTATTTGCGTGTGATGCCGGTATGGGTTCCAGTGCGCTGGGTGCAACCCGTTTCAAAAGCAGGCTGATAAAGGAGAGCCTTGGCAAAATCATATGTACCAACAGTGCCATAGACAGGGTGCCCCATGATGCCTCTGTGGTAGTTTGTCAGAAAGTTCTGGCGGAGCGTGCCGCTTCGCTTATGCCTGACAAGGAATTGATAGTCATAGACAACTTCTTGTCTGACCCCGCATTAGACAACCTGCTGAAACGTATCAGGGAACAGGAGAAAGAGCCGGTCGGAGAGGCGGATGAAATAGTGGCTGAAACCATCCCTATGCTAACGAAGGACAACATACTGCTTGGTCTGGCTCCGGAGAACAAGGAAACGGCTATACGCAGGGCCGGTGATATGCTTGAGCGTGCCGGTTATGTTTCGGCTGGCTATGGCGAGTCTATGGCAGAGAGAGAAAATTTGACCACGACCTATATGGGAATGGGCATTGCCATTCCGCACGGGACGGCAGAAGCCAAGAGCAAGGTCCTCCATTCGGGAATTGTGGTACTGCAATACCCCGAGGGCGTTTCGTTTGGCGAGGAACGGGCTCACCTCGTCATCGGTATAGCAGGCGTGGGAGACGCGCATCTGGACATATTGGCAAAACTTGGCGCATCACTGGAAGATGAGGAACTGTTGCGGAAATTGTTTGTTACGACAAATACTGACGACATTTATAACGCTCTTAAATAACGATATATTTACCTATGACAAGTAAGACGCTTACAATAGAGGCTGCCAACGGACTGCATGCACGTCCTGTCAGTGAGTTAGTGAAATTGGCGAAATCGCTCGGTGCAGTTGTCTATATTGCTACTCCGTGTCGTCAAGCCAGGGCTGACAGTATGCTCGGCATACTGTCGTTGGGATTGAAAAAAGGCACAGAGATTACAATCTCAGCCGAGGGCAACGGTGAAGAGGATGCAGTCAATGCCGTTGCCGGATTTATCATGTCTGTCAAAGAGTAATCATGCTTTTGCGGGGAATAGGGACAAGCGGTATGGCGACGGGTTACGCTTATGTGGTCCGTAATATATCAGCTGACACAACATACAGTAAAGGTACACCGGAGGAAGAATTGCAGGCTGTCGCACGGGCGATGGACAAAACCCGTAACCACCTTCAGACCCTGTCGGCGACTTCAGATATCTTTGCCGCCCATGCGGAGATGGTAGATGACCCTATGTTGTTACAGACAATAGAGGGCTATATTCAAGATGATGCCTTAAGTGCCCCCGATGCTATTGATGCGACCTCTGAGGCATTGCAAGTCGTCTTCAGGGAAATGGACGATGAGTATCTGCGGGCGCGGGCAGACGATGTCAAGGATATTTGCATACAACTCAGGAACAATGTGCTTTCCCTAAGTCAGCATCAGTACGAGGACCTGATGCCTGGAAGTATTCTGGTTGCAGACGAGCTGCTGCCTTCAGACACATCTTATCTGGATTTCAGCGCACTCTCCGGGATTGTTACCGCCAAGGGCAACAGGACGAGCCATGTGTGTATTATAGCCAACAATAAGGGCGTTCCCTCTGTAGTGGGCGTGAATGACTGTATGCACAGTATAAATACCGGCGACTATATTCTCCTCGATGCCGGCAGAGGATATGTCTATGTGAATCCCGACGAGGAGACCCGGCGTCAGTTTGAAAGTGAGCTGACAGCGCATAACGAAAGTTCGGCTGTGGCAGAGGCGCATGCATACGAAAAGGCTGTCACCATGTCGGGCAAGGCTGTTCCGGTCATGGGTAATGCAGGAGACATTGATGATGTCAAGGCTGCGCTTGCCGCCGGGGCAGATGGGATAGGGCTTTTCAGGAGCGAGTTTCTCTTTATGGATAAGACCTCTCTTCCTGATGAAGATACACAGTATCAGGCTTATCTTGAAGCCGCTAAATTATGTGGTGACAAGCCGCTGACGATCAGGTTGCTTGACATCGGAGGTGACAAATGTCCGTCATATATACATCTTGAAAAAGAGGATAATCCTTTCCTTGGGATGCGTGGCATACGCTTCTTGCTGGCACATAAAGACATCTTCAAGACGCAACTCAAAGCCATTCTCAGAGCGAGTGTATCGGGTGACATCCGTATAATGTTGCCCTTTGTGAGTGATGCGGGCGAGATAGATGATACTTTGGCCCTCATGGCGGTGTGCAGGCAAGAATTGACAGAGACGGGCACCGGTTTTAATCCGGATGTCAAAATCGGCATCATGATAGAAACCCCTGCAGCTGTGCTGGCGGCGGCCATCCTTGCGGAGAAAGTGGCGTTTTTCAGTATCGGGACCAATGACCTGACGCAGTATGTCATGGCTGCAGACAGAAATGACGGTCTGGTCAGAAACTATTACAACGTCTCGCATCCGGCGGTCATGCGTGCCATAAAATTGGTGACGGAGGAAGCGCATGTGCATGGCATCACTATCTCCGTCTGCGGTGAGGCTGCGTCTGATGTCATGCTGACGCAGCAATTGTTGCAAAATGGCGCTGATGCTCTGAGTGTGAACGCCACCGCCGTTGCGCGGGTTAAAGCACACATCCGAGAGATGTAGAGAACTATGCGAAAAGCCTAAAGGATAGTAGAAAAAATCAGCCTCGATAGTGAAAAAATTTTATCGCGATAAAAATTTATTTTCATCGCGATAAAAAAATACTCATATCACGATGGAAATTTGTTTCTTCTGATTATAACAAAAAAATGTATCTTTGTAGTTGATAAAATTTATAGTATATGAGGCAATTAATTTCCAGTTTAGCACTGTTTCTTGTCTGTCTGCATCTTTCAGCGCAGTATAAAACTGCTACAATTTATCAAAGTAAGAAGGACACAACCCGCCAGATGCAAAAGATTACAAGCTTGGACATGGCGGACACTCAGGTAAAGAGTAAAAAGACACTTGTAAATATTCACACGGATATGCGTTATCAGACATACCGTGGTGTTGGAGCGGCACTGACGGAAGCTGCCTGTTATAACATTATGCAACTTTCACAAGATAAACGGGAAGAGTTGATAAAATTGCTTTTTGACAAGCAATCAGGAGCAGGCTTTGACTTAGTGCGCGTCAGTATCGGGTCGTGTGACTTCTCAATACGAGATGTGTCATACGTATGGGATAAGGATGAGACACTTTCCACTTTTAGTATTGACTCTGACCGCATATATATCCTGCCTGTGCTGAAACGTGCGTTGGCATACAACAAGGATATCAATATCCTCGCTTCACCGTGGAGTCCTCCGGCATGGATGAAGACGAATAATAGCTTATTGAGAGGCGGAGAACTAAAGCGGGAGTATTATCCCGTAATGGCAAACTATGTCATTAAATATCTGCAGGCATACAAGCGTGAAGGGGTGAACATCACTTATATTACACCCCAGAACGAGCCGAACTACAGCGCTCCATATGAATCGTGCCGATATACGCCTGAGCAGGAGAAAGATTATGCCGTCGATTATCTTAAACCTGCGATTGAAAAGGCTGGCTTCAAGAATGTTAAGATGATGATATACGACCATGACAAAGATGCTTTGCTCAGCAGAATGGAGCGTATGCTTGATACCAAAAAAGCACGGAAGCGGATAGACGGAATATCTGTGCACTGGTACAGCGGGCGACATTTTGAAGAACTTCAAATGACACATGAGCGTTTCCCTGAAAAGGAAATCATCAACGCGGAGTTCAGTACGGGTCCTGCGATAGGCAGTAAAAACATTCCATGGAGTGACTGGGAGGATTTACAGTTTAAAGTCTATGAAATGATTGGCGATTTCAATAATCACGTAAGTGGCACAATAGACTGGAGCATGGTACTTGATCTCAAAGGAGGGCCTATGCATCATCGTGAAGGTCGTCTGGGCGGCAAAGCGACTGTTATCGTAGACAAAGCAAACAACCGCTATCTGGTTCAGCCGCTATATTATGCCCAGGCTCATTTCAGCAAGTTTATTCAGCCGGGTGCTGTGCGTCTCGGCACGAGTAGCTATAGTGAACATGTCAGAGCTTGTTCCTTCATGAATCCTGACGGCAATATCATCATTGTCATGCTGAATACCGCAACAGACAAGAAGGACTTGTCCCTGCAAATTGACGAACAGTCGGTGAAGATGGCTCTGCCTCCAAAATCGCTTCAGACGATAGTAATTTCAAAATAGAAAAAAACAAATTATAAAGAAAGAAGGTTGCGAATTTTCACGCAACCTTCTTTCTTGTATTATAAAACCTTAAGTTTTTACAATTCTGCAGGTTCCTCTGGTTGAGCCTCTGCGTTGAATTCAGTTTCAAGATTGTCTGCTTCCAACTGACGCTCATATTCTTCCTTGCTTCCGACAATGACATTGCGGAATTCAGGGAAGCCTGTACCAGCAGGTATCAGGTGACCGGTAATCACATTTTCTTTCATACCTTCAAGGTAGTCAACACGACCGCGGATAGCTGCATCGTTAAGTACCTTGGTGGTCTCCTGGAATGAAGCGGCTGACATGAAGCTGGATGTCTGCAATGCAGCGCGGGTGATACCCTGAAGTACCTGGACAGATGTTGCAGGAAGCGCATCGCGGACAACGACAGGCTTCAAGTCATGGCGTTTCAGGTAAGAGTTCTCGTCACGCAATTTACGGGCAGTGACAATCATACCTACTTTCATAACCTCACTTTCACCAGCGTCAACGACAACTTTTCTACCCCAGATGCGGTCATTCTCGGCAAGGAAGTCAACCTTGTCAATCATATCTTCAGGGAGGAAGTTGGTGTCACCTGGGTCAACGATGCGTACCTTACGCATCATCTGGCGGACGATAACTTCAAAATGTTTGTCGTTAATCTTCACACCTTGCAGGCGATAGACGTTTTGTACCTCGTTTACGATATACTCTTGTACAGCGGTCGGACCCATGATAGCAAGAATATCTGCAGGGGTAATCTCACCATCGGACAGCGGAGTTCCTGCACGGACGAAATCTTCGTTTTGCACAAGAACCTGACGGCCCGTCGGGATGAGATAACGCTTTTCGTCAACAATGATGTAGCCTTCGTCTGTGAGGACTTTGCCCTCTTTGACAGCTTGCTCTGGGTTAGAGGGCTTGACAACAGACTGAACGATAACTTCGCGGTTGCCTCGTTTAATGCCGCCCAGGGTAATTCTACCATCAATTTCGGAGACAATGGCAGGATTAGACGGATTGCGTGCCTCAAAGAGTTCGGTTACGCGTGGCAGACCACCAGTGATATCACCCATGCCACCAACACTACGTGGTATCTTGACGATGACATCACCAGCTTTGATGTCGGTATTATCATTAACAGCAATGTGACCGCCAATAGGGAATGTGTAAGTCTGAACGACATTGCCTTTCTCGTCCAAGATTTCGCAATCCGGAGAAATCTTGTGGTCTTTTGCTTCAATAACAATAAGTTCGCGCATACCTGTAGCTTCGTCTTCTTCAAGTTTGTATGTAACGCCTTCGATGACGTTCTTGAAGTGGGTTCTACCTGCGTGAGCTGTTACAATGACGTTGTTGAACGGATCCCATTTTGCAATGACTGTGCCGGCTTCAACGATATCGCCGTCATGCACATACAGTTTGGAGCCGTAAGGTACATCCTGTACAGATAATGTAATATTGGTATTGATGTCTATCTGGCTTACGGTAACCAAGTGACCGGTTACAACTTGAATAGGTGTGCCGTCTTCTTCCATAGCCTCGATAGCACGCAGTTCTTCAAACTTCAGTCTGGTCTTATGGTGAGCCACGATAGTGGCATTTGCTGCAGCATTACCAGCCACACCGCCGGCGTGGAAGGTACGCAATGTCAACTGTGTACCAGGTTCACCGATAGATTGAGCGGCGATGACACCGACAGCTTCACCTTTTTGTACCATCTTATGGGTTGCGAGGTTGCGGCCATAACATTTGACACAGACGCCATGTTTGCTTTCACAAGTCAGGACTGAACGGATCTCAACGCTCTCTATCGGAGAGGCCTCAATGGCATTAGCGATAGGCTCGGTTATCTCCTCACCAGCGGCAACAAGCAGGTTACCTGTCAGTGGATCAATAACGTCGTGTACGGATACGCGTCCAAGAATACGCTCGCCCAAAGAGGAGATGACCTCGTCACCATCCTTCAATGCACGACACTCCAAACCGCGCAGTGTACCACAGTCTTCTTCGTTTATAATGACGTCGTGAGCGACATCAACAAGACGACGTGTCAGATAACCGGCATCGGCTGTCTTCAAAGCGGTATCGGCAAGACCCTTACGGGCACCGTGAGTAGAAATAAAATACTCAAGTACAGACATACCTTCCTTGAAGTTGGAAAGAATAGGATTCTCAATAATTGTCTGGCCTTCTGCACCGGCTTTTTGTGGTTTTGCCATCAAGCCACGCATACCAGCTAACTGCGCAATCTGGTCACCAGAACCACGGGCGCCTGAGTCAAGCATCATGAATACAGAGTTGAAACCTTGGTCAGATTCCGTCATCTGTTTCATCACTTGGCGTTTAAGCTCTGAGTTCACATGAGTCCATGTGTCAATAACCTGATTGTAGCGCTCATTATCTGTTATGAATCCCATATTGTAGTTTGCCATGATTTGTTCAACCTCGTCATGACCTTTCTGCACAATCTCAGCTTTCTCTTTCGGGATGATGATATCGTCTAGATTAAAGGACAGACCACCTTCGTAAGACATCTTGTATCCTAAATTCTTGATGCCGTCAAGGAAGTCGCATGCACGAGCCATGCCGACAAGTTTTATGGCTTTGGTAATGATGTCACGCAGGGATTTCTTAGAAATGACGGTATTGACATAACCCATTTCGTCAGGAGTAATCTCATTAACGATGACACGGCCTACGGAAGTCTCAACAAGATGCTCTATGTAATTGCCTTCTTCATCTAAGTCTTTCACCATAACTTTCACAATGGCATGGATGTCGACTTTCTTCTCATTGTAAGCAATGATGGCCTCTTCAGGACCATAGAAAGTCAGACCCTCGCCCTTCGCTCCAGGACGGAATTTGGTAATATAATACAGACCCAAAACCATGTCCTGAGAAGGAACAGACACAGGCGCGCCATTAGCAGGGTTAAGAATGTTGTGGCTCTGAAGCATTAGTATCTGAGCTTCGACAATGGCTTCGTTGCTCAGAGGCAAGTGAACAGCCATTTGGTCTCCATCGAAGTCGGCGTTGAATGGTGTACATGCCAATGGGTGCAACTGAATAGCTTTACCTTCAATCATTTTTGGCTGGAAGGCTTGTATACCCAGTCTGTGAAGTGTCGGAGCACGGTTCAGTAATACCGGGTGACCACGCATAACATATTCAAGTATGTCCCAGATAATAGGATCACGGCGGTCGATAATCTTCTTTGCGCTCTTGACGGTTTTTACGATTCCGCGCTCAATCAGTCGGCGAATCACGAATGGCTTATAAAGTTCTGCTGCCATAAGTTTTGGAAGACCGCATTCACCCATCTTCAGTTCAGGACCTACAACGATCACAGAACGGGCAGAATAGTCAACACGCTTACCTAACAAGTTCTGACGGAAACGTCCCTGTTTACCTTTTAGAGCATCGGAGAGAGATTTCAAAGGTCTATTGGATTCTGAACGTACGGAACTGCTCTTGCGAGAGTTGTCAAACAAACTGTCAACAGCTTCTTGGAGCATACGTTTTTCGTTACGTAAAATAACCTCAGGTGCCTTGATGTCTATCAATCTCTTCAAGCGGTTATTGCGGATGAGGACTCTGCGATATAAATCATTCAAGTCAGATGTAGCGAAACGGCCACCATCCAGTGGAACCAACGGACGCAGGTCGGGTGGAGTTACGGGTATTATCTTCAGCACCATCCACTCGGGCTTGTTGACATTTCTGCTAGCACGGAAAGCCTCCACGACTTGTAGGCGTTTTAACGCTTCTGTTTTACGCTGTTGCGATGTGTCGTTGTGAGCTCTGTCGCGCAATTCATAAGACAATGCGTCCAGATCCAATTTGCTCAAAAGCTCATATATTGCTTCGCCACCCATCTTGGCAACGAACTTTTCAGGATCAGTATCATCCAAATATTGATTTTCTTTTGGGAGCTGATCCAAGATGGCCAAATACTCTTCTTCTGTCAGGAGATCATTTTTATGAATCTCACGACCTTCAAGTACTTCCTTGCCGGCAAGACACCCTTCTTGAAGAACGATGAAACGCTCATAGTATATGACGGCGTCTAACTTTTTGGTAGGAAGACCTAACAGATAACCAATTTTATTGGGAAGGGTACGGAAATACCATATGTGTACAATTGGAACAACCAATGTAATGTGTCCACTACGTTCACGGCGGACTTTCTTCTCTGTAACCTCTACACCACAACGATCACATACGATGCCTTTGTAACGAATGCGTTTGTATTTTCCACAATTACATTCATAATCCTTGGTAGGACCAAATATGCGTTCGCAGAAAAGACCATCGCGCTCAGGCTTGTATGTACGATAGTTTATGGTTTCGGGTTTTAATACCTCGCCTTTTGATTCCTGAAGGATTTCTTCTGGAGAAGCTAATCCGATAGCAATCTTCGTAAACGAACTCTTTAACTTATTCTCTTTTTTGTTAAATGCCATTTTATTATATTGTAAAGAGTTATTCTAATCTAATACTTAACCCCAGTCCCTTCAGTTCATGAAGAAGAACGTTTAATGACTCAGGAATACCTGGGACAGGAAGAGGATCGCCCTTAACGATAGATTCATAAGCTTTAGCACGGCCGACAACATCATCAGACTTAATCGTCAGCATTTCTTGAAGTACATGAGATGCGCCAAAGGCTTCAAGAGCCCAAACCTCCATCTCTCCAAAACGTTGACCTCCGAACTGTGCTTTACCGCCAAGAGGTTGTTGCGTAATCAAAGAGTATGGGCCTATAGAACGGGCGTGCATCTTGTCTTCAACCATGTGGCCTAATTTCAACATATATGTAACACCTACTGTTGCTTTCTGGTCGAAAGGCTCACCTGTAGCTCCGTCATAAAGTTGTGTTAAGCCTAAATGAGGAAGACCTGCTTTTTCTGTCCAATGCTCAAGGTCGTCCAAAGAGGCACCATCAAAAATAGGAGTAGCAAATTTAGTTCTCATTTTATAACCTGCGTAACCCAGTACAGCTTCAAAAATCTGTCCCAAATTCATACGTGAAGGTACACCAAGCGGATTCAGTACGATGTCAACAGGTGTTCCGTCCTCCAAGAAAGGCATATCTTCTGAGCGCACGATCTTAGACACAATACCTTTGTTTCCGTGACGTCCAGCCATCTTATCGCCTACGCCGATCTTACGTTTTTTCGCAATATAGACTTTAGCCATCTGTACTACACCTGACGGGAGATCGTCACCAATAGTGATAGCGTAGTTCTTGCGTTTTAGTATAGCGTCATACTCATTATATTTCTTCAAATAATTAAGTATCAGCTCTGAAATAAGTTCGTTCTTGTGAGGCGCATTTGTCCATTTGCTTAATTGAATAGAGGTGTAATCAAGATTCTTCAACAGAGTCTTCGTGAATTTCGCACCCTTAGCAATGGCTATTTCTCCCAAATTGTTTTTTACACCAGCGGATGTCTTATCCTTAGTAAGTATTAACAATTTGTCAACAAGAATATTTTTCAGTTTTTCTACCTGCTTGTCAAAATCCTCCTGTATCTTCTGAAGCGTTATTTTGTCTGCTGCACGCGAAGAACGGGTTTTAACAGCTTTAGAGAACAAACATTTGTCTATAACAACGCCTGATAGAGAGGGAGTAGCCTTCAAA
>Ga0310695_10011010_pt1 | contig 13058 bp, 33 predicted proteins | sample RumenRJG_04DNA_FD_203882 | JGI IMG/M metagenome (GOLD analysis project Ga0310695, IMG submission 203882) | Bovine rumen microbial communities from Lethbridge, Alberta, Canada - RJG_04 (v2) (version 2) | ecosystem: Host-associated > Mammals > Digestive system > Stomach > Rumen | place: Canada...
GCTCATTCTACTCGAGAAGGACGGACTCAGGACGCAGCTGCTGCTTCTGATCCTGATGCAGCCTGAAGAACAGACCGAGATCCTGAAGATCGCTGAGCACTACTTTGTGAAGCTGAAGGGCAACTGGTACATGACCGATATCTTCAATAAGTGGCTCGAGGAAAAAGGGCACAGCAAGCCAGATTGGTTTAAACACGATTAAAGGAGGGCACTAATGTACACATACACAACTCCAACTATCACCTGTACGCTGACCGGCATTGAGTTCAGTCAGCTCGACTATGTACGTATAGCGGTCGAGAGCAAGTGCTTTGAGATAGTCAGAGAGGTCCCTGCTGCCGATATTGACACGGAGACGGGAGTCACATCCATCAAGCTGACTCAGGAAGAGACCGCGAGGCTCGGCAAGGGGCAGGTCAAGATACAGGCGAGAGTGCGCTATCTTGACGGGACGGTGCAGGCTACGAACAAGGTCCTGCGCGATATGGACAAGGTACTTGATGAGGTGGTGATTTAGATGGCTATCAAACTGGCTGTAGCAGAAAACGATGCGGTCACGCTCGGATTAGACTCAGGCGATAACGCTGCGCTCAATGTCGGATCAACTACGGTGGTGTCCGTAAATGACTATAACGACTTACGCAACAAGCCTCGCATCGAGGGTGTCGAGCTGATAGGTGACAAGTCCTTTGAGGAATTAAATCTGCAAAGGCTCACAAATACAGAACTTGAAAATATGCTGACGCTTTAAGCGGGAAAGGGAAGAAATGGCAAAGAAATATCTTGATTCAGATGGTCTGCTTTACTTCTGGCAGAAAATCAAGTCGGCTTTCGTGACTGATGTCACCTATGACAGCACGAACAGGAAGATTCAGAAAACGAAGAACGGCTCGACTTCTGATGTGGTAACTATCGCAAAGGTGGCGACAAGCGGTTCGTACAATGACCTGTCCAACAAGCCGACAATTCCAGCTGGGGTTGAAAAATCAACAACCACTCCTAAGATGGACGGAACAGCGGCTATCGGTTCGGAGACAAAGTTTGCGGCTGGCGACCACGTGCATCCGACAGACACATCGAGGCAGAAAGACCTCGGTATTGACTCCGTTGGAACGACAACGGTTCAGAGCCTCGAATACTATTCCATCACCGATACGAGTGATGATAGCGTTCTGCTCCCAACATCAAACGCTCTGTCTGCTCTGATGACACAGTTAAACACGGTTATCGCAAATAAAATTGATTCCAGCGATAGAGGTGCGGCTAATGGAGTCGCTCCTCTCGGTGCCAACGGCAAAATCAACTCGCAGTATCTGCCATCATACGTTGACGATGTCATCGAAGCATATCCTGTCAGCGGTGCAACTGCACTCTCCGCAGGATGGCTCTCGGCAACAAGCGGTGGTTCTGCGCTGACTCCTGAAGCAGGAAAGATATATATCCTGATGGCTGATAGCGGAGACTATGCAGCCAATACGCAGTTCAGATGGGGCGGTACTACTTATGTCAAGCTGTCGGACGGTGGAGTATCGAGCATCACCAATTCGGAGATTGATACGATAGTAGCATCGTAAGGCGGTGACTTATGAGCAAGCAGTATTTGGACAAGGCAGGACTTACCTACCTTTGGGGAAAAATAAAGAGCAAGTTTCTGATGGGTAATGTGGGCGGAGTCTTTTATGGAACTTGCTCAACGGCTGCAGGAACGGTCGCGAAGGTGGTCGAATGTGCTGACTTCACGGCTGACAACTTGAAGGCAGGCACAATCATCATCGTCACATTCACAGCTACGAACAGCGGTGCTGTGGCGAACCTCACGATGAACGTGAACGGCACAGGTGCTAAGCACATCAAATACATCAACAACGGCGTACTCGGAAACCTTTCGTCAGCAGGATACCTCAAGGCGAATACGGAGTATCCATTCTACTACGATGGCACGAATTGGGTGGTGTGGTTCAACTACAACACAACTTATTCTGCGATGTCCGAAGCAGAGATGGAAACAGGCACGGATACAACTGCAAGGACTATAACAGCACAGAGGCTGAAGCAAGCGGTGAAGTATCACGCTCCGAAAGAGCTGCCAACTGTCGCAACTACAGACGTGGGAAAGTTCCTGAGGGTAAGTTCAAGTGGAACCTGGGTGGCCGAAGCAGTACCAAGCGCAGAAAGTGAGGCATACTGATGGCCGACAGACTCATACAAACAGAAACGCTGACAGCCATAGCGGATGCTATCAGAGGCAAGAACGGAACACAGAACACCTACACTCCGTCACAGATGGCGAGTGCTATCAGCGCACTTCCTACTGGACTTGACATCAAGAAGCTGACCGCAACAGTAGCCTCTGATACTACTGGGACAATAACTTTGCTGACAGACCCACAGTTGAAGAAGGCGAGGAACGCATCAAATGGTTTCGTGCTTATGCGGTATCTCGGTGTAGGAGCGTCAACAGCAGAGTTGATGTTTTGGTTCACAGCCAACTTCACGATAGGCTATAGCGGTTCAACAGCATATAACAGTTTGGTCTTGAGGGCAACGGCATCAGCTATCAACGCAAACTACAACACACATGGTCTGCCCGGAGACAACTACAACGGACACATCAACATCAATGCGAACGGAGCAATGATTCTCATGAATAATGCTATATACCCGCTCAAGGCAGGTAACTATGAAATTCTTGCTGGCTTATGGGAATAGGCAGGTCGGAGACGGTCTGCATAGGATCACCTCCTTTCTACAATATACCGCAAGAGAAAACCGGAGCTTAACGGCTCCGGTTCTTTTGCGTTTTTTGAGGGTCTGTCATGTGCGATCGCGATGGCTGCGAAAGGCGTTTATTTGCGTTTTGAGCGACTTTATCCGCATAGCCGATAAATTCTACATATAGGATATATGAGGACGCAGAAACGCAAAATAGGGCGTGAAATAAATATTTGTAAATGTTGTGCAAGGGTATTGCAAAACATATAGGAAGTGTTATAATTGCATCAGGAACTCTTCTCTAAATTATGACTTTTTTCATTAAAATCTAAATCGGAATAGTTGAGGGATATATTAAGAGAGTTCCGACAAGGAACTCTCTTTTTTATTATATCGGAGGCAAATGAAATGAAAATCATAACAATACCGCAGGTCGAATGTGTTGAGGGCAGAACGCGCCAGGAGGCCGTTCTCAAGTTCAACAAGAGAATGAACGAGCTCGCCTATGTCAATCCGTCATGGGAGCGCGAGGGCGATGTGTTCTGGATAACCTACAACAAGCTCATCGAGGAACCTGAGGACATCGTCGAGGAGCACGAGCTCCAGGGCGAGTGCCCGCACTGCAAGGACTGCCCGCTCTGCGACAGAGTGGTCGACATATATGGCAACATCGACGCAAGGGTCAAATGGGGCAAGTGCACAAGATACGGCATGGTCAGCGTCAATCTGAATAAGAAGGTGTGCGCTGCTTATTGGGAAAGCGAGGAAAGGAGGTAAAAATGCTGAAAAACGAAAGAGTGCGCGTCGAGATGGCGAAGGCCGGCATCAATCAGTCGAAGCTGAGCGAGATCCTGGAGAAGGACCCGCCGACAATAACGAGACTTCTGAACGAGGTCGAATGGTCAAGGCGCGAGCAGGACGAAGTCATCAAGAAAATCAGGGAATATGCGAACGCATAGCAAAGGAGGTCAGTAATGAAGATGGTAATGGCGTGGACGATAACGATACTGGCGTGGCTCGCGTTCGGCTTCATGGTAGGAGCCGAGATCGCGATGGCTCTTTAGGAAAGGAGAAAGAAATGAAGTACATCATCAAAATCGACTACAGCGTGACGCTGACTTACAGCAACTATGACGACTTCATGTCGGCGCTGGGTGTCCTCGCAGAGGGCGGAGCCACAGAACTGAAGGTAATGTTTGAAAAGGAGGAAAAGTAAATGGGAAAGCATGACAAGGTGATCGAGAGAAGCAGCGAGGAGTTCCTGCAGAACCGCATCAAGGACCTCGAAAACAGGCTGGCGTTCGCTAACGACACAAACAACAAGTACAACAGCGAGGTCAACAAGTACAACAAGTGGATGAGCGAGCTCGAGGCGGCAGCGAAGGACCGGATCACGGAGCTGGAAGAAGAGAACACGATGCTCAGAGAGAAGATCGCAAAGCTGGTGGAGCTCTATGTATAAGTGCCCTGAATGCGAAGAAATCTTCGATGAGCCTGAATATGAGACTGTCTGCATGGAGGAGCTGTACGGCGTATCCGGATGGTTCGGCGACAGGCACTATAAAACATTTGCAAGCTGCCCTGAGTGCGGAGAGCCAATAGACACCGAGTATGACATCTATGACGAGGAGGACGAAGATGACGAATGAAAAAAAGAAAGGCACACCTTTCGGCGTACCAATCCCTCAGCAAGATTATGGTACCACACCGGCGGAAAAAAGTGAAGCCGAAAGGCTTTTTGACAGGATCAGCACCGGCGCGGCTCGCGCAATAGCACGTCCAAAGGATGCAAAGGTCGACAGACAGCTCCGCAAGCTGATAGCGGATGCAAATCTCAGCGGCGACTGCATCATCAATGACGGCTCCGGGTACTTCCGCCCGGGTGATGACGATGATATTGCATTTGAGACTTACATCGCAGCCGAGAGGTCCCGTGCAAGGGAGATCCTCAGGAAGACTTCAAGAATGCAGCAGGTATATGACAGGAGGTACCAGACAAATGAGTAAGAAAATATTGATTCTCGGAAGATCCGGAAGCGGAAAGAGCACCAGCCTCAGAAACTTCAAGAAGGGCGAGGTTGGCATCATCAGCTGTGTAGGTAAGGAGATGCCATTCAAGACGGACATTCCAATCTACGAGCCGAAGTTCACTCCAGAGACAATGAACCGCTACCCGAACACTCTGAAGGCTATCAAGAACGCAAAGGCGAAGGTGCTGGTCATCGATGATGCTAATTATCTTATGAGCACTGAGTTCATGGCAACGGCCGGAGAGAAGGGCTATGACAAATTCACGAGAATGGCGTCAAACTTCACTACGCTTCTTGATGAGGTCGATGCTCTGGACGATGACATCACGGTCTACATCATGATGCATACAGAGCTCGATGCGGATGGTTACGAGAGGCCGATGACGGTCGGCAAGCTATTAAGCGAAAAGGTCTGCATCGAGGGCCTGTTCACTACAGTTCTCAAGTCGGTCTATGAGGGCGGAGAGTATAAATTCCGCACCAAGACCAACGGCGTCGATTGCGTGAAGACACCGCTCGACATGTTCGAGACGGACACCATAGACAACGATCTCAAACTGGTAGATAAAACGATACGCGAATACTACGGAATGACGATTCCATATGAGGAGGGAAAATGATGGATATAGAAAAAACATTACGCGTGCTTGAGGCATACCGCGATGCGCTTAAGCCGACAACATCTTCGGGGAATGGTGGAGGTTATTCTCGCAGATACTATCAGGCGGAAGGCGTGGAAATGGCAATCAAACATCTTCGTTCAATTCTTAGAGATATGAATAGGAACAGAGACAAGGAGGAGCAATAAATGCAGGATTTCACATCATACGCAAAACAACCGACAACATTCGATGTACTCCCGGCTGGTGGATACATCGCAAGGATAATCGAGGTAGATGACCGCACATGGAGCGGACACAGCGAACCCGCGCATCTGATACACATGGACATCGCCGAAGGCGAGCACATGGGCATCTATAAGAAGAACAACGCCGCATCCGATAAGGACAGATGGCTGACCTATTGGTTCGCGGAGCCGATGGCGGGATCTCCCGAGTGGCTGCTGTCGAAGGTCGGCGGCATACAGACATCGCTCGCTGAAAGCAACGACAATGTCAATCTCGGAGATCCGCGTCTGTGGAAGGGTAAATATGTCGGCGTAGTGGTAGGTGATGAAGAGGTCGAGAGTCAGTCCGGCACTGTTTACACAAGGCCGTATGTCAGTTATATCTGCTCGACAGGCAGGATCCGCAAAGGCGAAGGACAGCCGGGCGGTTACAAGATCCCGAAGCTCAAGAAGCTCGATGCACCAGCGCCGATGCCGGTACAGGCGTCAGATCTGACAGACTCGTTCAGCACAGCTGAGGACGATATTCCATTCTAAAGATGAACAGCAGAAACAAGGGTAAACGCGGAGAGCTCGAGCTTGCTAACCTTCTCAAGTCATATGGCTATGAAACAAGGAGGGGAGTCCAGTATAGCGGCATCAACGGCGATGCTGATGTTGTCGGACTCCCCGGCATACATATCGAGTGTAAGCGCGTCGAGAAACTGAATATCGAAGCGGCTATGGAACAGTCCAACCGAGATGCAAGGTTCGGCGAGATCCCGACAGTGATGCACCGCAAGGACCGTAAACAGTGGCTCGTCACTATGCCGCTGGTCGACTGGATGGAGCTGTTCCAGGCATGGGAGAAGAACAGATGAGAGAAAGTTTTGTATTTTACCGGAGCTTTTACGAAAGCATAAAACTTTTACCGAAAAAGTACCAATTGCAATGTTTTACTTCTTTGTGCGAGTACGCATTGAATGATGAGCCGTTGGAGAAGCTTCCGGGGACTGTTGAGGCGATCCTCAAATCCTTCAAACCTCAAGTGGATGCGAACAATCGCAAGTACGAAAACGGATGTAAGGGAGGGCGCCCGAAGAATAACCAAGACGAAACCAAACCAAAACCAAAGAATAACCAAGACGTAAGCAAAGCAAAACGCAATGACAATGACAATGACAATGACAATGTTAATGTAAATGCTAATGCTAATGACAACGACAATGCGCTCGGTTCGAGCGTCAATGGTGGTCGTCACAAAGTCGATGATGAGTTTAATCTCTGGAAGAAACTTACGCCGGAGGACATCGATGTTCTGTATGAGCAGTTCCCAAACAGCGGAGGGCTTCTGATCGACAAGGTCTATGAAGAGGTCAAGGCGAAGAAGGTGAAGGTCAAAAGCGGGCTCAAATACATTCTCGGTTATGCGAAGAATGTCGGGTGGGATGATAACGCGGATCACTTCTCCGCTCCGTGGGAGGCGATGTGATTGTTAAGAGAATGTGACATCTGCAAGAAGGAACAAGACGAATACTGGATGCAGTCATTCAACACCGGACGCAGAACGGTGTGGCTGTGCTGGGAGTGCTACAAGGCCAGTCAGAGAGAAGCCACACTCTGCGACCTGTTCCGGCAACGGAAACTATACAAAATAAACGAATCAAAGAAGAGGACGAAATGACTTACGAACCAAGACACTGTGTTATATGCGGGAAGGAATTCATACCGCGCCGATGTAATCAGAAGTCGTGCGGCGGTCCTGAATGCAAGCGTGAAGTCCAGCGCATGGCGAGGAAGGCTTACATCAAGAAGAACTACCTCAAAGTGCGTGACGATAACCGGAAGTATATGCAGCGGATGAGGGGCGAGATAGGCCGGACTCCGAAGCCGGACACCATCGTTGCTGAGGGATACGCTGAGAGACAGATGGCTGCATCCCTGAAGATGGCGGGAAAGATAAAGGTGGAGCTGTGAGAAAAGAATATTTGTGGCTCGCTGTTACGCCTGATCAGTATGAGCTTCCGCTCGCTGTCGCTGATACGGCCGAGCAGCTGGCGGCGATGTTCGGTCTGACACGAGGTTCAGTCATAAACCTTGTGAGCAAGAACGCGCCCGGTACACAGAGTGGCCGGAAGTTTGTAAAGGTGGAGGTGTGATATGAACTGGCTAATAATGGTGCTGATAATGGCTTTATGCGTAATGTTAGTCATTTGCTACGCCTTAATGGTAACGGCACACGATGCAGACGAAAGAGCGGAGCGAATGTATAGGGCGTGGAAGGAGAAGGACGATGAATGAAGAGGTAATGATACCGAAGTCATACCACGATAAGGTATGCGAGGAGATAATCAGATTCAAGGACAAGCAGTTCTACGATGCCGTGCATCTGCTCGATGACGGAACACTTGAGATTCATGTTACCGACTACAAGATGGTAAAGCGTGTGCTTGTAGAGGACGATAACAATTTCGGCAATCTTTTCTGTGAAGATAAAGCAGACAGACCGCAAGGGTGGATTCCTTGTAGTGAGAGATTGCCAAAAGAGAACACAGAAGTATTGATGTCATTGGAATGGGGGATTGACATAGGCGAGTGTCGAAATGGAGATTGGCATAGCGAATGGATAAATCATTACGATGATGACAATGTACTTGCATGGATGCCACTACCTGAGCCGTGGAAAGGAGCAGACGATGAGTAAATACGCAGACATAGAGCAGATAAAAAAGATTATCCGCTCCGAGTGGGTAAAATATATGCCGTTAGATCTTGATATAAACCTATCGTTTGTACTTGGAAAGATTGCAGAAGTGCCGACAATCGAAGTTAATGAGGATTGTGACAACTGCATTTGGAACACTTGCAATTACAACAAAGTGCCGTGGGAAGTTAGCGAGGATTGTATAAGCAGAGCAGACCTAAGAATGAGTTTGGCAAGACCTCTTGAAAATAACAATGCTGATGAAATGTATTGGAAAGGATGGCACGATTGCACCGTAGCCGTTGAAACAAGAATCGCAGACGCACCGAGCGTAGTACCGAGCAGAGCAGAGGGTGAGTGGATTTATATAAATAATCCGTTAAGGCTTGATGACGAGTGGAAATGTAGCAGATGCGGAAACATATCATTCGAGAAAACGAACTTTTGTGACCGATGCGGAGCGAAGATGAAAGGAGCAGACGATGATTAAGCGATACTGTGATGGGTGTGGCAAAGAATTGTGCGCAGATGAAGACTATCATATTCAACCATGGTGGACGCTAACAAGGCATGGAGGATTGGATATAACAATTGAGTTATGTGACCAATGCTTTGAAAAGCGAATGAAAGGAGCAGACGATGAGACCGATTGATGCGGATGCGTTGATAAAGCGATGGGATGAGATGTCTGTCCGTGGCAGAACGGAATTTGACCAAGAAATAATGGTAGCACCAAGCATTGACATAGACAGACCGCAAGGGGAGTGGGTAGATGCCGAGATACCACTTGAAAGTGGCGGTACGATGCCGATACAAGTGTGCAACCTTTGCAAGACATTCTATCCGTTAGCATACACAGGTGGCGGACACCGTTTCTGCCCTAACTGCGGAGCAAGGATGAAAGGAGCAGACGATGAGTGAGGACTTAATAAAGAGGTCTGATGCGATAAAAGACTTATGCGATATAAGCAACAACAGTGATATGCCAAACGATTGGCACAGAGGTATGAGCGTAGCCATATCTGCTTTGTATCGTGTTCCGTCCGCAGACAGACCGCAAGGGGAGTGGTTCAAAGACGATGAAGGCACATTCATCTGTTCCGCTTGCGGAAGTGGATATAAAGACCAGCCTACCCTTATGGGAAAGCCAATGTTTAAATGGTGTCCGATTTGTGGGGCAAGAATGAAAGGAGCAGACGATGAGTAAGGCTGATTTGATACACATATTCATCAGCTTGTTTATTCAAGGTATCTTGTGTTATTGGGTCGGATACTTTGTAGGAAGGAGCAGACGATGAGTAGATATGTGGACGCAGATGCGCTGAAGCAGAAGTACACGATGGCAACAACACGATATAGCGGTGGCATTATGGAGCGTCCCGTGGTTGTGCTTGAAGCCATTGATGACGCACCAAGCATAGAAATTATCCGTTGCCATGATTGCAAGCACGGAGAGTACAGAGAAGACTTTGATGACTATTTGTGCGACCAATTAGGACTTGGATCGGTCAACGATGCAGATTTCTTCTGCTCATACGGATGCAGAGAGGAAGAGTGATATGTGGAAACAGATTGACGAATTTCAGAACTATGAAATTAGCGACAAGGGAGAAGTTAGGAATATTCAAAGCGGAAAGGTTTTGAAGCCGTGGATTGGCGTTGGCGGTTATGTCTATATAAATCCCACGAATGGACACGGGAAGCCAATGCCCAAAAGACTCCACAGACTTGTAGCAAAAGCGTTTGTACCGAATCCATACAACAAACCGCAAGTAAACCACAAGGACGGAGATAAGACAAATAATTGTGCTGATAATCTGGAATGGGTAACAAAGAGCGAGAATATGAATCACGCTTATAGAACAGGTTTGCAGCGAACTACTCGCAACGGAAAAGTAAGAAGCGTGGTATGTCTAAACGATGGCAAGTTTTTCGGCACTATTAGTGAAGCAAGTGAATACTATGGCGTGAGCAAATCGCAAATATATTGGTGTTGTCGCAGAGAATCAAATAGATGCAAATTAAGATTTCGGTTTGCAGAAAGAGAGGGCGAGTGATGAGGGATTGTGATAACTGTGCAAGATGCGGACGAGATGGGTGTAAGTCGTGGGATTGCGATTTCGTGCCACGCAAAGAAGCTATTGAAGCGTGGAAAGAAAAGTATGAAACGGCAGACCGCAAGACCGAGAACAGTTCGGAAAAACCGAACAACTGCGAGCCGAAGACTGGAGAAATGATGACCGAAGAAGAATTTGACTCAATGCTGGCAAGGGTGTTGATAGGCAAGGACGAGCCACAGCCCAACGCAGACCAACACGTTCAACGCATTGAATACGTTGGAAACGATGAAAAAAGTCGTTGCTGGACGTGCAAACACTTTGAAAGGATGCACGAAACGCCCATATCATCAGACGGAAGTTATTACACTTATGTGGTCTGTACTGCAAAGGAGTGCAAGTATGAGCCAAAGGACGAGCCACAGACAGAAAGAGAGGGCGAGTGATGTACATATCGACAAGAGAAATGGTCATATCAATAATCTGTAATGCGTGTGGGGTGATTGGTCTTATCCTTTGGGCAATAGAAGCACATAAATCCAACGCAAGCCAACGCACCCAAAGCGTTGAAAGCGTTGAAAGCGTTGAGAACAATGGTGACATAATCGTTAGGAGTAATTTATATCCGTTTAGAATAGCAGACCGCAAGACCGAGCCAACTATTTCCAAAATGGAACAAGTTGACGAGCCACAGACTTGCGATACTTGCAAGTATGGTGAAGATAAGCACAAGTATGCGCACATCTGTAACGAGTGCGGAGTGGGCATCAATAATTATGAACCAAAGGACGAACCGCAGACGGAAAGGAGTAGCGAATGACCGAGCGTGAAAATATATTCATACGCATACTCAAAAGGCTTGGCATCATAACAGAATTTGAAGTCAACAAGGAAGATATGTGCAAGCAAGCACAGAGTATTTGCAACCACGATTGTGGGCATTGTGCTTGGCAGACGGAAAGGAGCAAGTAGATGGCAAGATACTATGTTGAAAAGGACGGCGAATGGAATATCTTCAGCACAATTATAGATGACTTCCTTTTCGATGAGTTCATTTGCCTCGATGCTTTAAAGGCAAGGTTGCTCTACGAGCGGTTCAAGGAACTAACTGAAGATATGGACTCGTTATTAACGGATAATCCGAGAGTAAACGTAATGACATATAGCGAAGCCATCGAACGAAAGCAAGCCGATACTCCGCAGGACGAAAGGAGCGAGTGAATGGGTAAATGGGTCAATGTATCAGAAGTAAACAACATAGTCGGCAAGGCACTTGAATCGTGCAAGGGCGAATTGAGTCCATCGTTCTATCGTGGTGCAAGACTTATGCTTGACAAGATAAACGAGATGGCGGAAGAGACAGCCGATACTCCGCAGACGGATTGTGAGACTTGCAAGTACGGACAAGATAAACACAGATATGCACACATTTGTAACGAGTGCGGTGTTGGCATAAACAACTATACTCCGCAGACGGGCTATGAAAAAGGACTACAAGAGTTTGCAGACCTTTTGTTTGACAAGAACAAGCAAGAACAATTCCTAAAGGAGTGCAAGGCGATGGGGATAGAACCGCAGACGGATTGCGGTTGGAAATGAGGAGGAGACAATGGCTGATAACAAACAGGAACTTCTCCAGGCTTACAAAGGGAACTAACATCGGCACGACAGGCGGCGGGCAAAACCAACTAACGCTACAACTAATTAGTCTCTCTTGAATTCTTGACCGCCCGCCTCCTGTTTGCATAAGGAGCAACATGAATACAATCGAATTTCTGAAACAATACGAAAGAGCAGCGGAACGGGAGCAGCTGCTACAAGATGAATATGATCAGGAAGCGCTCATGATCGACGCGGTTCGATCTCTGTCAGATAATGACGGGATGCCTCACGGATCTGGGATCTCGAAGCCTACCGAGGAGAAGGCTGTCAGATTATCCGAGAAGCGCATGAAGCTGGTCGACGCTAAGCTCGAGGCGATCCGGATCCGACAGGAAGTATTTGATGTTGTCAGCAAGGTGCCAGACGTTCCGGGACGGATCCTGATGCTGAAGTATATCTATCTGCAAGACTGGCCGGATGTTGCAGACTCTGTCGGATATTCCTTGCGTCATGTGTTCCGGCTGCATCGAGAAGCGGTCTCGTACATCGAGGAGAATAATCTTGTCACTAAATGTCACTAACTCCCGTGATATTATGATAGCGTAAAGATCGAGGGAAGCTCGGTCGATACGAATTACCTCGCCGGAGAGGTCCGGCGTCATGGCAGCAAATAAGGATTGCCCGGTTCGAGTCCGGGTGCTGCCTCCTTCATAAACTTACTTTCCATAATGCACTAAAACCACAAAGGGACGGACTCACCTCCGTCCTTTTGTGTTGCATAAATAACATGGCTAAAGAATTCGCGAGGAGCTTCTACAGTTCGAAAGCCTGGCAAGACTGTCGGAACGAATACATGAAGCGAGCTCACTATCTGTGTGAGGACTGTCTGAAGCGTGGGATCTATAAGCCGGCGAAAGAAGTTCATCACATCGAGGAGCTGACACCGGAGAACATACACAGGCCGGAGATCGCGCTGAGCTTCGACAATCTCGTTGCACTGTGTAAGGAGTGTCACAAGGCGAGACACAGCGAGCGCGAGAAGGGCCGGAGATATTTGTTCGGCGATAACGGGGAAATTATTCTGAAATAGCCCCCTGTGTCGATAAAATTACGCGTCAACCATAGGC
>Ga0310695_10011011_pt1 | contig 13056 bp, 10 predicted proteins | sample RumenRJG_04DNA_FD_203882 | JGI IMG/M metagenome (GOLD analysis project Ga0310695, IMG submission 203882) | Bovine rumen microbial communities from Lethbridge, Alberta, Canada - RJG_04 (v2) (version 2) | ecosystem: Host-associated > Mammals > Digestive system > Stomach > Rumen | place: Canada...
TCTCGCAGCAATATGTCTCAAGTTAAGGCTGCGATTAAGAGAGGGCAGAGTGATGCTCACATCGACTCTGCCCTCGCATGAGTAGTTTTATCACGTTTGTCCTTACAACGTTATGGGCAATACGACCTTGAAGGTGATGTTGCGCCCCATGTTGTAGACGCCACGACGACCAGTAACCACGTTTTCATCTGTATATTTCAGACGGCTCAGGTGGTTCTGGTAAGCCTTGTTCAGGAGGTTGTCGGCGGTGATGTAGAATTCTGCTATTTTCTTGCCGTTTACCTGAATATCTGTGCCAGCAGAAAGACTGAGCAGTGCATAGCCGGGCGTCGGTGTCTCAGTATCGTCTGCGCTGTAGATGTTTGTCTGTTTCAGATAGCAGTCAAGACCGGCGGCGATGTAGAGATTGTTGAGTGCGACTCCGCTCTTGGGATGGGTATGGCGGTACTCGTGCATGGCGTGTGGACTGACCGTACTATGCGTATGATGGAACAGTTCCCACTTCAGTTCAGATGTCCATTTGGGAGCAGGCGTAAAAGGGAGATACTTTGTGTCGGGTGTTGCATCTAACAACTGAGCATCTACATACGAGAAGGTATTGGAGAAATGGACACTATGGACGGGATGGAAATCGACACCAGCCTCAAAGCCCAGCAATCGGGCATCGCCCTGGGTATAGACGTAGGTGAGGTAACCTTCTTCCATTTCCTCAGCCACACGATGCGTGAAGATGTAGTTGTTGATGCGGTTGGCGAAGAGTGCCAACTGTGCAGAGACATAGCGTGAGGTGAAATCGACACCGAGGTCAGCCTGTAGACTGTATTCGGCTTTCAGGTCCTGGTTTCCTATCTCATAGCGCAAAGAGCCCTCATGCACACCATTTGAGGCCAATTCACTCATGTTGGGTGTACGGAAGCCACGGGCGAGATTCAGGCGCAGATTAAAGTGCTCGTTGATGTTGCAAACGGCGCCGATGCTACCTGTCACGCCGTTGAAGTGACGGGTAAAATCCACGAAACGTTGTTCGCCATCCTCCTCCAGAGCATATCCATGCAGTCGGCGGTGATCATAACGCACACCGCCATTCAACGTCCAGCGGTCTCCAAGGCTTTTCGTGGCGGTGGCATAGATACCGAAGTCGAAAAGGCGGTAGTCAGGAATCAGATACTCCTCGCCCTCGTTGCCCGACTTCTGATACATGCCGCCGATGCCCGTAGAGAGTTTCCAGCCGTTCCACTCGTTGGTAATGTAACGCAGATCGTAGGTCAGGGTGTGTAGTTTGAAAAACAACTCGTATTCATCGGCACTCTCTTCAAACTCCTGACGCCGGTTCTGCTGATAGCCGATGATAGCTTTGAGATAGCCCGATGACAGATTCAGCGAGTTGTCCCACACCAGTTTGTAATGCTTCACCTGTTGGAAGGGTAGGGACTTGGAATATTGACACCCCTTCCATCCCTCTTCATGTTCCAGCTCACCTGTCTCTGGGTCACGCTCTCCCTCAATGATACTTGGTGTCAGGTGATAAGCCGTCCACGTGAGTCGCGAGTGTCCCCATGCTTTATTCAATCCCAGCATCAGTCGTCCGGCCCGTTCACGGAATTGTGAGCCAGGCACGTAGCCGTCGTATTTATTCTTATAGGCATGCGCCATCTTGTCGCTGAAACGGGCGTCCCACACAAAACCCTTCTGATTGCCGGCCATCTGTAATGAGTAGTGGAAGAGTCCGTTGTTGGTCTGATATTCCGAACTGACATTTGCTCTCATCTCACCCTCGGCCAGTGTGGGCTGAGCGTGCAGGATGACCACACCTGCCATCGCATCTGAGCCGTACATCAGTGAGGCAGGACCTTTCAGTATCTCGACACTATTCACACTACTGCCATCTACTTCCACGCCATGCTCGTCGCCCCATTGCTGTCCTTCCTGGCGAACGCCTTCACTCATCACTACCACGCGATTATAGCCTAGTCCGCGGATGATTGGTTTTGAGATACTGCCGCCTGTGGTCAGTTGGCTCACGCCAGGCTGATGGGCAATGGCATCGATGATGTTCGTAGAAGCCGTAGCCCTGAGAACCTGTGGTGATACAATACTCACGGGCGTTGTAGCATGTTTCAGTTTTGTATCGCCAGTTACACCCGTCACTGTCAATTCATTCAGTTGCAGATGGCGGAAAAATACATCCGTCGAATCATTTGCATGATAATGTTTATCTTGTGCTGCTACTGCCGTGCATATACACAACAGCAGCAAAATAATATATTTTGCTTTCATTCTTGATTAATGGTATTTAATAATGTATGTAAAAAATGGGAGGGGCGTCAGGCGGTCGGAGGCCCTCTAGTTACAATAGCGCCATAGCAGGCAGTATGACAATTGCATATTGGCTGGGCGCGGAAATTCTTACATACATGAACATATACCGTGACAGTCATCACAGTGGCTGTCAGCATTGTCAGAGTCAGGAACTGACACAACACGCAGTCGTGATCCCACGTGACCATAGTTGACAAGTGACCATGACAACTATGGTGTACACAGTCGGCACATTCCGTCTCTATGGTCTCGCCAGTTTCATGGATGTGAACCGACGACAACAACAGCATTGGCACAAACACTGCCAATAGCAACCACGAGGCAATATGTCTTCTATGTCCTTGTTTCACGACTGCATATTATAAGTATGTACACTCGAACCTTGGGCTGAAGGCAGGTAGTTGATACCCCACCAACACATCTGTAGGAGGACGAACGAACCGATGAGTATCCAGAGAGCCAGTCGTTCGTGATGACGAGGTAACTGACGATAGTGGACGTAAACGAGATAGGCGAGCCAGGTGATGGCGGCCCATGTCTCCTTAGGATCCCACGACCAATAGTGTCCCCAAGCCTCCTTTGCCCAAAGTGCACCGAAGAGCATGCCGATGGTGAGGAAGGCGAGGCCGACATATACGAGATTGTCGGTAATGTCGAATTCTTCGTCTGCAATAGCGCCTTTTTTGAAGAAGAGCAAATAGATGGCCATCACTGTTGCTGCACCAAGTACGGCATAGGCAAACATATAGACGATGACATGGGGCGCAAACCACGGACTCTGAAGGGCGGGCATCAGTGTCTTGTCGTGTATCTCCGGCTTGAACAGATTTACACAGATGAACACCAGGGAGAGAATGGTTGAGAACGACAGAATCCATTTGTATTTCCAGCGCGAATAGACGATGAGACCCGCCAACGGTAGGAAGAACGAATACCAGAGCCGCGTCTCGCCCATCGTACGTAATGGTGGTCGCTCCAGCGAGATCCACATTGCGAGAATGAATGAGAAGAATGTCAATAGCCCGAGTACGGTGGCCGTATAGGCGATAGTCGTCTTGTTACGCCATGCTGCCCATGCTCCCACAGCCCACAGCAATACGGATGCTATAGCGAAAAAAATAAAATGTTCCCAACTCATGCGCGTTTCCTCCCTCCAATAACAAACATACATACGGCTCCTGCCAGCATCATATAGATACCTGTATAGACCAACGGTAGCCACGGGTCACTCACCACTTCGAAGATGGATATCTGACTCTGAGCACCCATCTGTGTGTCGTAACCATACTGATAGATCTTCCAACCATCCACCTCGTAGGGTTTGTTCACATCCACGACGGTCTCGATGTATTTGAACGTCTTCGTCACGATCTGAATATCTGAGGCAAAACGCTTGGGAGAGCCGTCATCGTAGGTTTCCATGATGAACTTTTTCAGTTCGATGGCAATAGGCATCTCTATAATACGACCATCGGTAGTCATAGCGCGCCATTCGGGTTCGTCAATGGCACAGATCATCTTTACCCGCTGCATGTCGGCATTGCCAAGTGTGGCTGTGGTCAACGCCAGGAAGAGACCGAGATGATTCAATAGAAAGGGTACGTCTCGCTTCCACGAGTGCAGATGCAATAATCGCTGTAGGATGATGACGCCAAGAATGACTGCGATATACACATAGATGAGCACGAATGGCCAGAACGACAACATATCGTTCAGCCACCTGCCGCCTGCCTGCTGCCGCGTCAGTCCCATGATGATTGTCAGCACAACGGCATAGACCATTGCCGGAATTGCAGCCTGATAGGTGCCGATGAACTGGAAGGCATAGACCTTCTTCCTCAATAGGAACATCGTGGCTATCATGAATAGGAATCCAGCCAGAACGATCCCGTTGACAGGCCATGCAAAGGCTTCCCACTCTACAGGTCCGACACTCAGTTCAAGTGCCAAACCTGCAATGATAAGACCTCCTCCGATGAGAAAGCCCTCTTTCATTGTCCAAGGTTTTTCCCACATATCCAAAGAAATTTGCTGCAAAGGTACAATAAAATTCTTAGATTTCAATCAATTTTCCATTCTTCTTGGGAAATTGAACTTTTATTTGTATATTTGCACCCAAATAATTAAATGCAAAACTATGATGAAAAGAACTCTTCTTGCAGCCATCACACTGTTGTTGGCCATCACATTGCAAGCACAAAAGCGTGTGAATAACCGTATGTACAATCCCGACCCCGCTCCTGTGGTATCGGGCGACCGCCTCTATGTGTTCACAGGACACGACCTGGATACGGCTACTTATTTCCGTATGCCCGACTGGCAGGTGTTTTCCACTACCGACATGGAGCACTGGACGGATCATGGTATTGTATTGACCACAGCCAACTTCAAGTGGGCCAAGCAGGGCGACAATGCCTGGGCCTCACAGGCCATCGAGCGCAATGGTAAGTGGTATTGGTATGTGGCTGCAGAGGACACCACCAAGCACCTCCATGGTATCGGTGTAGCCGTAGCCGACCGTCCGGAAGGTCCTTGGATTGACCCCATCGGCCGTCCGCTGATTCCCGGCAGTTTTGGCTTTATAGACCCCACAGTGTTTATCGACGACGACGGACAGGCCTGGCTCTTCTGGGGTAACAACGGTTGCTGGTATGCCAAGTTGAACGAAGACATGATCAGTATTGACACCAGTTTTGCCGATAACGGCATCTGTGACATGCGCGCCATGCTCGACGACGAGGCACAGTTCGGTCCCAAATGTCTGAAGATGGACTACCAACTCCACAAGAAGGTGATGAAGACCGGCTTTGAGGAAGCCCCTTGGTTATATAAAATAGGTGATACCTACTTCTTGGAGTATGCGGCAGGTGGCGTACCTGAGCACTGGGCCTACTCGACGGCCAAGAGTATCCACGGCCCGTGGCACTACGAAGGTCGTATCACCGACGAGTCGCCAGGTTCTTTTACCATCCATGGCGGCACCATCGACTTCAAGGGCAAGTCATACCTGTTTTATCACGACGGCATCCCCTCTGGCGGCAACGGCTTCCGTCGCACCACCGCCTTCCGTGAGTTTCAGCGTTTGAAAGACGGTCGCATCCCTAAGATCGACATCGAGGTGAAATAAGTCCCAGAAGAAGGCCCAATAAAGCAAAATAATGTTGGTGTAATTAAAGCAAAAGTGGTAACTTTGCAGATTGAAATGCAGCAATAAACCAAATACAATTTGATGAAACGCCTAATAATCAGTCTGTTGTCACTGTGTTGGTTCTCTGTCATGTTGGCCAACGAAGAAGAGGTTATCTATCAGGGACCCTATGCTATTGATGACTGGGGAACGGTGGAAATCTCAAGTATCAAGTTCCATAATTTGGAAGTTGGTGATACCATTTATGTCTATACCAGCAAGGTGGATTCAACTTCTTTAGGTGCATTCCAGAATCACGAGTGGAAGACGCTTCCTGGTCTGATTAATGGTCAAGCTATCACAGGTGATTATGAATGTGTGGTAAAAAGCGAAGAAGTACTCAATGAGTTGAAGCAGTTCGGTTTAAAGATACGTGGTTTTAAATATGTAGTTGATAAGGTGGTTATTAAGCACAGCGACCGACTCGTGCGTACCATATTAATTCTATCTGGCTGTATCATCCTGCTGCTCATCTTTATTGCGATGGGTATTCTGATTTGGAAGAATCGTCAGTTGTCCAAAGCTAATCAGCAACTTTATGCTCGCAATATGGATGTGTTGGCTGCTGCTGACGAGGAGAAACGGCTCAAAGCCCGTTATGAGGGGGAGTTGGCCGCTATTAAGGAAATGATCCAGAATGGTGTGGCTGGTGACACGGTGAAGCAGAAATACCAGAACAGCACATTGGCTGAGGATGACAAGACCATGTTGCAGGATCGCATCATGAATCTCTTTGAGAATACCGATGAGATCTTTGCCGAGGACTTCAATATGAACAAACTTGCTACGCTGGTAGGTTCTAATTATAAGAATGTGTCGCAGGTCATCAATGAACTGATGGGTAAGAACTTCAACGCTCTGCTTAATGAATATCGTATTCAGGAGGCTTGCAGGCGCTTTAATGATATGGCCAATTTCGGTCATTACACTATTGAGGCAGTAGGCAATAGTGTGGGTTATGGCTCACGTTCGACTTTTGTCACACAATTCAAATTAATCACAGGATTAACCCCTTCAGAATTCCAAAAAATGGCAAGGCAGATTCGATGAAATCTGCCTTTTCTGTTTGAAATCATCATTTCGAACATACAGATTTATGATTCCATACATCTGATAAGCATATCCGTATATGCTTATCAGATAGTTTATTTACTTTTGCAGTCGTTATGAAGAGACCTGAAACGACAATCGAGGTAAACAGGGCAAGAGCCCAGAAAGTGCAGGAGTATATCCTTAGGCACTATGGCCAGGATTTGACGTTGTCTTTGTTGGCAGAACAAGTAAACTTAGTTCCGACCTCTCTTTGTCATGTCTTTAAACAAGTGACGGGGCAGCGAGTCTATGATTACATCTTAGAAACCCGGATTAACCAGGCAGCAAGATTACTCCGAGAGACGTCTTTAGAGGTAAAAACTATTGCTTATGCATGTGGTTTCAATACTCAAACCAATTTTAATCGTCATTTCAAGCGTTTGATGGGATGCACCCCTACAGAATATCGCTTACAAAAATAGAATTATAACCAATAATTAATTAAATATGTCTAAAATGAACGGATTGTTACTTTTCATCTCGCTGATTTCGATGTTTGGTTGTTCAAACAACGAGTCGGCTGCAGAGCCACAGCCAGAAAAGGCTCAGGCCTATCAGTTGGTCAACCCCAATGCAACGGCAGAGACCAAAAAGTTGTTCAATGTCCTTTCTGAACTCTATGGTCAGAAGATTATCTCTGGCGTAGTGGCTGATGTAGATTGGAACTACCGCGATGCGGAGAATGTGTACAAGTGGACAGGTCGCTGGCCTGCTCTCAATGTATTTGACTTTATGAACATCCATGCCTCAAAGGATGTGAACCCCAAGGGCTGGCTCGACTATTCCGATGATACCTGTGTGCGGGAGTGGCATGAGGCAGGAGGTATCGTTGGCTGTATGTGGCACTGGCAGGTGCTCTGCAATGACGGGGTGAACCTTACCTGTTCGCCTGGCACCAAACCAGGAGAGACCTCTTTTGACGCTTCTCAGGTGTATGTGGATGGTACGCCAGAGAACAAGCTGGCTGTCCAGCAGATGGATCAGGTGTGCGGCTACCTGAAGAAGATGCAGAAGGCGGGCATCCCCGTCATCTGGCGTCCCTTCCATGAGGCTGCAGGTAATACCTATGAGTTTGACGGTGGTGGTGCCTGGTTCTGGTGGGGTGCTAAAGGCCCGGAGGTTTATAAGAAGCTCTGGCAGTTTATGTATGACTATTTTGTGAATAAGCAGGGACTGAACAACCTCATTTGGGTGTGGACGGCTCAGACTGGCGATGACGTCTGGTATCCTGGCGATGAGTACGTTGATATTGTAGGTCGCGATAACTACGCTGCCTTGCAATATCCGTTGATGAAGGAGTTCAAATTGCTTCAGAAGACTTATCCAAATAAGATGATCACGCTGGCAGAGTGCGGCAGCGGTGACGAGGTGAAGATGTCGCTCCTGAGTCGCATCTGGGAGCAAGGTTCGCGCTGGAGCTGGTTTATGACTTGGTATGACTATGATTACAACCACGGCAACAGCGAGGAGCATAAGTTTGCCAACGAGGCCTGGTGGCAGGATGCCTTTGCCCAGCCTTATGTGGTTTCACGTGAGCAGATCAAGGAACTTTTGAAATAATATGGGTATGAAACGGTTTTGGTTAAGTTTAATAATAGTTGCTTTGTCTTTGGGCCGCCTATCAGCATCGGAGCGTACGATTCTGATAGGTCCCAAGACGATTGGTGCCGGATGGAAAGACAATATTGTCATCAAGCCGGAGCAGTTCAAGGATGCTGGTCCTGGTGACATCATGACGGTCTATACCACAGAGGCAAAACGTACGGCTCAGATTGCCTTTCAGGATCCTAAGGATTGGCAGGCCGTCTCTCCAGAATATGGTGCGATGTCTGTTCAAGGTCCCATCCGCATGAAGATGACCGATGAGATTCTAGCAAAAACCAAGGAACGCGGTTTGATCCTTGGTGGACATGACTATAAGATAGTGCAGGTGACGCTCATTCCTGCTGCAGAGATGGTGGAACAGGTGATCTATCGTGGTCCTGGTATGCAGATGAAGGACGACTGGAGTGCTAGCATCCCCATAGCCAAAGGTGTATTTAAGAATGTGAAAGTTGGCGATGGTATCAAGTTCCTGGTGAGCAAGGTGCAGCCTGGTGCTGCCATTAAACTGATGGACTTCCGTTGGAACGTCATGGACCCCGCTGTCGATGGGGCAGCCGTGGGTGGCGACTCCTATACCTATTATATAAATGAACAGTCCCAACTCATCAAACTCCAGTTGGCAGGTCCTGATGGTATCTGTATGCGTGTAGGTGGCAAGGGCTATCGTTTCGATAAGATTGCCTTGGTGAGTTGTACGGCTGAACCCGACGAAGACCTGAGTACAGCTCAGCGTGCTCCCAAGGAGTACAAACTGCAGCCTGGCGAACTCTATCGTGGTGAGAAGGAATTCCCTAACGACTGGAGCGGCAACCTGCGTCTGACGGCAGAGCCTTTCCAGAATTGTACGGAGAACGATGTGCTCGTCATCAGTTACACGCTCTTACCAGACTTGAAAGAGGCTGGTGTCGATCCAAAGATCTCTTTCCGTGAGAACAAAGGCAAGTGGCTTGATATCACTGGAGCCAAAGAGCCTGTATGGATGGATCTCAATGGTACGGATGTGGTACTCACTTTCGACGAGGAAAGCCTTGACAAGCTGAAGACCTCAGGGCTTGTCGTCACAGGACTTGGTTTCGTACTGACACGTATCGAACTGATTTCAGCGCAATAAAGAATAATAAACTTAAAACTACTTAATATGCATAAAAGATTTCTACTCTGGCTATTACTTCTGACGTGCACATTGCAGGTCAAGGCTCAGCAGCAGATTAAGGGTCAGGTTTTCGACGGCACACTCAACGAGCCGTTGATAGGTGCCAGCATCCAGGTGCCTGGTACGACTATCGGAACCGTTGCCGACTTGGAGGGAAACTTCTCATTCACCCTACCAGAAGGAAAGTTTCTCATCCAAGTGTCGATGATCGGTTATAAGACCCAGGTGGTCAATGTGAAAGGCAAGACAGAAGTGAAAGTTACCCTTTTGGAAGATGCCGCCATGATGGAAGAGGTGGTCGTCGTTGGTTATGGTACGATGAAGAAACGCGACCTCAGCGGTTCCGTCTCACAGATCAAGAGTGAGGAGTTGATGGCTGGTGGTGCCCCTGATGTGGCACATGGTTTACAGGGAAAGATTGCTGGTGTTGATGTAAAACAGAGCGACGGCTCACCTGGTGCTGGTGTGAGTATCACGGTACGTGGTGCCAACTCGTTCACCACCAGTTCCCAACCTTTGTATATCGTCGATGGTGTGCCCTATGGCACGGATCCCAACGGCACACCTGGCAGCGATGCGAACAGTGGTAACAACCAACAGACCTCCCCGTTGACGATGATCAACCCCAACGACATCGAGAAGATCGAGGTGCTGAAGGATGCTTCCGCTACTGCCATCTATGGTTCGCGAGGTGCCAACGGTGTCGTGATCATCACTACTCGTAAAGGAAAGGTCGGTAAGCCGAAAATTGAGGTAAACACCTCTTGGAGCATCCAGCGGATAGGTCGTCGGGTGAAAATGCTCGATGCCTATAACTATGCCCGCTATCAGAATGAAGCAGCTTCCAACAGCCGTTTCTATGAGCAGGGCACACAGCAAAATCCCTATCGTGGCGAGTGGAGTTATCCATACGTAGGTGGAGAGCCTGTTTATAGCCAGGGCTCCTATAATCCTTCACCTGAAGACTTCCTGAATCCGGGTATCCGTACCGACGAATACGGCAATGTGGATGAGGTGGCAGTAGCCGATTGGCAAGATGAGATCTATCAGACTGGTTTTCTGCAGGACTACAGCGTTAATGTCAGTGGTGGTAGTGAACAAGGCTACTACTCCTTGTCAGGTGGCTACACTGATCAGAAAGGTATCATCAAGAACACAGGTTTTCAGCGTTATAACCTCGGTCTGAACATCAGCCGTCATATCACCAACTGGCTGGAAGTGGGTACAAGTCAGTATTTCACCAATGCCATTACCGATTTCCAACGCACAAACTCCGAGAATACAGGTATCATCCGTTCTGCGCTGATCTTCCCACCGACATACGGACCTCATACCGCCACAGAACAACTCGACGACCTGAACTGGTTGGCGGCCAACCCAGTGAACTACGTCAATGGTGCCAAAGATCAGTTGAAACAGATCTCCTGGTTCAGCAGTTCCTATGTGGAGGCTAAAATTGTGCCTTGGTTGAAGTTCCGTCAGAACCTCGGTCTGGGTTATAATGATAGTCATCGTGGTACCTATTATGATCGTCATACCCAGGAGGGAAAGTCGCCCAGTAATGGTAAGGCAGGTAAGGCCAGTAGCATTTGGAAGAGTCTTACTTCTGAGTCGTTGCTGACAGCTGATTATACTTACGGTGTCCATAAGTTCAATGCAGTAGCAGGTATTACCTTCGAGAAAGGTGTCGGCGAGAGCGAGTCGATGACAGCCACCAACTTTGCCAGCGATCTGACGAAAGATGCGAATATGAGTCTGGCACTCGATCGTGCCACCATCAACAGCGGTACTACCAAATCAACGCTGGAGTCGTTTCTGGCCCGTGTGAACTATACCTTCTTCGACAAATACCTGGTGACAGCCAGCATCCGTACGGATGGCAGCTCCAGCTTTGCCAAGGATCACAAGTGGGCCACCTTCCTCTCTGGTGCCCTTGCCTGGCGTGCCAGCGATGAAGCGTTTATTCAGAACCTCCATATCTTCTCTAACCTTAAGTTCCGTCTCTCTTATGGTGAGACAGGTAACCAGGGTATTGGTGCCTATCGTACGCTGACGGTGCTGCAGGCAGCCAACTATCCTTATTCGGGCACCCTTTCAAGTGGTGTCTCGATGATCGACTGGCGCGGCCCTACCAACAAGGAACTGAAGTGGGAGACCACGGGTCAGTTTAATGCCGGTATCGACATGGGCTTCTTCGAGAATCGCCTGCAGTTGACGATCGATTACTACTACAAGAAAACACGCGACCTGCTGCAGAACGTCACAATCCCCTCATCCTCTGGTTTCAGCCAGATGCTCGTCAACAGCGGCAATGTGGTGAATCAGGGTATTGAGATAGCACTCACAGCAGATATCATCCGTCAGAAAGAATTCTCTTGGAACCTCAATGCCAACTTCGCTTTGAACCGCAACAAGATCGGCGGTCTCAATGGTGATCAGTATGCCACCTCCCTGTGGTCCAAGGCTGATCAGGTATTCCTGCAGCGTAACGGCTATCCCATCGGTACCCTCTATGGCTACGTTGAGGATGGCTTCTACGACAACATCGCTGAGGTGCGCTCCAATCCGGCATACGCTGGTCTGAGCGATCAGGAGGCCTTACGCTACGTGGGAGAAATCAAGTATCGTGACCTGAATGGTGATGGTCAGATCTCTGAGGACGATCGTACCATCATCGGCGATACCAATCCGAAATTTACCTATGGCATTACCAATAATCTCTCTTGGAAAGAACTCAGCCTCAGCTTCATGCTGCAGGGCTCTCAGGGTAATGACATTCTGAACTACAACCTGACGGATATCACCATGTCTAATATCGGTAATGTCACCCGTGATGCCTATGCCGGTCGTTGGACACCAGAAACGGCTGCAAATGCCTCCTGGCCCAAAGCCACAGCAGGCTATACCCGTACCTGGCTCATCAGCAACCGTTATGTGGAGAACGGCAGTTACCTGAAGATGAAGTATGTCACCCTCTCTTACGACTGGCAGCGGCCCATCCCCTGGATTGAGAAGATTCGTTTCTCACTGACAGCCAACAATGTGTTTACCATTACGAAGTACAGTTGGTTCGATCCAGATGTGAACGCTGGTGGCTCCAATGCCTCTTGTCCTGGTGTCGACAGTTACTCCTATCCGAGTGCACGTAGTTTTACCTTTGGTTTGAATTTCGTATTTTAATAGTGAATAGTTATGAATAGAAAATATGTTATTCTGTTACTCTGTCTTTCATCATTATTCTCTCTGACAGCCTGTAACAGCTGGATAGAGGAAGATCCTGAGAGCGAGATTACCGATGAGAAGGTGGGCGATTCCTCTGAGGCACTGGACCAGTGGCTCACTGGTGCCTACTCGAAATGGATCGACGATATGTTCCGCTGGGGCTACTTCCCCCGTGTATTGGAGTTTGATGCCGACTACATCAGTGGTCCAGACTGGCTCTTCGGAACTTTCGGTGCTGGTAACTTCCAAGGCGAGAGTGATGTGGCAGATGCCTTGTGGAAAGGCTGCTACGGCATGATTGGCCGTTGTAACAATGCCCAGCGTCATATTCAGATGATGGAGAAGGTTAGCGCTGCCACGAAAAACAATGCCATCGGCGAACTGAAGTTTATGAAGGCTTTTGCCTATTTCCTCATCGTGAGGGCATACGGCGACTGTCCTATCCAGCCGGAGGAGGAGACTACTGACTATAACCAGC
>Ga0310695_10011012_pt1 | contig 13055 bp, 12 predicted proteins | sample RumenRJG_04DNA_FD_203882 | JGI IMG/M metagenome (GOLD analysis project Ga0310695, IMG submission 203882) | Bovine rumen microbial communities from Lethbridge, Alberta, Canada - RJG_04 (v2) (version 2) | ecosystem: Host-associated > Mammals > Digestive system > Stomach > Rumen | place: Canada...
ATCAGCTGTTTAACGACTGGGGCGTCGGTTCCTCCGAGTATAACAACGGCATGCTCCTTTTGCTGGCGGTCCAGGAAAACAAGGCGTGGCTGGCCTACGGTCTGGGCCTGACCTCAGATCTTGACAGCAACGATGTGGACACGATGCTGGATCGATATTTCTGGGATGACTTTGACCGCGGCAATTACGACAGTGCGGTCACCAAAATGTTCAATGCCCTGCTGCGCTGGTATGATTCCGTTTATGGCTCCCAGGTAGCCAGTGCCGGAAGCTCATATAACGGTTCCGCAGACAGCGGCTCCTATACGCCCCAGCAGGAGCAGTACTACAACAGTTATGACGGTTTTCGTCAGATCCTTCGCTTACTCATTATCGTTGCGATCCTCGTTTCTCTGTTTGGTTCCGGAAACGGCCGCGGAGGCGGCTCTTGGCTCCCCTGGTATCTGCTGTTCCGATCTGCAAATAGACGCGGGAACTGGTATGGCCGCGGCGGTCGCCCCGGCGGTGGTTTCGGCGGCGGAGGCGGCTTCGGCGGTGGATTCGGAGGCGGTTTCGGCGGCGGCAGCGGCCACGGCGGCGGGGGCTTTTCCGGCGGCGGCGGAGGCCGAAGATAAGCCAATACAGAAAAAGAATGGAGAACGAGAATGTCTATTGAAAAAGGGCGTGCCTATTTCCGCAGCCTCGGTCTGGAAGACCGTGTACAGGAGTTTGAAGTATCCTCTGCTACCGTTGAGTTGGCAGCGCAGGCCTTGGGTGTGGAAGGCGCGCGGATTGCGAAAACGCTGTCTTTCAAAACAGCGGACGGCTGCATGCTGATCCTTGCCGCGGGTGACGCCCGGATCGACAATCATAAGTTTAAAGATAAATTCCATTTCAAGGCGAAGATGCTTTCAGCCGATGAGGTGCTGGAGCTGGTCGGTCATCCTGTTGGCGGTGTGTGCCCCTTTGGCTGCAACGAGGGGATCCCCGTCTATCTGGATGACAGCCTGAAGCGTTTTGTTACGGTATTCCCCGCTGTGGGAAGTGCCAGCAGCGCCATCGAGCTGAATCTGGAGGAGCTGTTTAAATACTCCAAAGCTCTGGAATGGATCGACGTCTGCAAATTACCGGAATAAACAGTACAAAACACGCAGTCCCGAAATGGGGCCGCGTGTTTTTAATGTCGATCATTACCGACTGTCTACGATCAGGCAAGCCGCTCTCCTGGATCTCCCCCAGGCCCAGCTCCTGCCGGGCGAGGGCGAAGATCTCCGCCGCCTCCGCGTCTCTGGTATCGAACGGGTGCTCCATCTTTGCATAGACGGTATACAGGGAACCGGGATTGTCCCGCTGCGTATACCGCATGGCATAGTCTTTGTTTTCCGTGAAGTACTGCCAGTCGTGGAAGACGGTAAAGCCGCCGCCTTTCTTGGAGCCGTGATAGAACAGCTTTGTATACCCCGCCTGCCTGGCCGCCTCGTCCACCATGCGCTGGGCCTTCGTCGTGTTCCCGTTGTTGACGGCCTGCATATACTCAGCATCCCGCTCAGATTTTTGGGGGTTGCTTTTATCTGTAGTCTGTGGTATTCTGACAACAGAAGAAGTCGCTCTTCTGGGTGGCGTCGTCCCTGGACCATTGTCTACACGGCCACGGTTCCGTTTAGCGGCTCCTTCTCTTTTTATTACAAACCAGTCAACATCTTCAGTTGCCAAGACTTCATCTCTTGAACTATACTGCACTCGGCCGCCGTCACTGGCGGTCATTTTTCTATCCTCTGTGGGCAATTTGTTTTCATTTTGGGCAGATTCGTTATCGATCTGTGCAGATTCGTTCTCGGTTTGGGCATTCCGCGCGGCCTCGGTCAGGGCCTTGTCCCAGATCTTCTGCAGTTGATCCATGTAGCTGAGCTTGGCCTTGGCTTCCTCGTGGTAGGCTTCCACGCCGGAAAAGGCCTTGCGGATCTTCGCCGCCCATTCCTTCAGCCAGTCATGGATCCGGTCAAACAGGCTGGGGTTTTCCCTGGCCAGGGTGCTCACCACGCTGCTGCGCTTGAGCATCATCTCGCAGCCGTCGGCCACCACCTCGTCCAGCGCCCCGTCGAAGTCCAGCTTACCGGTGGTGTCCCGGATCTCATACTTTCCGCTCTCCCGATCCTGCGATTGAGGAATATATACCAGATCCTCCTCCCCCTTGACAAGAGCCGGCAAATCTTTTACACTGATTTCAGAAAGCGTTGAAGGGTGCTTGTCGGGCACTGGGTTTCCCCGAGTGCTGGACGGTGCTGAACTGGATGCGCTTTCTTTTTCTATGCTCTTCTGGGCTTCTGAATCAGTCTCAAAAGCCTCTGTATACTGCTCGGCGGTCCGCAGCCCACACAGCCGGTACGTGCAGTCCGGTTCCACGTAAGAAACGGGCTATGAAGTCTGGGAGAGTTATCATCTCCTTTTCTTCACAGCCCATTCTGTTTACAGGATCACCTTATTGAAATTCTTTTTCCCGCGTTTGAGGATCACGCCATTCTTCAGCTCCGCCGCGGTAAAGCTGAGCCCGATGTCATTGACCTTCACATCATTTACCGTGACACCGCCCTGCTGTATGTTCCGGCGCGCGTCGGATTTGGAGGGGCACAGCCCGGTCTTCACCAGCAGCGTCATGATATCGATCCCGCCGCCGGTCAGATCGTCCGGGCTCAGCTGCGTGGTCGGCATGTTCTCATCACTGCCCTTGCCGGAAAAAAGCGCCTTTGCGGAAGCTTCCGCTTTTTTCGCCTCTGCCTCTCCGTGGACCAGGCTTGTCAGCTCATAGGCCAGGATCTCTTTGGCCTTGTTCAGCTGATTGCCCTCCCAGGCGGCCATCTCCTCGATCTGATCCAGGGGCAGGAAGGTCAACATACGGATGCACTTGAGCACATCAGCATCGCCCACGTTGCGCCAATACTGATAAAAATCATAGGGGCTGGTCTTATTGGGATCAAGCCATACGGCATTGCCGGCGGTTTTGCCCATCTTGTTGCCCTGAGAGTCAGTCAGAAGCGTGATGGTCATGGCATGGGCGTCCTTGCCCAGTTTCTTGCGGATCAGTTCCGTGCCGCCCAGCATATTGCTCCACTGGTCGTCACCGCCAAACTGCATGTTGCAGTCATAGTGCTGGAAAAGGTAATAGAAATCATAGCTCTGCATGATCATATAATTGAATTCAAAGAAGCTCAGGCCCTTCTCCATCCTCTGCTTGTAGCACTCGGCCCGCAGCATGTTGTTGACAGAGAAGCACGCTCCAACTTCCCGGAGCACATCCACATAGTTCAGATCCAGCAGCCAGTCGGCATTGTTGACCATCAGGGCCTTGCCATCACTGAAATCGATGAAACGCTCCATCTGGCGTTTGAAGCACTCGGCATTGTGGTTGATATCCTCACGGGTCAGCATCTTGCGCATATCAGTCCGCCCGGAAGGATCGCCGATCATGGTAGTCCCGCCGCCGATCAACGCGATAGGCTTATTGCCCGCCATCTGCAGGCGCTTCATCAGGGTCAGCGCCATAAAATGGCCGGCCGTCAGGCTGTCCGCCGTACAGTCAAAGCCGATGTAGAAGATGGCTTTGCCATTATTGACCATCTCACGGATCTCTTCCTCATTGGTGACCTGCGCGATCAGGCCGCGTGCAACCAGTTCCTCATAAATCCCCATGTTTTCTTCCTCTTTTACCTTTCCTTTTGAATCATAGATTCCGCCAGCTCAGCGGCAAATTCGATGTAAGCGGGACAGTGGCTCTTATCCCCTTTCAGTTGTTCACAGCGCAGGCAGCCAAACTGCTCCTGGAACGCAGTGCAAAAGGCTTTGGCCAGTGCTGCGATCTTCTCTTTGGCTTCCAGATCCTTTGCGTCCACAAAGGGGTTAGCCAGTCCAACAGCCATCACGCCCCCGGAGACGGCGCCGCATACTTCATTGCAGCGAAGTCCCCCGCCGAAGCCCGCGCTGACAGCAAGAGCCGTCTGATCATCAAGGCCGGTATAATCCCGGCAGGAAGTCAGCACGCTCTGCGCACAATTAAAACCACTCAGATGCTGTTTTGTTGCTTCTTCTTTGACCCCCATGGATCGCATCCTCCAACGAATACATTTTCTGTACAGACCGTTTCAGGCCTTCCGCAGATCATAATTTGCCTGGATACAGCTGATGGCCTGGGTCAGCGCACGGTTGACCGGAGTCGGGATCCCGAGCTCATCGCCGTACCGGGCGATCGCCCCGTTCAGATGCAGGATCTCCGTCTGCCGGTGGTTGAGAAGCACATCCTGTGCCATGGAGGGATAATAATCGGCAAAGCCCGCAGCCAGACGCGGCAGCTCCTGCTGCATCTCGGGCCACAGATCTCCGGCCCCCGCAGCCTGTGCCACCTGACAGGCCTCCTTCCAAACGCAGAGGACCAGCTCTCTCCCCTGCTCATTGGCCAGGATCGCGCCGACCTTCAGGCCCAGAAGAGCGGAAACCGTGTTGTAGCCGCTGTTGGAGATCGCCTTGCGCCAGATATAGGGCCAAATGTTCTCTTCATAGCTGGCGATGCAGCCGCCTTTGGCAAAGCATTCCTGCAGCCACAGGCCCGCTGTACGGCTGGCCTCACTCTCACAGGCGGGTCCGAAACGCATAACGATACCGGATTCCGGCTTGCTGACGCATACGCCGGGCTCAGGCAGTTCCGTGCCGATCTGGCCGAAGCCGCAGAGGATCCGCTCTGCGGGCACATACTGCTTGAGCACATAATCGTTATCAAGGCCGTTCTGCAGAGAAATCAGAACCGTATGATCATCGATGCAGGGCATCACGGAGGGCATAATGTTCTCCGTCTGGGTCGCCTTGACCATGATGATCACCATATCCATAACGCCGATCTCACTTGCGTTGTAAGCACAGGTAAAGCCCGTCAGCAGCTCCTCTTCGCCGTTGAGGCGAAAGCGCAGGCCCTCAGCCGCGATCTTGTCCATATGCGCCTTGTACATATCCACCAGGTACATATCCGCGCCGCCGCGCTTCAAATAAGCCGCGAACACGCTGCCCGCCGCGCCGCTTCCGATCATAGCAATTTTCATGCCAGCATCCTCCATTCATTGATGTTCGAGTTTATACTTCTCCGCAGCTGCCAATTGTTCTTCCGCACCGGCCAGCGTGATATCTGTGATATGATCGCCGCCGTGCAGTCTGGCAAGCTCATGGCATCTTCCGGAATGATCCAAGGGGACGACCTCTGTATATGTCCTTCCGCCGCGCTCTTCCTTGTTGATCAGATAATGTCTGTCCGCCATTGCGGCGATCTGCGGCAGATGGGTCACGCACATGACCTGCTTTCCCGCGGAGACGGAGTAGAGCTTCTCCCCTACCCGCTGCGCCGCGATCCCGGAAACGCCGGTATCGATCTCGTCAAAAATCAAAGTCCCGACCGGATCGTCAGCCGCAAAAACATTTTTCATGGCCAGCATGATCCGGCTCAGTTCACCGCCGGAAGCGATCTTGCTGATGCGTCCCAGCTCCTCACCGGCGTTGGCCGACATGATAAAGCGCACAAGATCCGCGCCGCTTGCGTCAAACCCAAACGCATTGTCTATCGGCATAAACTCCACGGCAAATCGCACCGAGGGCATACTGAGCTCTTTCAATTCCGCAACGATTCTCTTCTGGAGTTCTGAAGCGGCAGCTTTTCGCGCCTTGCTCAACACAGCCGCCGCTTTCCGGCAGGTTTCCACCTGAACGGAAAGCTCTTTTTTTAATTTTGCGCTGCGTTCGTCCGCATACTGGATATCCTCCAGCTTCTCCCTGCATTGTACAAGGTATTCCAGCAGCGCCGTATCGTCCCGGCCGTATTTTCGTTCCAGCTTTCCCAGAAGAGACAGCCGCTCTTCCAATTGGTTATACTCTTCCGGAGAAAAGTCCAGGCTTTCCCGAAAGTCCCGCAGCTGCTCCGAGGCGTCCGTCAGTGAGAAGATCGCTTCCCGGATGGCGGATGCCGCAGGTTCCAGATCAGTGGTAATCGACGCAGACCGCTCTGCGTAATAAAGTGCGTTCTGTGCCATGGAAACGGCATTATCGTCATTCCCATCAAGCAGGGTGACAGCGTTGTCCAAAGCCTCTGTCAGCTTCTCAGCGTTGCGTAGCAAATCCCGTCGAGCGCTGAGGGCGTCCTTTTCTCCGCTCTTCAGCTCTGCGCGCTCAAGCTCCTGGATCTGATAGCGCAGGCTGTCGCTGAGCCGTTCCTTTTCGATCTCATCCATTTCCAGCCGCTTGAGTTCTTTTTGGATCTGTTTTACTCTCAGATATTCTGTTTGAAAAGCCCGGATCGGCAGGTCCAAGGCCCCAAAACGGTCCAGATATTCCAGATGACGGCGCTCGTCCATCAACTGCCTGCCGTCGTTTTGCCCATGGATATCCACAAGCAGCGCGGCAAGCTCCTTCATCTGTGCCGCGGTCACCGGGACGCCGCAAACCCGACAGCTGCTTTTTCCGTCGGCGCTGATCCGGCGCTGAAGGATCAATTCGTCCTCGGCTTCGATCTCGTTATCCGCAAGCCAGTCTTCTGTGCCGTCTATGTCAAAGACTGCTGTCACAAGCCCTTTTTCCGCGCCATGACGGACCAGCTCCCGGCTTACGCGTTCCCCCAAGACCGCACCGATGGCGTCAATCACAATGGATTTACCAGCGCCCGTCTCACCTGTCAGGACATTCAAGCCCTCGGAAAAATGGATATCCGCCCGCTCTATGACCGCTATATTCTCAATATGCAAATCATTCAGCATAGCTTTTTCCCTGCCTGGATCCTCTCAGAAAAGCATCTCGATCTCGTGGCACAGGGCCTGTGCCGCTTCATTGTCGCGCATCGCAAGAAACGCCGTATCGTCTCCGGCGAGGGTTCCCACCAGTCCCTGAATATCCATCGCGTCGATGGCGGAGCAGGCCGCGGAAGCAAGTCCCGGCAATGTGCGGATCACAAACAGATTCTGAGCCACATCATAGGAGACCACGCTCTCTTTAAAAATAGTGCGCAGTCTTTGCTCGGTACCATCCGCCTCCGCCTTGCTGCTGGCCACATAGCGATAGTTTCCATTGGGGCCAAGTTCCTTGACCAAGCGCATATCTTTGATATCTCTTGAGAGGGTAGCCTGCGTGCTTTTGACCCCACGCTCCGCCAAGGCCTTCAGGAGCTGATGCTGTGTTTCAATTTCCCGTTCGGCGATAATTTCCAAAATTGCGTTCTGTCTGCCTGGTTTCATGCCGCGTCCCTCCGTTATCTCAATTTTTCATAGGCGATCTCATAGAAGCTCTTCAGTCCCAGATTCGCCATATTGGTGTAGTGACTGGATCGAAAAACACGGACGATATCGCCGTTTTCCAGATCCATCACAGGATTTCCGTCCACTGACATATAGGCCCTGCGCCCGTGCAGCTTCTCCGTTTTGACCTGGATCGTCCGCTGCGGGTCCAGCACAAAGGACCTGGCGCCCATCACATGGGCGCAGATAGGACTGATGATCAGATTTTCCGCGTCCGGCTCCACGATGGGCCCACCGGCCGACATGGAGTAACCGGTGGAACCGGTGGGTGTGGAGAGGATGATGCCGTCGCCGGAGAAGCTGGTGATCGTATCCCCGTCACAGCTGGCCGTCAACTGGATGCAGTCGCCATAGCCGTGCAGCACAATATCGTTGAGGGCATGATCGGTATAAATGACCTGTCCGTTTCGCACCAGACAAACCTCGATCATCATCCGGCGGCTTATTTTATAGTCTCCTCTGGCCGCATCAAGGATAAGCGACAGATCCTCCGGCTCCAAGGCCGTCATAAAGCCCTTGGTGCCGAGATTGACGCCCAGGATCGGGATCGGAAGATCATGCAGCTGACGCACTACGGAAAGTATCGTCCCATCCCCGCCGATCACGATGCACAGATCGCAGTCTCTCACGACTTTATTCAGCGGCTGCACCGCCACATCCTCCGGCAAGACCTCCGGGTCATCTTCCGCAAATACCGGGCAAACCACCGATGCGAAGCCCGCTTCCGCGAGCATGGTGCAGGCTCTTCGCGTCAGTTCAAGATTGTTATCCCGGAAAGGGTTAGGGCATACAGCAATCATGGTCATCCACCCTCATAAAGCATCATGGGAAGCAGCCACCACAGCATCCACGTCGATGACCGCGGCAGGCCCTTCACTGTTTTTCATATGGCAAATATATTCAATATTGCCTTCGGGCCCTTTGATGGGCGAATAGTCCAGACCCTCAACGCGCAGGGACCGGGATGCGGCGAAGTCCAATATCTGCCGGATCACCTCTTTGTGTACCGAGGCATCCCGTACGACGCCTTTCTTCCCCACGGCCTCCCGGCCGGCCTCAAACTGCGGTTTGATTAGGCAGATCAGATCCGCCCCATCCTTCAGAAGTTGCTGCACCGCCGGCAAAACCAGGCGGATCGAGATAAAAGACACGTCCATAACGGCCAGATCCAGCGGTTCCGGGATCTCCGCTTCGCTGATATAGCGCAGATTCGTCCGTTCAATATTCACCACGCGTTCATCCGTGCGAAGCTTCCAGGCCAGCTGTCCGTAGCCCACATCAACAGCGTAGACACGCGCGGCCCCGTGCTGCAGCAGCACGTCGGTAAAGCCGCCCGTGGATGCGCCGCAGTCTATGCATACTTTCCCGGAAGGGTCAACGGGAAACACCTTTAAGGCCTTGTCCAATTTATAGCCGCCGCGACTGACAAAGGGCAGCGTTTCCCCATGGATCTCCACGGATGCGTCGGGGGCGACCGGTGTGCCGGGCTTGTCCATACGCTGTCCGTTCACAAATACGACGCCGCTCATGATGGTCGTTTTGGCGCGTTCACGACTTTCGGTAAGACCGCGTTCAAAGACCAACTGGTCCAGTCTGACTTTCTTCATACCGTCTCCGCTCTGTCACGTCAAGTCCATTGCGGCTTTCACAATGGCCTGTACATCCAGGCCCCGATCCCGGAGGAGCAGCTTTCGGTCTCCATGGGGCAAGATCCCGTCGCCCAGATTCAAAAGCGCTGCTTTTTTCAGGCGCAGTCCCAGCAGCTCGGCCTGAGCCAGGATGCTGGTACCGAGACAGTCCGCAGCGCAGACTTCTTCCGCCGCAACAAGGCGGCCGGTCTTCTTCAAAGAGTCCATCACCAGGGGATACACATCCCCTGCGATCCGATTGATCTTGAGGACCTCGGCGGATATTCCCTTTTCTTCCAGGCCGTCTGCCGCAGAGAGCGCCTCATTGATCAGCATGCCATAGCTTACGATCGTCACATCGCCGCCTGTTCGGATTCGCTGTTCCGGTCCCTCAGAGCAGCCGGTATAGTTCCCCTCTCCGCCCCTGGGATAACGGATAGCCACGGGACCGTCCGATTCAAACAGTGCCGCGCGAAGCATCTCGCGAAGCTCCGCATAGCTGGCAGGGCAGAAAATCGTCATGCCGGGTACGGAACGCAGGAAGCTCACATCAAGGATGCCGTGATGTGTCTCCCCGTCTCCGCCGACGATACCGGCACGATCCACACCCAGGACCACATGCAGCTTCTGCAGGGCCACATCATGGATCAGCATATCGTAGCCACGCTGCAAAAAGCTGGCGTACACCGCGAAAACAGGGATCGCCCCCTGCTTAGCCATGCCTGCCGCCATAGATGTCGCATGCCCTTCTGCTATGCCGACGTCTTGAAAACGGTCCGGGAATCTGGCGGCAAAACGATCCAGTCCGGTACCGCAGGACATGGCAGCGGTAATGGCTGTGATCCTGCTGTCCGCTTCCGCAAATTCGCATAAGTATTGGCCAAAGCGGTCGGAAAAGCTCTCCCCGGAACACTTCAACGCGCCGGTGGCCGGATCAAAGGGTCCAACGCCATGGTACAGCTCCGGGTGCTCCTCGGCATAGCTGCAGCCCTTGCCTTTTTTGGTCAGCACATGGACAATGACGGGCTCACGCAAATCGCGCGCCCAGCGCAGGATAGATTCCAGCTTTGAAACATCATGTCCATCCACAGGTCCGATATAATTCAGATCCATGGCGCTGAACATATTGCCTGGCAAAACCGTATCCTTTATTCTTTCCTTGATTTTATGATTGAACTGATAAATCGCCGGCACTTTGGAAAAAGCCTCTCGGTACGCCCGCTTGAAGCTGATATAGCTGGGCTTCACCCGCATCCGCTGCAACTGCCGCGCGATCCCGCCAACATTGGCGTCAATGGACATGTTATTGTCGTTAAGAATGATCACCAGCGGTTCTTTACTGGCAGCGGCCCCGCACAGTCCTTCATAGGCAAGACCGCCGGTCAGAGCGCCATCGCCGATCACGGCCACGACATCATAATCCAGCCCCAACATCGTCCGCGCCTTGGCCATTCCCAAAGCGACCGATACGGAGTTGGACGCATGCCCGGCAATAAACGCGTCGTCATCGCTCTCATAGGGCTTCGGAAACCCCGACAGACCGCCGTATTGACGCAATGTGGAAAACTGTTCCCTCCGTCCGGTGATGATCTTGTGGGTATAGCTCTGATGCCCCACGTCAAACACCAGGCGGTCTTTCGACGTATCATAAACGCGGTGCAGCGCAACCGTCAATTCCACTGTTCCCAGATTGGAGGCCAGATGGCCGCCGGTTTTGGAAACACTGTCGATCAAGAATTGCCTGATCTCCGCGCACAGCGGCTTCAAGTCTTCCGTTTTTAGTTTCTTCACATCCCCGGAGGAATGAACGCTCTCCAATATACCCAAAGCTTACCCCTATCCGGCTTGCCGGAAATATTCAATTGCGCCGTTGCGCAAGAGAATCCGCCAGCGCAAAGAGAAAATCTGTGTCTTTGTATGCCTGCCGCAGAGCATTTTTCGCTTGCTCTGTAAGCCGCTCAACCAGCTGTCTGCAGGCATCTTCTCCAAGCAAAGCCATATATGTGTTTTTGTTTTCCTGCGCGTCGGAGCCGATGGGTTTCCCAAGCTCCTCCTTGGTACTCAAAACATCCAGCATATCGTCGCGGATCTGAAACGCCATGCCGATCGCAGCGCCGAACATAGCCGCCGCCTCCAGCTGTTCTTCCGTACCGCCGGCCGCGGCAACACCCATCTGGCATGCGCCGATCAGAAGCGCGCCGGTTTTTCTGCTGTTGATCTCGTTGAGCTGCGCTTCGCTAAGCTGCTTTCCCTCGCCCAGCATATCCAGATATTGGCCGCCGCACATGCCGTCCAGGCCGACCGCCCCTGCCAGGATTTCCGCGCAGCGGGCACGCCTGTCAGCCGGTAATCCGCTCCTGAGGATGGTTCCGAAGGCCTCCGCCTGCAGCGCATCCCCGGCCAAAGTCGCTGTGCACTCGCCATAGATCACATGGTTTGTCGGACGCCCCCTGCGCAGGTCGTCATTGTCCATGCAGGGCAGGTCGTCGTGGATCAGGCTGTAGGTGTGCAGCATCTCAATGGCGCAAGCCACCGGAAGCGCTTCTTTCACATTGCCGCCGGAAAGCCGGCAGAATTCCAGAACCAGAATAGGCCGGATCCGTTTGCCGCCGGCAAGAAGGCTGTAACGCATCGCCTCCGCCAGTCCGTGCATCGGAAAATCCGCATCGGTCAGAAACTGCTTCTGGAGCGCTTCATCCACAAGCCGCTTATAATCGTCCCTTGTCATATTACGCCTCATCCTCAAAAGGAAGTTCCTCCGGCTGGCGGTCGGCTCCCTTTCTCAGTTTCACTACTTTTTGCTCCGCTTCATCCAGCATTTTGCTGCACGCGCTGAGAAGCTTAGTCCCCTCTTCGAACAGGGACAGCGAATCGCTCAAAGGAAGATCTCCTTTTTCCAGATGCCGGACGATCTCATCCAATCTGGTCAAAGACTCCTCAAAGCTTGGTTTTTTTGCAGCCATACTCAATTCTCCTCTACGTGTTCGACCCTGCAGTCTGCATGGCCGTCGGAAAAAAAGACTTTAACAGGATCCCCGGGAGAAAGCTCGCCTGCGCGTTTCACCGTCTGTCCCTCGGGACCCACAGTGATGGAATAGCCCCGGGACAAGACCCTGAGAGGACTCATCGCGTCCAATGACGCCGCAAGCCGAACGAACTCCTGTTTTTTCCCTGACACTGTTTTATCCGCCGCGGCGCTCAAACGATCCCGCATATGGTCCAGTTCGATCCGTCGGTTGTCGATATATACGGTCGGGTCGCTGAGCGCACGTTTTTCCCGCAGTGTTTCCAATCGCTGGGCAGCCTGCGTCAGTTTTTTCTGGATGGCCTGGCGGGAGCGAATATCGTAAGCCTCCAGACTCTCCAGCATCTCATGCCAGTCCGGTACGGCGATCTCCGCGGCGTTGGAGGGCGTCGACGCTCTCCGATCCGCCACATAGTCGGAAATGGTCACATCCGGTTCATGGCCGACCGCCGAAATGACCGGGATCTCCGATGCATAGATCGCCCTGGCTACCCGCTCGTCATTGAAGGCCCAAAGATCTTCGATGGAGCCGCCGCCTCTGCCTGTGATGATCACATCTGCAAGCCGAAACTCATTGGCATAGCGCAGCGCGCCCGCGATCTCAGCCGGGGCCTCTGCCCCCTGGACGCGCACCGGCAGCAGCAGCACCTTGGTCATGGGCCATCGATGTCCCAGGATCCGGATCATATCATGGATCGCAGCGCCCGCTGAAGACGTAATGATCGCGATCTTCTCCGGGAATTGCGGCAGAGGCTTTTTGTGCGAAGGCTCAAACAGGCCCTCGCCGGCCAGCTTCTCTTTCAGCTGCTCAAACGCGATCTGCAGATCGCCGGTCCCCTCCGGAACCAGAGCAGAACAATACAGCTGATAGGCCCCATCCCGCGGATAAACGGATACCCGGCCAAAGGCCGTGACCCCCATCCCGCTCTCCGGGCGAAAGCGCAGCCTGGACGCGCTGCTTTTAAACATCACGCAGCGCAGACTGCTCTCGTTATCCTTCAATGTAAAATAATGATGGCCCGAAGGATAGATCTTGTAGTTGGACAATTCTCCCCTGACGCAGACATCCGAGAGCATGGGGTCCAGCTCGAAAAGCCCTTTGATCCG
>Ga0310695_10011014_pt1 | contig 13050 bp, 6 predicted proteins | sample RumenRJG_04DNA_FD_203882 | JGI IMG/M metagenome (GOLD analysis project Ga0310695, IMG submission 203882) | Bovine rumen microbial communities from Lethbridge, Alberta, Canada - RJG_04 (v2) (version 2) | ecosystem: Host-associated > Mammals > Digestive system > Stomach > Rumen | place: Canada...
CCGCCGTCTGTGGACACGTAGAGGCAGGACGACCACGGGCTCCCGCCCCAGTGCGCGACGGGGAAAGCCCATGTTCCGTCTCTGAGGACCGTCGGCTTGCACATCATCACGCCTTCCGCGATTGCGCGAGCTGTCGGCGGTTCTGGCGGAACCTCGTCGGCGTTCGGCAATGTCGCCATCATGAGGGCATCGTTCCTGGCGTCGTATCCGCCCCCGCTCCGGTCCCGGCAGGATCGGTCGGTCCATGTCCATCGAAGAGTTCCGTCCGGCGCAACCCAGACTTCGGGGTCGAACGCCCTCCTCATGCCCCCGCCGTCCGGATCGGCCACAAAAATCTCGTTCCACGTTCCTCCGCCGTCGCCGCTCGTGGCGAGAACGACGTAGTTGTTCACGTCTTCCGCCGGCGTGACACCACAGTACCACGTCGCCCAGAGCCGCCCGTTCGGCGCGACGGCGATGCTCGGAACGAGCGTAGCGGCGCGCTTGATCGGCGCATGTTCCTCCGGATCCGGAGCCCTTACGTAGCAGGATAGCTTACACCCTGTCTCGGCATCGACAGCTGCAGGGGCAAGCAATCCGGACGCGAAGAGGACCTTCGGATGATCCGTGCAGAGCCCGTCGACGCCGATTTCGACGAGTTTGTGGTAGACTTCCGCCGAACCGCCGCCCTGATAGGGAATCGCCGTGAAGCCGACGCCGTGCTCGCGCAGTTCGTCCCGAAGACGCTTGAGATACGCCTCGCCCGGCACGAACGGCTCTTCGCCCTTCGGGTCGTAGTTGACGTCGATGCAGACGATCGTGACGCCCTTCCACTCGCCCTTGCGCGCCTCGGCCAGCATCCTGTCACACCGAGCCTCGCCCCTCGACACGGACTCGGCGTCGTGCTTTGAGGTCCCAGGGCCGAGCCAGAGGCGCGATTTGCCCTTCCCGCCAGTGATGGCGTGCCACTTCGCGATATCCCGGTAGGAACATGTCGTGTAGTATGTCTGTCCGAGCAGCCCCGCCGCAACGGCGCGCTCGGCGAGGAACTCCGGACCGATCCCCTTGTCGTCGACAAAGATCGTGTATGTTGGATGGCCCTTCATCGCGGCAAATACCTCGTCAAGCGAAGGCACCCTCTCGCCTGCAAACGCATCGCCCAGGTAGCGCCCCACGTCGACACGGCGTATCTCTTCGAACGTCAGCTTGGAGACGGCATTTGTCAGAAGCCGCTCGTCACCGGACGCGACCCGCCCCGTCCGGCGCATATTCCCGTCGTGCAGCATGATCGGGACACGGTCTCCGGTAAATCGGCAGTCGCACTCCACGCCTGCACCGTTCGCCCATGCCCACCTGAACGTCTCAAGCGTATTGTCCGGCCGATCACGGGCGCCGCCGCCGCGGTGGACGTGCGAGAGTCCCGGCGTCAGCGCAGCGGACGCAGTGGACGCGACAAGAAGAAGGACGGGGGCAAGAAGAACTTTCATGTCGCCACATTATATCACAAACCCGCGCCGCGTCTCTCGACAGATGGCGATAACTTGATATGTCATGCGAGAAAGGACTCCTGACACTGTGCTACAATCTTCGCGATTCGTGTAAAAAAGGGATTCTATCGACATGACACTCGTTCTGGCAGCATGCGCCTCGGCTCTGACGACGAACATCTGGACGGCAAGTTCGTCTCGCTTCATGTACCCGCCGAAACTCGAATTCCCCGCCCTGCGCGGCGAAACCAACGCGACCTGCGAAATCGCGGGGGCGAACGGCGTGACGCAGGTCGTGTCGTGCGCCGGAGCCATTCTCGACCTCGCCCCGGTCTGGGATTCGCTTCCCGTCGGATACGTACACCTGAAGGCCATGTCGTCCAAAGGCGAAAGCAAAAGGTTCTTTTGGAAAAAGGCGATGTTCAGGGAAGGCGCGTACGACAAGGCAAAATGCACCTACGGCGAATGCGCCGCCAAGTGCTTCCGCTACCTTCTCGACATGCCAGCGATGCGCCATCTCGAGGAAAAGGGCGAGCCCGACCCAAAATACTCCCTGAACTGCTATCCGAACAAGATGTGCCAAGCGCTGATCTCCGGCTTTGTCCATCACGCCGCGAAACGCCCGGAAGACGCGGATCGCTCGCTGCGCATCGCGCGGCAGGCGGCAGACTGGCTGATTTCCGTCTCCGAGAAAGACGGTGCGCCGCTCGCCGGTTTTCCGCCAACCTACCAAGGCGAGAAGTTCACGGCGAAAAACTATGCCGGGCAGATTATGCTGAACTACCCATGCACTGCGGCAAGCGCGTACATCGCGCTCGCCAAGGCGACCGGCGAAGGCAAATACCTTGACGCTGCGAAGAAGATCGCGGAGACCTACCTGAGACTTCAGGGCGAGGACGGCACATGGCCGCTCAAGCTGCGCGCGGCGGATGGCAGCGACGTCTGCCCGAACCGGCTTATGCCACTCGCCGTCATTGACATGTTCGAGACGTTGTTCGCCGAAACTGGCGACAAACGCTTCCGCGACGCCGCAGACAGGGCATTCTGCTATCTCGAACGCGGACCGATGGTCGATTGGAACTGGGAGGGGCAATTCGAGGACGTTCGGCCTTCGAAAAAATACTACAATCTCACAAAACACAATGTCTGCTCCGCCGCCATCTACGCGCTCAAACGCTTTCCCGGCACGCAAAAGTGGATTGACTTCGCCAAGGACGCGGAGCGTTTCTCCGAAGACCAGTTCATTGACTGGGAAGTCCCCTACGGCGTGAACAACCCGCCGGTTTGGGGGCCCTTCGCGCACAAGAAATGGCAGAACCAATTCGCCGGATGGCACTGCCCCGCCGTAATGGAGCAATATGAATGCTATGTGCCGGTGGACGCCTCTGCGGCAAAACTCATACGCCTCTATCTCGCGCTCCACAAGGCGACAGGGCAAGAAATCTACCTGAAAAAGGCGCGGGCGCTCGGCGATCAGGCCACAGTTGTCCAATACAAAAACGGCTTAATCCCGACATGGTGGGGCTCGAAGACGCCCGGCAACGGCGACTGGATCAATTGCACGATTGCAACAGCCCGAGCGTTGGAGCAGCTTTCGGACGCCTGCGGCGAGTGACTACGCCAGACTGAAGACGTCGGAAAGCATCTCCATTCCCTTCCGCCCGAAGCACTCGACCGGACGGACGGCGAAGCGGACCGCTTTCGCCTCCTTCAGTTCGGAAACGGCGAAAACGGCTTGGGCGGACTCCGCCTCGTGCGACGGCGGGAGATAGAAACTCTCGGAATGGACGCGCTTCACGGCGACGGGAATCTCGACATCCTCGCGGCGGACGACGAGCGCCGAAACTTCGTAGTCGTGGACGCGCGACGTCGCGGAGGGCTTCGCCGCCGGAAACGAGACGACAATCTGATCCGTCTCGCGCTTCCTCCTGTCCCTCCCCATGCGGCGCTCGACCGCCACGCGGGCATCCGGCGCAAAGGACGGCGCGACAGCCGCCGCACACCGCGGCGCGAACGCATACGGCCGCGTTCCATCCAACGGCACCACCCAGTCGGGGCCGAGACTTTCGCCGAAGACAAACTCACGGCGAGCAAAGACGATCCTGTCGCCGAAGACGCTCACGAGCATCCCCTGCCGGCCCTTGTGCTCGGGGAGAAGCGGCATCTGCTTGACGACGCTGTCGTGGTCTTCGCCGTTCTCGCGCCCGTACTGCGCGAAGATGTACTTGAGCGAGCCGGTCCCGACCGAGGTGAACGCGCCCTGCCAAATCGTGCGCTCATCGGTCAGCGAATAGTGCGAATGGCCCGAAAACGCGACGGCGCCCGGGAACTTCTCGAGTGCGCGCGTGGCGACGCCGTGGTCGTTTCCCCACGCCCACGGTCCCTGGACGGTGTCGCCGGGATGCGGATGCTGGATGTGGAAAAACGGCTTTCCGCCGCGCAGACCGAGACGGTCGGCATTTTCCTGCAAAAACGCATCGAGCCCCTTCTCCGCGCCCCAGTGCGCCCCGATGAACGCATAACCCTTGACGGTCTTGGACCAAATCGGCTTGTATGGCTCTGCGAAGAGACGCTCCCAGACGCGCGCGCGATTGTCGTCGAAGCCGATGGCCCGCGCACGTTTGTCGGCCTCGTCCTTGTACTGGCCCTTTCCGCCCCAGGCCCAGCCGAGCAAATCGTGGTTGCCATAGACGAAAAGCCTCTCGACGCGGCGGCCGTCCGGCGTCTTGCCGCCGGGGAAAACGTCATTCCAGACGCCCGCGGCGAGTTCGAGTTGGAATATCTGCCCGGAGTCGGCGACATCGCCGGCGACGACAACGCCGTCGGCTCCGTTGTCGCGGAAATACTCGAGCGCCTTCCGGAACGTCGCCTCGTCGCCCGCGCGATTGATGTGCACGTCGCTCAAGACGCCAAGGACAAGATTCGGCTTCGCGTCCGCCATGGCTGCAGCGGCGCCTTCAAACGGGGAAACCCCTGCTGCGGCAATCGCCCCGTAGAGAAAGGTCCGTCTCGAAATCCCGGCCATGGCTACCTCACGAAAAGGACGAGGCCGGCCTTCTTCTCGATCGACCAGTCGTTGCCCGTCCGCGTGACGGCGTAGACCTTCCCTTCCGGAAAGGAGAACGTCGGTTCGCCCTCGACGGCACCCGTGACGGACAGAACGGTATGCGTCCCGCCCATCGCGTCGGCAATGCCGGAAATCTCGAACGTCGCGTTCTCGAACACCGCGTCGCCGTCGATGACGATCGGGTCAAGCCGCTTGTTCGCACCAATATGCGCGACGGCGAGCGTCCCCCTGTTCGTGACGACGCCATCGCAGACGATATCGATGTTGGAGAGATTTCCCGCGAACACCGTCCCGTTCGTGACCGTAAGCGTCGGCGACGCGCCGTCAAGCGCGGACATCTCCGCTCCTGCCGGGAACGTCAGCCTCGTCGACGCCGAAACCGCGCCGCCAAACGCGGCAGACGAGTTCGCGTCGAACGTCAGCGTCCCAATCGAGACGTCGTTGGAGAACACGAGCGAAGAGCCTACGAGCTTCATGTTGCCCGTGCCTGAAAACGCATTGCCCATCGCATAGCCGGATTTGTTCTCGAAATTGAGATAGGCGTTCGCACCGTTAACCTGGACATCGCCAAAACCGAGCGTGCCATACTGAGTGACATGAAGAAGATGGTAGTCATCTACCACCGTCGCCCCCGCATATGCATTAGTCCCCCTGAAATAGACGTCCTGCTCGCCTTTAAGGAAGTGTATCTGCCCGTCGCCGTCAATGGGGCCGTTAAAATAGATTCTCTTGTATTGGGAATTCTTGCGCCGGTTGTTGTACCCCTTGAAGACGACCTTGTGCTTGATTGTAACCGCGCCGTTGAAATTGACCTGCTTGTTTCCGTTGTACACGCGATGGAAATAAAAAGACGGCGGTGCGTCGCTTGAGGTGTTCGAGCCGGGGCCGGTGAAATGCACATGCCCGTTGAGGTTGTACGTGCCGGCGGTGGTTCCGTGGTAGAAAGTCGCCCCGTAGAGCGAATTGCCGCGGATATAGATGTCATTGTCAATCGCCGTCAGCGACGAGTCGGTGAAATTGAAATATGCCCCGTCGAACCAGGCCGGACCCGACCATTTCCAGTTCGCGGCAGTAAGATTGAACCTTAGATGATTGCCCGTCCCAAAATGCCGGGAGGCGAAAATCACGCCCCTTTCGCCGGTAATGGCGACATTGCCAAACGTCAGGTTCGGCATTGTCGTGGTCTTTGCCACCCAGATTATCCCCTGCGACGAGCCAAACGCGATTTCTCCGTCTCCGGCCACTACCGGGGAAGTGCCGTTGTAGCCGTAATAGAAAAGCATTCCGGCCGGATCCGTTCCGTTGCCAACCGTCAGCTTCTTGCCTTCTGGAACGGTGAGGGTGTAGGCACCCTCGACAGATACGCCCTTGACATGAGAATCCTCGTCGATCGTAGTGGCGGAAGTCAGCTTCACTATGTCGTTCTCGCCCGCCACGTCAAACCCCGAAACCGTATCCGCCGGCATGATGCCGCTCGCATCCGTGTATTTCAAGAATGACGCAGGAGTGTTCACGGTCGACACATTCCCCGAGCCGCCGCCCCACGAGCCGCCGATCATGCAGGCAGGGAGCGTCTCGCCATCAGAGAATCCCTCGACGAAAATCTTGCTCGCATTGCCGAAATTCGAATACCCGTATTGGGGATAGCCTGTCGAGAACGCATAGTTGCAAATGCTGACGAAAAGAGTGCCGCCGGCGTCAGCTCTCGCCAGCCGGCCCAGTTTCAATGTGGACGTTCCGGAAGAAGGCATCGAATGGCGGTTCCATATTCCAATTATAGAATCCGCGCCGAACCGGATCGTACCGTTCGTTGCAGAGTACATCTTCCAGTTGCCGCTGCTTGCCGACTTGGGATAATCCATCATCAACGCAGCCGTCTCCAGCGAAATATCGCCGTCGTGGAGGATCGTAACGCCGTTCGCCTGGCCCCAAACCTGGCCGTCCTCTACCTTGACGGACGCGAAATCCTGCACGCCTTTCGAACTCGTGAATATCTTTGTGCCAGAACCCTTGAATACAATCGAGTTCTCGCCGGTGCCGATGAACGGCTCGGCATACGTTCCCGCCGCCGTGACGACAGCCGGATCGTCCGTCAAGACTTCCGCCGCGCCCGAAACGGAAACGCCCACAAGAACCGCCGAAACAAAACAACGCATCGTCATGTCATCCGCCTCCCTGTCACTTGCCGGAATCATCCGCCTTCAGTTCCTTGATAAGATCGAACAGCATGAGCGGATAGTCCGTCGCGATGCTGTCGAAACCGAGATCGAAGACCTTCTTCATCGTCTCCTTGTCGTTGCCCTGCCGCCAGTTGAACGCCTGGACGGTCACGCCATGCTCGTGGAGTTTCGCGATCTCGCGGCGGAGGAATTCCGCGCTCGGGCAGAACTTCTCTTCTCCCGCCATGTCGGTCAAGAGATGGAACTGGACCTGGTCGACATACCAGTTGTGCTTCTCGACAGTCGCAAGCTGCTTGCGGATGCTCTCTTCGGCCTCGCGCACCGCCTCCTTGGAGAACGGAGCCTTCGGCCACTTGAAGCCCATCCATACCATGCCTTTCCCCTTCGGGCAGGCATCCTTCCATTTCTTCACGTTCCAGTACGACGGCGATGCGTAGTAGACCTGTCCGTCAACGCCCTTGGCCTGCGCCATCTTGGCGACAAGTTCTGGGGATGCGCCCTTTTCATCCAAGTAGAGGATGCGATCAGGGCGTCCGACCATTGCCGAAAGGACGCTCTCCACTGTCGCGAGCCGATATGAGGCATATTCCGGACGCATGTACGAGCCGACGTCGACATCGCGTATCTGCGACCAGTCGAGATCCTTGACCGGCGTGTTGGCAAGCTCGGCGGAAATGCCGCGTCCGACGCGACCGAGCGTGCCGTCGTGCATGGCGATGGCGACGCCGTCTTTCGTGAGGCGAGCGTCGATTTCCGGCGCGGCGCCGTTTCCCCAGGCCCATAGACACGCTTCGAGAGTGTTGTCCGGGCGCGCATCCGCCCCGCCGCCGCGGTGTATCTGCGAGAGATGGAGCAGGTCGGTTCTCCTTGCGCCTTCAGGCGAGGCGAAGGCGAGGAACGAAAGAGCGGCGAATGCCGCAGTTAGGCATACTTCATATCGCATGTCTGTATTTTACCGCCGCAGCCGGCAGTCTGGATCTTTTGCCATGTCAACTATTCCGGCCGTCAGTTCACTCTTCCGGTGTAATCCGACGCCGCAGGGTCTCTCGTCGTCGAAAAGAAGTTGTTGCGAGTTTCAATGCGCGTCTTCTCCCACGGACGCGGTCCGCACCCAAGCTGGACGATCCAGATGTCAAGCTGTTTCGTATTGAAGTTGAGCTGCATCTCGTTCCCCCACGCGCCGCCATGCCCAATCCATCCGTCTCCGCTGCACCAGAAGCCAAGCGAATACTGCGGCATGCCTTCGGGGCGCGACGACTTTCCAAGCAGTTTGCGCACAGTCTCCTCCTTCAGTATGCGAATTCCGTTTTCGCCAACGCCGAGGTTCATCAGCATCCCAAAGAACTTCACCTGGTCCTCGGCCGTCGTCCAAAGCCCGGCTCCTGCCGAGGGGAAGACTCCTGGCCCGTTGTAGGGCAAGGGCATGGGGCCGAACTGCGTGTTGTGGTGCGGCGGGCCGCCTTCCTTGGTATTATAGCCCTCGATCTTGTCCGCCAGTCGCACGTCTGACGGCCAGAAAGTGGTGTCTTTCATGCCAAGCGGATCGAGCACCTCTTGCTTCAGATACTCCTCCCAAGGTTTGCCGACGATCTTCTGCACGACGGCCGCGCCGACGTCTATTCCGATGTTCGAATATTTCACAGCCGTCCCCGGCTGAAACAGCAGCGGCGTCGCAGCAGCCTCGGCCGCCGCGTTCCTGAGCGGCATGCGATGGTTCCATCCGCAAACCGCATGCGCGGGGAGCTCGAACGGAAGTCCTGACGTATGGTTCATCACCATGCGCACCGTGATCGCATTCGTCGCGGCGATAAGCGTGCGCACGCCGTTCGTCTCGGATTTGCGAACCCACGCGACTGAGAACTCGGGCAAATACTTCGAGACGGGGTCGTCGAGACCAAGCCGCCCCTCCTCCACGAGTTTCGCGACGGTCACTCCGCAAAAACCTTTCGTCTGGGAGCACTGCATGAAGACATTGGTTAGCGCGATCGGACGCTTCGCTTCAAAGTCTGCATAGCCAATGCACGAAACCTCCTCTCTATCCCCGTTCCGGAGAATGGATATGGCGCCTGGGAGCTCGCCGCGTTCCACGTATGGCGAGAGAACGCCCTGCATCAGGGTCGTCGCGGCAAAAAGACCAATTGCAACGTTCATGTATGTAACCTCCTTCTTATCGCACAAACAGCCGGGTCACGGCTCGACGAGCCCACGTCTTGGAATCCGCCCGAAGCGCGACGCCAACGAAGAACAAGGCAAATGCAAGTGTTCTCATCCTTCCCCCTCACCTTATTCTACGCGACGTGTCAGGATCGTAGCGAATCGTCTCGTCGCCAACGGTCATCACTCCCGTCGACGGATCGTCTTCGACCCGATATTCTCCTACGTGCCGCCAGGTGCCGTCTGAATCGCGAATCTGGAGCGACACGCATTCGCACGGCATCGAACCCGCCGCGCGAAACGCGCCCTGGCCGTTCGGAAGCGAGACTTCGAGCCCCGTTCCGTCGTCAAGCATCTTGATGGAGTAGGCCGCGTTTGCATATCCATCGTACATCTCCCACTTGTCGCCAGGGAAGTGAACATAGACGCGGTCCCAGCAACCGGCAGGTTTGTTCATGTCCTGGAAATGATCTTGCGTCAGCCGTCCAGTCGTGGGGTCCATGTAAAAATGGCTGACTTGACTTCCATCGCGGCAGTCGTTGATTATGTGGAAATGAGCGGGGAAGTCGGCGTGCCCGTTCGGATAGTGCGAGTCGAATCCCGACAGAAGTATCTTGCCGCCCTTGAGCGATCCTACCTTGTCGAAGCCAAGCATGCGAAAGCCATCGCGCAGGGCGAACAGCAAGTTGAACCCGGCATTGATCTCCTTTTCTGGATAGGGAACGTTCCTGTAAGGCCCGGCTTGCATGCCTTCGACATGGTGCGTGACTCCAAGCGCGAGGCATCCTTCGTCTGACAGAGGCGTGTACATTCCGACAGGCGGCTGTTTCGCGACGGGGAAAAACACGGCGCTTTCGGCGTTGACGACGATTCCCGTAGCACCATACACCGCGCGGATGCCTGCATCAGGCCAGACAGCCTCGACACGCGGCGGCGACTCGCCTTCGCCGTCCTTTTCAAACGTCGCATACGCCTCGCGGACATTTGCACCCGTATATTCCTCGCCTTCTACGACACGCCATCCCGACGGCAGGGAATACATTGGCGGACGATCGTCGCCGCGGCGAGTCTTCATGATTTTCGAGCCATATCGCGTGACACGCCCCTTGTACGCGTTCACGAACACGCTCCAGTTCGTCGGAGCGGAATACGAGCAGCACACGGCGCCGTTCTCCTTTCGCGTCCACGCCACGTGAAGAGTCCCGTCGGCCCCGAGATTCTCCGACCAGTCGCCAGATGGCGCCGCATTCTTGCCAAGGACTATCTGGACGAGACGGGAATCACGGTTGAACTTGCACACCCCTCGCTCGTCAGGAACAGACCGCGCGCGCTTCGTCACGTCTATCCCTTCGCGTTCGCAGGCCTCGTACCACGCCTGCTTGTCCAAAGGGAGACGCGTTTCAAGGAAGCGCGACTGCAGTTCTGTCGCCGAAAAGGCCGCCGCCGCTATGCAAATGGCTGCTGTCATATGTCCCTCACCACTGGATATGACATTTTATCATTATGCGACAGTCAGACTCGCTAATGACATGCCAACTATTCAGCCATCGCCGTCTCCAGAAGCGCACACACGGGAAACTTGCACTTAAAATACGGCGACTGCGGCGCTTTTTACTTTGGCATAATTATCTCGCTAAGCACAATCGACATCGTCCGAACGGAATCCCCGAGTCGTAAACAGGACATAGAGTCCCGGAACAAGCGCAATGCCGACAAATGTAGCAACGAGCATCCCGGCAAATGTCGTCGTGCCGATCGCCCGGCGGCTCCCCGCGCCCGCGCCCGTCGCCCAGACGAGGGGAATCATACCGAGCATGAACGTCATCGCCGTCATCAAAACGGCACGAAAGCGTTCTTTCATGGCGATGACCGCCGCAGCCACGGTCGAAAGCCCCTTCCGCACATGAAGTTCTTTCGCGAATTCGACGACGAGAATTGCGTTCTTCGACGACAATCCGACCAGCAGCAGAATACCGAGTTGCGCAAACACGCTGAGCGGAAGCCCCGCCGTCTGAAGCCCGAGCAACGCCCCGAGAACGGCGACGGCCACCGAGAGCATCACCGGCAGGGGAACAGTCCAGCTTTCGTACTGCGCAACAAGGAACAGATAGCCGAAGAGGATGGCAAGCGCGAGAAGCGGCGCGGCTGTTCCTTTCGCGCGCATCTCGTGGAACGTGAGACCTGTCCAGTCATAGCCGTAGTCGGGCGGCAGCTCTTCGGCAAGGATGCGCTCCACCTCGCGGATACAGTCCCCGGCCTCGACACCTGGCTCGGGCGTACAAAGAATGCTGCAGTAGACATACTGGTTACGGCGGAAGACCGCACGGGGGCCGACCTCCTCCCGGAACGACGCGAGTGCGCCGACGGGCACCATATTCCCGGTGTCGGAGCGGACGTAGAGCCTGGCTACGGACTTGGCGTCAGCACGCCCGGGCCAGTCGGACTGCACGGTCACGCGGTTGACCTGCGTACCAAGGTTCACATCGTTCACATAGAGCGAGCCAAGGCAGTTCTGAAGCGTCGCGTAAAGCCTGGCGAGCGGCACGCGAAACAGCTCGCACTTCACGCGATCAATCTCAAGATGAAGATGCGGCGTGTCAGCGTTATACCCGTAGACTGCCGACGCAATGAGCGGCGAGTCGCGAAACGCCTGCGCAATGTGTTTCGCCACTCTGTCGAGGCGTATTGGATCCATGTCGCCTAGCGAGAAGATCGCCGGCTCCACCCCTCCGATCGAGCCAAATCCCGGAATCGGCGGAGGAGCGAACGCCCGTGTCACGATGGACGGCAACGTCGCGTTCGTCTCGTTGATGCGGGCGGTGACGGCTCTAACTTCGAGCGAAGGATCCTTGCGCTCCTTCCATGGCTTGAGCGCAATCGTCATCGTCGACTGGTTCTCGCCCTTTCCTCCGATGCGGCTGTAGCCAGCGGTCGTCAGCACGGACGCGACACCCTTGACGCCAAGCATCCGCGAAACCGACTCGGAGGCCGCCTGCATCGTCATCGCCCGCACCGCGCCCTCCGGCAGGTTCGCGTCAACCATCACCATGCCGCGGTCCTCGTGCGGAATGAACGCGGCAGGGAGGGTTTTGGCAAGATGTGCCGCCCACAGCGCCACCGCCGCGACAACGGGGACGAGCACGGCCGACCGCGCGGCAAGGGCGAAGGAGACGTGGAGATATCCGCCGCGAAGCCGCGCAAGCAATGTGTCGACCAGACGAAAGAGAGCCGCCTTGCGACGCGAAGGATCCGATGGACGCATCAGCACCGCGCAAAGCGCTGGCGAAAGCGTCAGCGCGCACACCGTCGAAAATACAACCGCCGCCGAAAGCGTCACGGAGAACTGCTGGTAAATCTTGCCCGTCAGCCCGCCGAGAAATCCGACTGGCACGAAAATGCCCAGCAAAACGAGCGTCGTCGCCACAATCGCGCCTGTTACGTCCTGCATCGACTGAATGGCTGCCTCCTTCGCGTTCAGCCCGCGCGACATGAGCGACTGCACGCGTTCAACGACGACAATCGCGTCGTCGACGACGATGCCGACTGCGAGGATGAGGCCGAAGAGCGTGAGGATGTTGACCGAATAGCCAAGCGCCGCCATCATAAGAAATGTCGAGAGCAGCGAAACAGGTATAGTGAGCACGGGCACGAGCGTCGCGCGCCAGTCCTGCAGGAACAGCCAGCAGACAAGCGCAACAAGCGCAACTGTCGCGAGCAGAGTGAAACAGATCTCGCGCAGACATTCGCGCACGTAGTCCGTCGCGTCATACGGGACGAGCCATTCGAGATCCGCCGGAAAACGCCTCTCAAGTTCCCGCATCTTCGCGCGCACGGCCCCCATCGTCCGAATCGCGTTTCCACCCGGCATCTGGTTGATCTCGGCCGAGATGGACGTCATGTTGTTGTACGAATTGTCGTGGGTGTACCCCTGCTCGCCAAGTTCCATGCGAGCGACATCACGGAGGCGAACGATGCCGCCGCCCGTGTCGCGCCGGACAACGATGTCGCCGAATTCCTCGGGGGTCTTCAGACGCCCCTTCGCGATCAACGTGAGACAGCGCCCATCCGTCGCAGAGGCCGGCGAAGAACCGACAACCCCGATTGACGCCTGCACGTTCTGCGCGCGAATCGCCGCGACGACTTCGGCGGAGTCAATCCCCTGCGCTGCGCAACGGGCGGGATC
>Ga0310695_10011015_pt1 | contig 13050 bp, 7 predicted proteins | sample RumenRJG_04DNA_FD_203882 | JGI IMG/M metagenome (GOLD analysis project Ga0310695, IMG submission 203882) | Bovine rumen microbial communities from Lethbridge, Alberta, Canada - RJG_04 (v2) (version 2) | ecosystem: Host-associated > Mammals > Digestive system > Stomach > Rumen | place: Canada...
AGCCATATCTATTCAGAACAAGGCTACTACGACACGAAAAACGAGCGTGCCCGCCTGATGAATCGTTCGGTGCTCTCCAATGGGGGCAAGATGATGGTGGGCGACAGTGTCTATTACGACAGTAAGCAAGGCATGAGCCAGGCCTTCCGGAATGTGGTCTATGTGGATTCCGTCAATCGTAACAAGCTGACAGGCAATTACGGTGAGTACTACGAATTTACCGGCTATGCCATGTGTACCGACAGTGCTGTGGCCATTGACTTCTCACAAGGCGACTCGCTCTACATGCATGCCGATACGTTTAAGATTGTGACCTTTAATATCGAGACCGACTCCGTCTATCGTAAGATTCATGCCTTCCATCATGTGCGGGCCTTCCGCCGCGATGTACAGGGCGTCTGCGATTCACTCGTCTATAACTCGCTCGATTCCTGTATGACGATGTACCATGACCCCATCGTCTGGAACAATTCCCAGCAGTTGTTTGGCGACCGTATCGACGTGTATATGAAAGACTCCGTGATCGACCATGCCCATGTCATCGGCAATTGCATGTCCATCCAGCAGCTTCGGAGCGACACCGCCTGTTACAACCAGTTGTCCTCCAAGGAGATGTTTGCCTTTTTCGTGGATGGCGATATCCGAGAAGCCCGTGCCAAGGACAATGTGTTGATTGGCTATTTCTTTGAGGAAGGCGATAGCGTACCTATTATATATAACTATCAGGAGACCTCCGAGCTCCGTATGTTCATGAAGGACCGCAAGCTCGAGAGCGTCTGGACCCCTAAGACCGCCGGGACGATGTACCCGCTGAACCAGATACCCGATGAGCGCAAGCGACTGCCGGGTTATATGTGGTACGACTATATCCGTCCCCTCAATCGATACGATATCTTTAACTGGCGAGGCAAGAAATCATGAGCGACCTGATCCGTCTTCTGCCCGATAGCGTTGCCAACCAGATAGCCGCTGGTGAGGTGATACAGCGCCCGGCTTCTGTCATCAAGGAGCTGGTCGAAAATGCCGTTGATGCCGATGCCCGTACCATCCATGTGCTGGTGGTCGATGCCGGTCGCACCTCGATACAGGTGATTGATGACGGCAAGGGCATGTCAGAGACCGATGCCCGTCTTTCGTTCGAGCGCCATGCCACCTCGAAGATCCGTCAGGCCGACGATCTCTTTGCCCTCCATACGATGGGCTTCCGTGGTGAGGCCCTGGCATCTATTGCCGCCGTCGCCCATGTCGAATTGTTGACCCGCCGTGGGGAAGATGAGATAGGCACCCGCTTGTTGATGGCCGGTTCGAAGGTGGTGAGCCAGGAACCAGCCTCCTGTCCGGTAGGCAGTAACTTCAAGGTCGAGAACCTCTTTTTCAATGTGCCCGCCCGTCGTAAGTTCCTGAAGTCGAATGCGACGGAGCTCAGCAATATCCTGACCGCCTTCGAGCGCATTGTGCTGGTCTATCCCGACATTCATTTCACGCTCCACCATAATGGTACCGAACTGCTCAATCTCAAACCCGCCACGTTGCGACAGCGCATCAGTGATGTTTTTGGCAAGCAGTACAGCCAGGACTTACTGCCCGTCGAGGTACATACGGCCATGTGTACAGTCACCGGTTTTGTCAGTAAACCCGAAGGTGCCCGGAAGAAGACCGCTCACGACTATTTCTTCGTCAATGGGCGCTTTATGAAACACCCCTATTTCCATAAGGCCGTCATCAGTGCCTACGACCGTCTCATCCCCGATGGTTCCCAGATACCCTATTTCCTCTATTTCGAGGTGGCGCCCGAGGATATAGATGTGAATATCCACCCCACGAAGACCGAGATCAAGTTTGAGAACGAACAAGCCATTTGGCAGATCCTGATAGCCGCCGTCCGCGATGCGTTGGGGAAGTTTTGTGAGGTGCCAGCCATCGATTTCGATACCAACGGTGCCCCCGACATTCCCGTGTTCGACCCCGAACGTCCGGTGACTCCGCCTCAGTTGCAGTATAATCCCGCCTATAATCCCTTTGAACGCAGTAGCCAGTCGTCCTCTGCGCCGAAGTCAGCACCAGCGCCCGAAGGGTGGGAGACGCTCTACGAAGGCCTTGGTAAGACCACGCCAAATGTCCCTGCTGAAGGCGATGTGTTTGATGCCTTCCCTGCCGATGGTGTGATGCCCGGCACGACGCCCCAAGGCATTCTCTCCGAGAAGTCCCCCATGCATTACCAGTATAAGGGAAAGTATCTGATGACCGCCGTCAAGTCAGGTCTGATGATTATCGACCAGTATCGTGCCGGTGTCCGTATACTTTACGACCGTTATATGCAGCAGATGGAGAGCCACACTGCCAGCAGTCAGCAGGTGTTGTTCCCCGAGGTGGTCCAGTTTGCCCCATCCGATGCAGTGCTACTTCCGAAACTCTTGCCCCTGTTGGCCGGTATCGGTTTCGATCTGACAGACCTGGGCGGTTATAGCTTTGCCATTAACGGCATCCCTGCCGGCATCGATGGTATTGACCCCGTCCGGTTGCTCCGTCAGTTGGTCGATGATGCCAATGTCGTCAGCAACCAGCTCTCGTCGCTCAACGCGCAGCTGGCCCTGAGTCTGGCCCGTCATGCGGCTGTTCCCTATGGACAGATCCTCAGCAATGACGAGATGGAGAGCGTCATCAACGAACTTTTTGCCTGTACCAATGTCAATTACACGCCCGACGGGAAAGCCATCCTTTGCATCCTTCCCCAGGCCGATATTGAGCACCTTCTAGGTTAATATTCTTAAAAAGAGTTAAATAATTGTACTTTTTCACTCTTCAATCTTCCCCTTTCCTTTTTTTTATGTACCTTTGCACCCGCTTACAAAGCAAGGGCGCTTAGCTCAGCTGGTTTAGAGCATCTGCCTTACAAGCAGAGGGTCGGCGGTTCGAATCCGTCAGCGCCCACCAGAGCAACAGAGGATGTGAATCATTTCGCATCCTCTGTTTTTTATTCCCCACGAATTTTACATGTAAAACACAAAATAACCTAATATCTGTTGTAGGAGTGTATTTTTTTTCGGACTGATCCGAAATGACGAATCCCGATCTCTTTCAATGGTTCCCGATGTAGGTTCGATGTAGGTTCGATGTAGGTTCGATGTAGGTTCGATGTAGGTTCGATGTAGATTCGATGTAGATTCGATGTAGATTCGATGTAGATTCGACGTAGGTTCGATGTAGGTTCGACGTAGGTTCGATTGAGATTCCGTCTTCTATAGGTAACAAATGTGTCTTTTTTGTGTTTCCCATGAACAGTCGGGCCCGACTTCCTGTAAGGGAGGCGGGCCTGAATTGTTTTATAGGGTGAGGGTGATGGGGTGGCCGTGGTAGGAGATGGTCTTTGTGGTGCCGTCGGGGAGGATGACAGTGAACTGGCGGCTGGAGAGCATCCCTGGGTAGCTGCCCTGGCGCTCAGCAATCGTCAACGTACGAGCTTTGTCGTTCCAGTCGAAACGGATGGTGGTATAGACGCCCTGTTCGTAGCGGTAGGTGTCGCCCTCGTCTTCATAGAGGGTGAAGGTGCCGTCGGCACCGGGGTAGAGGCGTAGCTCGAGGTTGTCCCAGGGCTTCTCACCCGTGTATTGCATCTCTGGTCCTAAGGGGAGGATGCTGCCGGCACGGACGAACATCGGCACACGGTCGAGGGAAGTCTGGAGGGTCACGGATTGTCCACCACGACAGGACTTGCCCGTCCAGAAATCGTACCAGAGAGTTCCCTTGGGCAGATATTTCGTAACGGTCTTCGGGGCGTTCCAGTCGACAATCAGTTCGCCGTTCTCCATTTTTCCCCCTGCTTTATAGCCGTCCCCCTCAAGGGGACTCAAAATTTCCTGTGTGTATTGCGGATCGAGGATGGGGGCGGCCAGGATGCTACGGCCGAACATGAACTCATCGGTCATATTCCATACCTTCTTGTCGGCAGCAAAGTCGCTGAACAGCGGACGCAGGTAGCTCTCATTGTTGGAGGTCACCTGCCAGGCAGTGCTATATAAGTAAGGTATGAGGCGGTAACGCAGGCGGATCTGCGACTCGATGGCATCATAGACCGGTTCGCCGCGCTTGCCGAACTGCCATATCTCACGGGGCGCATCGGCACCATGGCTGCGGAAGACGGGACAGAAGAGGCCGTACTGCATCCACCGTACGTAGAGTTCCTGGAATTGGGGATTCTGAGGTGCAGAACCGCTACCCTTCGTGTTGTAGGAGCCGCAGAAGAAACCGCCGATGTCGGTATTGAAGTTGGGACAACCGGTTAGCGAGTAGCTCAGGCCGGCGGGTACCTGCTTACGCAGCATATCCCACGAGGAGGCGACATCGCCGCTCCAGAGACCGGAGCCGTAGTGCTGCTGTCCGGCAAAGGCGGAGCGGGTCATGATGAAGACGCGTTTCTGATGCTCAGCCTGACGCTGGTTGTGATACACACCTTTGACGGTCTCGAGCGGGAAGGCGTTGCGCAGTGAGCGCCACGTGCCGTTGGCACCAGCCCGATGGTCGTAGTCGGATTCCTTCGGATTGAAGAAGTCGGGGTCGGTAGAGTCCATCCACCAGGCGTCGGTCCCCTTGTCGAGCAATGGCTTCAGGTGTTGCCAGTAGATATCGCGGGCCACCGGACTGAAGGCGTCATAGACGCGTACACCAGAGGGATAGTCCATCCTTGGCGGCCAGAAGGTGAGGCCGCTCTGTGGCCATGTCTCAAAGTCGAAGAGCAGCCCTTTTTCGTCGAGCTGGCGGTAGGCTTTGGTCTTCGGACCGAAACTGGCCCAAATGGAGATCATGAAATGGGCATGTTTCTGATGGACGTCGCGGATCATCTGCTCACCGTTGGCATACTCCTCTGTCAGGAAGTCCATAGCATTCCAGAGGTAGTTGGAGCCCCAGTACTGCCAGTCTTGGACGATACCGTCGAGGGGCACCTGCAACGCACGGTACTGATCGACGACACTGAGGAGCTCGGCGGCACTCTTGTAACGCTCCTTGCACTGCCAGAAGCCGTAGGTCCACAGCGGGAACATCGGTACATCACCAGAGAGATGGCGCATCTGGGCAATCACGCCGTCGGCAGAGCCACCGTACATGAAATAGTAATCGACACAGTCGCCGACCTCGGAGGAGAACGACATACCTTTCACGGCATCGTCATCGAACTGTGTGCGGGAGTAGTTGTCCCAGTAGATACCCCAGCCCTTGATGGACTGCAATACGTTCTGGAAGTCCTCGAGATTCGACTGTTCCATCAGCTTATGTTCGCCACGACGGTTGATCTTGCCGTCCTGGATGGTGCCTAGTCCGTAGATGGCTTCATCCTTGTCGAGCTGGAAGCACTGGGTGACGCGGTAGGCACCCGAATCAGGCCCTGTGGTGCGCGGCTCGAACAGACATGCGCCCTTCTCGCGGAGCAGTGTCTTGCCCTTGGCTGTGAAGGTGAGGGCGCCTGTCTTGGCATCCAGGCTCACCGTGAGCACGTCGCTGCTGACGGTATGGCCCTTCCTTGTAATCCTGACATCGTCGGGTCGGGCGATGACCACTAGACCTTGTTTCTCGTAAGTGTGGCCGATGGGTGATTTCATCACACGAACGATTGACGGTGTGAAGAACTCCAGTGTGACCGTGGTGCCACTGGTCTGCATCTCTACGGGACTTCCTGTCATGGCGATTGCCATCATACAGAGAATAGCTGATATAACGGTTCGTTTCATCATTGGTTGTTATTGGTTGTCGGTTTTCTGGGCAAAGATACACATAATTCCTGATATCTTGGTCGGGGGAAGCAGTTTTTTTGCAGGAAATTTTGTTGGTACGGAAAAAAATAGTACTTTTGCAAGGCAAATACGAGTTAACATGGAACTAAAAACTAAGTAGATTTTTATGATTTGGAACCCAAGCGTTGAATGCATGGACCGCGAACAGCTTCGCGAGATCCAGAGCCGTCGTCTGGTGAAGATGGCGGAGTATGTCTATCACAACACCCCCTTCTACCGGAAGAAATTCCAGGAGATGGGACTGGAGCCGGGCGATATCAAGAGTATAGATGATATCGTGAAGCTCCCGTTTACGAACAAACTCGATTTGCGTGACAACTATCCGTTCGGACTGGCCGCTGTGCCGATGAGTCAGATTGTGCGTATCCACGCCTCTTCGGGTACGACCGGTAAACCCGTCGTCGTGCTTTACACCCGTAAGGACCTGACGATGTGGGCTGAGGCCATCTCGCGTGCCTTCACGGCCTATGGAGCGGGGAAGGATGATATCTTCCAGGTCGCCTATGGCTATGGCTTGTTTACGGGCGGACTGGGTGCTCATGACGGTGCGACGAACATCGGGGCGTCGGTAATCCCCATCTCTTCGGGTAACACCCAGAAGCAGATGACGCTGATGCACGACTTCGGTACGACGGTGCTCTGTTGTACGCCCTCGTACGCCATGTTCCTCGGTGAGGCCATGGGCGAGTGTGAGTGGGCGCGTGACGAGTTTAAGCTGAAGATCGGTGCCTTCGGTGCTGAGCCCTGGACGGAGAAGATGCGACAGAAACTGGAACAATCATTAGGTATCAAGGCCTACGATATCTATGGACTCTCGGAGATTGCCGGTCCTGGTGTCGGCTATGAGTGCGAGTGCCAGCACGGTACGCACCTCAATGAGGACTACTTCTATCCCGAGATCCTCGATCCGAATACGGGAGAGCCGTTGCCGGAAGGCTCGTTTGGCGAACTGACCTTCACCCACCTGACGAAGGAAGGCATGCCACTGCTGCGCTACCGCACGCACGACCTGACGGCCCTGCACTATGAAAAATGTCCGTGCGGGCGCACGCTCGTGCGTATGGATCGTATCCTCGGCCGTTGTGACGACATGCTCATTATCCGAGGCGTGAATGTGTTCCCGTCACAGATCGAGGATGTCATCCTGAAGCTGCCTGAGTATGAGCCACACTTCCTGTTGACCGTGGACCGTGTGAACAATACGGACACCTCAGAACTGAAGGTCGAGGTGAAGGAAGACTATTTCACCGACGACATGGCAACGATGGTGGGCCTGCAGAAGAAGCTGGAGGCAGAGCTGCGTAGCGTGATCGGTCTGGGCTTCAAGGTGAAGCTCGTCGAGCCGAAGGGCATCGAGCGTTCTACGGGCAAGGCCAAGCGCGTCATCGACAATCGAAAACTATAGCAATAAACCAATAACGATAGCATTATGAAAGCAAAGCAACTATCCGTATTCCTCGAGAACAAGTCAGGCCGACTGACCGAGGTCACTGAAGCCTTAGGGGCTGCAGGTATCAACCTTTCTGCGATGAGTATTGCCGACAACAGCGACTTCGGTATCCTTCGCTGTATCGTCTCTGATCCTGATAAGGCCTATCAGGTGTTGAAGGCTGCACATTTCGCCGTGAAGATCACCGACGTGATCGGTTTCGTATGTCCTAATACCAGCGGTTCGCTGTCGGTGGTGCTGAAGCATCTCTCCGACAATGGTGTCTTCATCGAGTATATGTACTCTTTTGCCAACGGCAATGTGGCTCATGTGGTGATCCGTCCGACGGATCTGGACCTCTGTGAGCGTATTCTGGCCGAGAAAAAGGTGGAACTGATGGCCGATAGCGACCTCTATCAGTTATAATATCAGTTATAAAATGTGATAAACCGCAAAATTTCCCCCCAGAAATTTTGCGGTTTCATTTTCTTTGCGTACCTTTGCAACCGCAAAGAGAAGGGGCGCTTAGCTCAGCTGGTTTAGAGCATCTGCCTTACAAGCAGAGGGTCGGCGGTTCGAATCCGTCAGCGCCCACGACACAAAAGTGATCCGTCCGCAGCCGTCGAGGTTGCGGTTTTGGGTTTTAGAGCATGAATAGAAAGAAAGTATATTAAGAATATAATTATCAGACAATGAATATTAGTGCACTGACAGCCATTTCGCCTATTGATGGCCGTTATAGAGGCAAGACAGAGCCGTTGGCAGAATACTTTTCCGAGTATGCACTCATACGTTACAGGGTGCGCGTGGAGATCGAGTATTTCATCACTCTTTGCGAATTGCCATTGCCTCAGTTAAAGGAAGTCAACCATCAACTGTTCGACCAGCTCCGCGATATCTATCGTCAGTTTACGCCTGCTGATGCCCAGCGGGTGAAGGATATTGAGAAGGTGACCAACCACGACGTGAAGGCCGTGGAGTACTTTATCAAGGAGAAGCTCGACGCCATGGGTGGTTTCGACCGTTTCAAGGAGTTCATTCACTTCGGACTCACTTCCCAGGACATTAACAACACGAGTGTGCCTCTCTCGATCAAGGAGGCACTGGAGCAAGTATATTACCCGCTTGTCGAGGAACTGATCGAGCAACTGCACGACTATGCCGAGCAGTGGAAGAACATCCCGATGCTCGCCAAGACGCACGGTCAGCCCGCCTCTCCGACCCGTCTGGGCAAGGAGGTGATGGTGTATGTCTATCGTCTCGAAGAGCAGTTGCGCGCCTTGAAGGATACGCCGGTAACGGCCAAGTTCGGTGGTGCGACGGGTAATTTCAATGCCCACCACGTGGCTTATCCCCAATACGACTGGCGGGAGTTTGGCAACACCTTCGTCAGTGAAAAACTCGGACTGGAGCGTGAGCAATATACGACACAGATTTCCAACTACGACTGGCTGGGTGCCATCTTTGATGCCATGCGCCGTATCAATACCATCGTGATCGACCTCGACCGCGACTTCTGGATGTATATCTCCATGGATTACTTCAAGCAGAAGATCAAGGCCGGTGAGGTGGGTTCGAGTGCCATGCCGCATAAGGTGAACCCCATCGACTACGAGAACTCAGAAGGTAACCTCGGCATCGCCAACGCTATCCTGCAGTTCCTGGCAGCCAAATTGCCGGTGAGCCGATTGCAGCGCGACCTGACCGACTCTACCGTGCTTCGTAATGTAGGTGTGCCGATGGGCCATGCCGTCATCGCCTTCCAAAGTACGCTGAAAGGACTGCGTAAGCTGATCCTCAACGAGGCGAAGCTGCAGGAAGACCTTGACAACACCTGGGCTGTGGTGGCTGAGGCTATCCAGACCATTCTGCGTCGTGAGGCCTATCCCAATCCTTACGAGACGCTGAAGGCGCTGACGCGTACGAACGAGAAGCTGACAGGTGAGAAGATCCGTGACTTCATCGAGACACTGGAGGTCAGCGAGGACGTGAAGGAGGAACTGAGGGCTATCACCCCAGCCACATACACTGGTATCTAAAACAACCATAACATAGAGAATTATTAAAAAAATTAGACACAATTAATTTAAAGAAGGAGAAAAAACATGGATTTCGAAAACAACGAGAAGAAACAAGAAGAGCCAACACAGCAGGAAGGTTTTCAGAGAGAAATCAGACCGGGACGCTCACCGCGTCCGCGTATTCATACAGGCCAGCGCCCCACCTATGAGCGTCAGAGCTACCATCAGAACGACAGTGAAGAGGGTGGTTTCCGTCCGGAAGGCTTTGGAGCCGGTCTCCAGAGCAGTGCGCCACAGCGTGGAAGCTATCGTCCACGCCAGAACAACTATGAGGGTGGTGGCTATCAGCAGCGTCCGAGCTACGGACAGTCCCGTCAGGGCGGCTACCAGTCCCGTCAGCAGGGCGAGTACGGTCAGCGTCAGGGTGGCTATCAGCCACGTCAGCAGGGCGAGTATGGTCAGCGCCAGGGTGGTTACCAGCAGCGTCCGAGCTACGGTCAGCCCCGTCAAGGTGGCTATGGTCAGCAGCGTCAGGGTGGTTACCAGCAGCGTCCGAGCTACGGTCAGCCTCGTCAGGGTGGCTACAATTCCGGCTATGGCAACAAGCCCAGCTATGGTAAGCCTTACGGTTCAGCCCCCTATAAGAAAGCTCCCCGTCAGCATACGGCCGACTACGATCCGAATGCTAAGTACAGCATGAAGAAGCGCATTGAGTATAAGGAGATCAACTATGATCCCAATGAGCCTCTGCGCCTGAACAAATTCCTGGCCAATGCAGGTATCTGCAGCCGTCGTGAGGCTGATGATTTTATCCAGGCAGGTGTCGTCACCGTGAATGGTGAGGTGGTAACAGAGTTGGGTACCAAGATCCTGCGTACCGACGAGGTGAAGTTCCACGATCAGCCCGTGACCATCGAGAAGAAGGTCTATGTGCTGCTCAACAAACCGAAGGACTACGTGACGACCAGTGACGATCCGCAGCAGCGTAAGACCGTGATGGATCTGGTGAAGAACGCATGTCCGGAGCGCATCTACCCCGTGGGTCGTCTGGACCGCAACACCACTGGTGTGCTCCTGCTGACGAACGATGGTGACCTGGCTTCCAAGCTGACCCATCCGAAGTACCTGAAGAAGAAGATCTACCACGTGTATCTCGATAAGAATGTGACCGCCCGTGACCTGCAGCAGATTCTGGAAGGCATACAGTTGGAAGACGGTGAGATCAAGGCCGACGACGTGCAGTACGCTCATCCGACCGACAAGAAACAGGTGGGTATTGAGATCCATAGCGGCAAGAACCGTATCGTACGCCGTATCTTCGAGTCACTCGGCTATCGTGTACAGAAGCTTGACCGTGTGCAGTTTGCCGGTCTGACGAAGAAGAACCTGAAGCGCGGTGACTGGCGCTACCTCACAGAGGAGGAGGTTGACCGTCTGCGCATGGGAGCCTACGAGTAAAGGTAAAAAGGTAAAAAAGTAAAAAAGGTAATGAAACGTACTAAGATTATCGATGTGCTGAAGAGCACGGAATACGGTAAGGACATCTGCGTGAAGGGCTGGGTGCGTACGCACCGTAGCTCGAAGGCCGTTGACTTTATCGCCCTGAACGACGGTTCGACCATCAAGAACGTACAGGTGGTGGTCGATCCTACTCAAGTGAGTGAAGAGATATTGAAACAGGTCACTACTGGTGCCTGCATCTGTGCTACGGGTAAACTCGTCGAGTCGCCTGCTGCCGGACAGCCTTCGGAGATTCAGGCAGAGACCATCGAGATCTACGGACTCTGTGGCAACGACTACCCCATGCAGAAGAAGGGACAGTCGTTTGAGGCGATGCGTAAGAACGCCCACATGCGTCTGCGTACCAATACCTTCGGTGCCGTGATGCGTATCCGTCATAACATGGCCATGGCCATCCACACCTATTTCCATGAGCATGGCTTCTTCTATTTCCACACGCCGCTGATTACGGCCTCGGATTGTGAGGGTGCCGGTAACATGTTCCAGGTGACGACGAAGAATCTCTATGACCTGAAGAAGGACGAGGACGGCAAGATCATCTATGACGACGACTTCTTCGGTGAGCAGACCTCACTGACGGTGTCGGGGCAGTTGGAAGGTGAACTCGGTGCTACAGCCCTGGGTGCTATCTACACCTTCGGTCCGACCTTCCGTGCTGAGAACTCCAATACCCCCCGCCATCTGGCTGAGTTCTGGATGGTGGAGCCAGAGGTGGCCTTCATCGACCAGGAGGAACTGATGGACCTCGAGGAGGACTTTATCAAGTACTGCGTGCGCTGGGCACTGGACCACTGCAAGGACGATCTGGAGTTCCTGAATAAGATGATCGACAAGACGCTCATCGAGCGTCTGGAGGGTGTGCTGAAGGAGACCTTCGTACGTCTGCCTTATACGGAGGGTATCAACATTCTGCAGGAGGCCATCAAGAACGGTAAGAAGTTTGAGTTCCCCTGCAACTGGGGCGACGACCTGGCTTCAGAGCACGAGCGCTACCTCGTGGAGGAGCACTTCAAGAAGCCCGTCATCATGACTGACTATCCCCGTGCTTTCAAGTCGTTCTACATGAAGCAGAACGAGGATACTGCCGATGGCGGCTCTGTCGGCTACAAGGGAGCTGTGGCACCCGGACCGACGATGCAGGGTACCGACGTGCTGTTCCCGCAGATCGGTGAGATCATCGGTGGTAGCGTGCGTGAAGAGAGCTACGACAAGCTGATGAGTGAGGTGGAGCGCCGTGAGATGGATCAGACCCATCTGTGGTGGTATCTTGACACCCGTCGCTGGGGTTCTTGTCCACATGCCGGCTTCGGCCTTGGCTTCGAACGCCTGATCCTGTTTGTGACAGGCATGCAGAATATCCGCGACGTCATCCCGTTCCCGAGAACACCGAAATCAGCAGAGTTCTAAATAAGAAAGCCTCGCCAACCGGCGAGGCTTCTTTATTTTATTTGACCAGGCTGATACCATCATCTGTGATAGTGATCAACCGGCGACGATACAAGTCGCCGATGGCTTTCTTATACGCTTTCTTGGAGACTTGGAAGCGGTCGTAGATCAGTTCTGCGGGTGACTTGTCGCCAAGATTGCAGTGACCGTCGTTCTCATAGAGGTAGCGCAGCAGGACCTCGGCGAAGTCGAGCGTGTGCTGCCGGCCAGAGGGCTGGAGGGTGAGGTCGATCTTGCCATCCTGGCGCACGTGGTCGATATAGGCCGTCAGACGGTCACCACTATGGATGGGCTGGAAGATCTGATTCTCATAGAGCAGTCCCTGATAGCGGTTGTTGATGATGGCCTTGAAGCCGAGGTCGGTCTTCTGCCATACCAGAATCTCGACCTGAGTGCCGTGTCTGAGCGTGTCTTCCTCCTCCTTGGTCGGTAAGGAGAGATACCTGTCGATCTTGGCGGTAGCCATCAGACGGTAGCTGTCTTCATCGACCTTGATATAGACGATGTAGCTATGGCCTTGTTCCATGCGCATCTTCTGTTCGCGGAAGGGACAGAAGAGATCCTTCATCAATCCCCATTTCAGGAAAGCACCATACTGGTTGACCCATGCCACTTCCAGCCAGGCGAACTCACCCACCTTGGCAATCGGGTGCTCGGTGGTGGCCACTGGGCGCTCCTCCTGATCGAGATAGATGAACACCTCGATCTCGTCGCCGATGTGCATGTCGTTCGTTACATAACGCTGTGGAAGGAGTATTTCTCCTTCTTCTCCACCGTCAAGATAGAGTCCGAAATCTACAGACTTGACGATTCTGAGGGTGTTGTAGTCTCCGAGGGTAAGCATGTT
>Ga0310695_10011018_pt1 | contig 13039 bp, 10 predicted proteins | sample RumenRJG_04DNA_FD_203882 | JGI IMG/M metagenome (GOLD analysis project Ga0310695, IMG submission 203882) | Bovine rumen microbial communities from Lethbridge, Alberta, Canada - RJG_04 (v2) (version 2) | ecosystem: Host-associated > Mammals > Digestive system > Stomach > Rumen | place: Canada...
GACATATTAGAATTTTTGTTTATAATAGTACATAATTAGAATTTATACAAAGTTTTTATAGAATTTCTTCAGAAAGGAGAAGCTGCAGCGGTATGGAAAATACGGAAATGATCCAAGAACTGAACGACGACGAACTTCGTGCCGTTTATGAACGTGCACGGCAGGCGAGCACCGCTGCAGCTTTGGATGAGATCGATCCGGAAGATGACTTTGAATCAGGGCGCTTTGATCTGAGCGGGGATTTCGACGAAAACGGTCTTCCGTTCGATCCGGAAGGAATGTACAACAGCGCACCGCTGGAATTCGAAGAGATGATGGGGATCCTTTGGCATGTAGCGAATTCACTGCATTATGCCGCCACTCGCTATAATCGACATTCCACACAATATTTCACGCTGCTCAAAGAGTTGGAAAAACAGATCAAACAGTTGGGATCTTTCTGTGTCACCCGCGCGGTACTGGAAAAATCCGGAGCGGTGTTCCCTGATATGGAGGACATGACGGTAAAGGAGCTTACCTGTATGGTGTCACTGCATTTCCGCAAATGCGCACTTGCGCAGCGGGATCTGCAAACGAGCGAACATATCGTAGATTTGAACACCGCTGGTTGGCTGTTCCGCTTGGCAGCGCTCGCCGGACGTCTGCAGGCCACTGAAGAGAAGATCCGCAAGATCAGTGAAGGGAAGATCAATATCGATTCCCTGCTGGAACGGGCACAGGTCTACAAAGACGAGCCCAAAGTCCGGAAAGACAGGAGTGAGAAACGGGTCTCGCCACAGATGCGGGCACGGGCCTTCCCGATCCTGAAATCCTTCGCAAGAGAATTATAGAAGGCAAGGGCTGAAGAGGAAAAGTCTGCCGGGCAGGAAACCGAAAATTCTCTGGAACCGGAAAGACCGGCCGAAAAGGAAATAATTCCTTCCCGGAGAGAAGATATCCCTGTTGCCGGAGAGGCAACCATCCCTTCGCGGAGACCACCGGAGCTGGAAGGCGATGTCCTCGAACTAAAAAAGTTCCTGATGGATGAGGCGCGGAGCCGGGGGGATATCGCCGAAGCGGGGCGGATCGCGTTGGAGAATTACGACCAGCTTGTGGAGCGTTTCCAAAAGTTCCGGAAGAAAGTGACGGATGCCGGACGGGAAAAGGGGAGAGCCGGGCCTCCATCCGGAAAGAAGAAAAGGAAGAAAAACAGAAAATAAGAAATATTGTTGAAGTGAGCCGGGATCCGGATGGATTTCGGCTGCCTTTGCGTCCGTGTTTAGGGGACTGAGGAGCGAAGGGTGTCTGTCCTCTTGTCAATTATCGACGGGAGAGGAGAAGGCGTTGAGGCCTGATGGGCGTCATGGTTGTTATCCGGAGTTCATTGGACCGAGGACAGACCCGCTTCGCTCCTCAGTCCCCGTCGTGCGCTTGTCAGGGGGACGGGGACGCACACGGTGACAGGCCCCGAATGCCAGCTGCGCGGCACGCGGTGCCAGTCCCCATGTGCTTCGCAGCGGTGCCTTTTGTCACGATGCATAGGAGGATGGGTTGAGGTTGGATGAGTGCTGTGGTTGTTTCCCGAAGCTTGCAGAACCGAGGACAGACCTGCTTTGCTCCTCTGTCCCCGGTAGGGCCGGTGGGAGCTGCTCTGTTTACGCATACAGGGGACGAGTCTGTGTGCATTTTTCCTGAATTCTTATCGGTCCCTGACACGCACACAGACTTGTCCCATGTATATTGACCCTGACACCGCGGAACGACCAACCCGGTGTCATTGTCCCCCCTCAATGTCACGATTAATGCACAGGGAACGAGTCCGCTTGCCGTACTTATGTTGATAGAGAGTCGTGGTCCAGGAAAACTGACTCGTCCCCTGTACGCGGGGGCCTTCTGTCCCGGTTAGGTCGTTTTACGGTGAAGGAAACTGATACCCGGAGGGTGTCTGTCCTCTTACAATGAACGCTGGGAGAAAGGATAGACTGAGGCTTGAAGAGCACTGTGGTTGTTTCCCAAAGCTTGCTGAACCGAGGACAGACCCGCTGCGCAGGTCAGTCCCCGGGAGGGACCGGGAATACCTGATAAAAAAAGAAGGCCTGTCACAGCCTTCTTTCATGTCGTTTTATCAGTGTCTCAGCACTCGCTGTATCCGCAGCTGTAGCATTTTCTGCAGCCTTCTTCATTGATGACCGTCGCCTGGCCGCATTCGGGGCAGATGTCGCCGATCTTCAGCATGGGAGAGGTGGCGGGTTCAAAAGGCTTCTTTTCAGCCGGTTCCTCTGCATGGACGTGTTTGTGGCCTTCGCGAAGTTCCTCAAGCAAGGCTTGTTCTTCCATCCGTTCTTCCCGCTCGCTCAGATATTCCTGGAAGGTTTGAGCCAGGCCATCGGGCAGGGAAAGGACCCGCTTGGGGCCGAACCCAAGGGAACGGGATCCGCCAATACCGCGGAGCTGGGCAGTAACCTCTTCCAGGCGTGACTTCGGTTCGATCGGGGAAGCCAGGCGCAGGACATAGGATACCAGACGGCCGATGGCTTCGGAAACCGCGGAGATCTCGGTACCGGCTTTGGCGGTATTGATAAAGATCTCGAAGGGCTGATTCCCGCCGTTCTCGTTGATCGTGATGAAGGCCTTGCCCACCGGTGTGTCGGAACGGTATGTGAAACCGCGCAGGGAATGCGGACGAGCCTTCTTTTTGTCGTGCCACAGCGGCATCTGTACCTGTTCCGGTTCGGAAATCTTGACGTCAGCCGGCAGGACTTCTGCGCCTTCCTGCTTGCTTTCCATGGTGGACTTGGTCTCAAGCACGACTTTGTCACGGGAGCCGGTGACATAAACTGTAGTACCTTTGCAGCCAAGCTTCCAGGACTGCATATAGACCTTGGCAACGTCATCAGTAGTTGCTCCGGCAGGGAGGTTCACAGTCTTGGAAAGGCTGTTATCGACAAATGCCTGCAGGGATGCCTGCATTCCCACGTGCTCTTCCGGTGTGATGTCCGAAGAGACGACGAAGGTATTGCGGATGTTTTCCGGCAGGTCTTTGATGTTCTGGCAGGTGCCTTCATTCATGACCTGTTCCACGATCGACTGGCGTTTGGCATCATCCATTCCGCTGGCTTTCAGCGCTTTATCGAAGAGCGGACTGGCATAAGGCAGCAGGACATCCTTGCCGTTATCATTCATATGGCGGATGTAGGCGAGGGCAAAAGCGGGCTCGCAGCCATAGCCTTCGCAACCGGTGACCGTCGCAATGGTTCCGGTCGGGGCAATGGTGGTCTGTGCGGCATTGCGGATGCCGTGAGCCTTGATACCATCGGTGACTTCATCCCAGTTGACAGTCGGGCGGTGAAAATCACGTGTATAAGGCTTCAACGGGGTCGGGTGGGACCAGCGGAAATTATCCGCATCATAAATAGAACCTTTGATCGCCGGGAATGCTCCGCGGGCTTCAGCCAGGGCAATGCTTTGCTTCATAGCATGGAAGCGGACGAACTCCATCACCTGACCGGCGAATTCCTGGCCTTCTTCGGAACCGTAACGGATACCGCAGTTGAACATCAGATCGCCAAGGCCCATGATCCCGAGGCCGATCCGGCGGGCACGCAGAGCCGCTTCCCGCAGCTGCGGAACGCCGGGTACGTAACCGTTGGCATCGATCACATTGTCCAGGAAAAGGACGGAGGTTTTAGTGGTTTCTTCCAGTTTTGCCCAGTCCACTTTGCCATCTGCTGTGGCATGCTGAGCCAGATTGATGGACCCCAGACAGCAGTTTTCATATGGTCCGAGCCACTGTTCGCCGCAGGGATTGGTGGATTCCAGCCGGTAAAGATGCGGGACCGGATTATAGCGGTTGGCCTGGTCAATAAAAAGCACACCGGGTTCGCCGTTATGATGAGCCTGCTCAACGATCTTGTTGAAGAGGTCACGGGCTTTGATGGTTTTGTAGACCTTGATGCGGATGCCAGCTTCACGAGCCTGGTCGACGTCACCGTCGAAATCCTTTGATTTCGGGTCGTCAAGATCCGGGAATACCAGATCCCAATCTGCGTCCGCTTCGACTGCCTGCATGAATTTATCGGTGATACCGACAGAGAGATTGAAATTGGTGATGGCTGTTTCACTGGTCTTGCAAGTGATAAAGGCTTCGATATCCGGATGATCCACACGCAGAACTGCCATGTTGGCGCCGCGGCGGGATCCACCCTGTGCTACTTCGCCGAAAGCGTGGTCATACACCCGCAGAAAGCCGATCGGGCCGGTTGCCTGTCCTGCGCTGGAGCGTACAATGGAGCCTTCCGGACGAAGACGGGAGAAGGAAAATCCGTTCCCGCCGCCGGTCTGCTGGATCAAAGCTGCATTGCGAAGGGTCGTGAAAATACCGCTTTCCTTCCGCCCCATGTCATCACTGATGGGAAGAACAAAACAGGCGGCCAGCTGTCCCAGGGGAGTACCGGCACCGGTGAAGGTAGGTGAATTCGGGAAAAATTGACGATTCGCCAGCATCTTGTAGTAGCGAACCGCGGTCTGCATAATGTCACCGCCGTATGATTCTTCTGCCCGGGCTACGTGGTATGCAACCCTCCAAAAAGTTCCGTCGATCGTTTCCGCCGGAGTGCCATCCGCCTTACGGCGAACGTAACGCTTTTCAAACACTTTTCGGGCATTATCGCTCATTTCAATAGACGGTAAACCCTTCGGCATCGCAGGAAATTCCAGCATGCCGTCATTATGCAGCCCTGTATCCATACTCTCTCCCCTTTTTCCTGATTTTGGGTTGAAAGGGTTTTGTCATTTCCCTTATCCCAAATACGGACTATATTTCGTTTCGTTTTTTACAGCAGTCACTTTTCTCTCAAAAGTGATGCGGTGGATTCAAAGATTAAGTGAATTCAAAAGTGCCGGGGCACTTCCATTACAGAATTCCAAACTCTGAATTTTTTGAATGTCAGTTGTCCCCCAGCAGATTGTCGATCTCACTGCGAAGTACGTGCAGGTCATCCATACGCAGGTAAACTATGGCATAACGGATGTAGGCAATCAGATCCAGACTTTTCAGACCTTCGATGACCAAATCGCCGATCATACGGGAAGGAATTTCGTACTTTCCTTCCATCTGCAGGCGTTTTTCGATACTGTCAACCAGCTCGCTGATTTTTTCCGCAGGGACGGGACGTTTGGCACAAGCGATGCGAATGCCATGAGCCAATTTTTCCGAATCAAAAACTTCCCGTTTTCCGTCGGACTTTACTACCATAGGTGTGCCAAGAAAGGGCCGCTCATAGGTGTTGAAGCGCTTTTTGCAGACAGGACAATAGCGTCTGCGCTGCAGCTTGCCGTCTTCCGGTTTTCCTGTATAAACTACATTTGTTTTTGGATTTCCGCAAAAAGGGCAGTCCATAGCACCTCATATCTGGTAATTTCAGCAATAAAAAATCCCCATCGGGGATGGCAAATAATCTATTGTCAATCGGTTTACGTATCACTACATTTAGTTGTGAATAATCCGTTTATTCTCTAAATGTAGATATATTCTATCATAAAAAAATAAAAAAGCAAGGAAAATCTGACATTTGGTTTTGATGTTCTGAACCCCTCTGATCATCACATTTCTTTATCTGGCATTGGTTTGAAGGCCTCAGAAATTAAAAAAGATATGGCACCTGATGATACCATATCTTTTAGAAAAAGGTAGAAAATGCTTATTGTGCATTATATTCGATATAAAGGTCTCCCCGGCCGCGTTCACCCAGGCCAAAAGTTTCCCCGTCCGTGGTCGCCAGAACGAATGATATATGGGTCCTGCCTTCGCCCTGCACCGGGAATGTAACACTGATCTCGCCTCTTTCACCGGGCTGCAGATCGACACCGATATCAAAGAGCTTCTGGCTGTTGGTGTAATTTTCATCACTCCAGACAACTTTGTAGTTTTCACTCCATGCACAAGTGCCGTAATTTTCCAGTTCCCAGGTCTTGGTGATCCACTCTCCTTTCCGAACCTCAGTCCCATCAGGGATGGAGATATCGCTGACAAAACGAGCCCGGTTTGTGCAGTCCTCTTCATTTTCAAACGTTTTGATATCAGCTGCCAGTGTCAGCGGCTGATCCTCAGAAGCCTTTGAAGTGTCGACTTCATCCGCACTTACCACGCAGCGGAATCCGTAATTTTGTTTTGTCTCCGGAGCGGCACCGAACCGGTAAAACGTGAATGCGGCAGCTTCCGGTTCCGTTGAAGAGAAACTGCCTCCCTTGACGGTATGCACATTTCCGGAAATCGGTCCGATCGGATTCACCAATTCAGTGCCGGAGATGAGCCGTGTGTCTGAATAATAATCGTTTACCCACTCGCTGACGTTGCCTGCCATATCCAGCACACCATAGGGGCTGAGATCTTTGGGATCATCTCCAGAGCGATGGAGTCGGTTGGGATATTCACCAACGCTGCGGCTGTCATTGCCCCAGGGGTAGAGACGGCTGTCCAGTCCTCTGGCAGCTTTCTCCCATTCTGCTTCAGTAGGCAATCTTTTCCCCGCCCAGCGGCAATAAACCTGAGCATCAGTCCAGCGGACATTCATGATTGGCAAATCGTCCCCAATCAACTCTTCTGCAATTCTCTCGATCGGCTGACATACACCTTCTGCTACGCACTTTGCATATTGTGCCTGCGTAACTTCTCTGGTATCGATCCAAAATGAATCCAGAGAAACGCGATGGTGAGGCAGTATCCCGGTCAGTTCAAACAGAAACGTATTATCACTGCCCATTGAAAATGAAGCGGCCGGAACTGCTGCCATCAGACTGTCATCTGCATTCCAGCGTATCGCACGTCCTGTTGAAGGCGTTATCGGACGGGGCGGCTGGGTAGCAGTCGGTTCAGGTGTCGGTGTTTCCGTCGGCATTGGAGTGTCCGTCGGTATGGCTTCTGTCGCTTTTTGAGCCGACTGAATAGCCATGGCGGTTTGCGTGACATGCAAAATATCCAGTGTCTGCTCATAAACAGGTGTAATCTCTGCATCAGACTTCCTGACGATCTTTGTCCAATCCGGAAAATCCTGAAGAAAATCAGGTTTGTTGAGCCAAAGATAAACGCCTGCACCGATCAACGCCAGCACTATGAGAATAAGGGGCAGAATACTCTTTTTACCTTTTTTCCGGTTTTGTGGGAATTCGGATTTATCAGTCTTTTTTTTATTGGATTTTTTCTGCTTTTTCCCTTCTGACATACTATCCTTGTCAGGAAGTTCCTTTTTGGGGAGCTCTTTTTCGACCAAAGCCCGAATCGCCCAATAAAGCTCTTCTCCATTTTTAAACCGCTGGTTTTTGTTATCTGTCAGGCAGCGGGAAAGAATCGGAACCAGTTCCGGAACCTCCAGTCCAACCGAAACATTGATACATTCACGATAATAAGCATATACATGAGAGTATTCTTCCACATCTGTCCCATCACCGGAGGAGCGATATGGCGAAAGAGCGGTACACATTTCCAGCATCAGAACACCAAATGCAAAAATATCGGAATCAGGTTCAGCAACCTGTGACGGAGTCAGATCCGGCATGGTATAGACAGGCTGATCTGTATCAAAGGCAGGAGGAAGCTCCAAAAAAGACAGATAGGTTTTTCCTTCGCTATCGATCCAAATGTGAGAAGGATCCAATTCACCATGAGCTAATCCTTCGCTATGCAGCGCAGCCAATGCTGAAGCGATATCCAATCCAATGCGATAAGCCAACTTCAGCGGTACAGGTCTACCCTGCTTTTGGATTATTTCTCTGAGGGAACTCCCCTGCAGGTCTGTCTGCCGCAGCAGCAGTCCCTCTTTTGCAAGCTCCGGCTCATAAACACTAATGGCATTTGTGTGGCTGAATTGTGTCAGCCGCTGAATCCTCATCTGAAGAGCATACAATGTTTGAGCACTGATGCTGCTGTTATCGATTTTGATCAGCTTGCTGTAATATTTTTTTGAGTCTGTCAGATCCTGCAGTGTGAGAAAGTAGCCGCTTTTATCACCGCCGATATTTGCTGTGATCTTATAGCGATCATTAATTATTTGCTGTGTGGCCATAAATTTCCTTTATTTTCTTTAACCTTTGTCTTCATTCTACTATAATAAGGACTAAACTTCAATGATTAACTTTGATGAGATTTCAGCTTTTCTGAAAGAAGTGATAACTTTTCATACGCCCAGAATTTTGGAACGGTTATAACTTTCAGCAATTATATAACTTTTATAAATAAATCGAAAACTTCCGAAAAAAAGTTCTCAAGCTTTGCACGAAAATGATATAATGAATCTGGAGTTTAATTTATGAATCGAATCAACCGTTACATATGGTTTCTGATCATGATTATCATAGGCGGAGGCGCCGGACTTTATTATGCCTGGTATGTAAAACCGGCTGATTTTGTTGATGCCGCATTATATAATATGAGATCAGACTATAAAACAGATTATGTGCTGATGGTTGCTGAAATTTACGACAGAGATCATGATCGTTTGCAGGCATTTATCCGTTTGGATAACATTCTGGCTCCAAGTGATCCCAGCAGGGAAACGGTAGTAGATGCTGCAGTAGAAATCGCGCAGCATTTTGATTATAACCCGGTTGATCTCCAGAAATTATACCGTCTTCAGGAGGTCGTCTCCGGTGAAAGATCCACACCGACAGGAACGCCTATACCAACGTCAACTTATACAGAAGAACAGGTATTGACCGGAACTGTTGAACCGATTGTCAAGAGCACAGAAGCATATGAACCAACAAGCGCATCTGTGCCAGTTGCAGACAGCGACCCCTTTAATACCGGGATCCGTATTACCACTGATCCAAATGCGGTTCCGATGCTGGATCTTCCGCCCGCGCCAACGATAACTCCGAATGGGGAGTATCAGGAAGACTCATCTGAAATTGCAGATAATTTTGATGACGATTCTTTCGGATTCAGCGGGATACCTGATGATTACTTTGGCGGAGAATAAAGCATGGCGGGGAAACAGAAACAAGCTCCATTATATTTACTGACAGGTTTGCTTATTGGTCTTGCAATCGGTCTTTTGATAGGATATCGTTTTTTCCCTGTCCAATTTTTTGATATTACGCCCGTTTCTTTGCATGAAGATTTCAAACAGGATTATCTGTCCATTGTAGGCATGGCGTATTATGCAGATCAGGACATTGGCAGAGGTTATTCGCGGATATCGCAGATGATGTCGCCTGTGGATATTGATCAGCTTCGCACCATGAATCTGAAAATCGGGGATAATCCACAATTAAGCAATTCTTATGAGCAGGTCAGAACATTCATCAATGATCTGCAGGCTTATATGAGTAACACCGGTAAAAGATAGATCTGCGGAGCAAAGCAGATTTTTCCGGAAAATAACACAAATAAAAATAAGGTTTGGAGGTTAACATGATCAATGACATTCTCAATGATGGCGAATCCAGAATGAAAGGTGCTATCAGTGCCTTACAGGAAGAATTGGATGGAATTCGTACCGGACGGGCAACCCCTGCTCTTGTTGATAAACTGACGGTGGAATATTATGGAGTGCCAACTCCTTTTAATCAGGTGTCGAACATTACGATTCCCGATGCAAGAACGATTATGATCCGTCCTTTTGATCCGTCTCTGATCCGCCCAATGACTAAATCAATCCAGGCTTCCGACTTGGGGCTTACTCCAAATGATGACGGTAAGGCAATCCGCCTGATGTTACCTCCGTTGACAGAAGAACGCAGAAAAGACCTCGCAAAACAGGTAAGCGTGCGTCTGGAAGAAGCCCGTGTCGCGATCCGCAATGTACGCAGAGATATTATTAAAGATCTGAAGGATGCGGAAAAAGAGAAGCTTATCACTGAGGATGATCGCAAGAAAGGTGAAGAAAAAATCCAAAAGCTTACCGATACCTGGACTGCAAAGGTAGATGAGGTCGGGAAGAAAAAGGAAAAGGAAATCATGGAGGTCTGATCCGCCATGGCGTCTAACAAACTTGATATCAGTGATATTCCATCAGATCGAATACCGCGTCATATAGCTGTCATCATGGATGGCAACGGACGTTGGGCAAAAAAACGTGGAATGCCACGTCTGTTTGGACATAATGCCGGAATGGAAAGTCTGCGTGCTGTCATTAAGGCTTGTGTTTCCTTTGGCGTGAAATACCTTACTGTTTATGCCTTTTCAACCGAAAACTGGGGACGTCCTCAGGATGAAGTATCCGGATTGGAGAAACTCTTTCATGAAGCTTTTACCAATGAGCTTCTTGAACTCCACAAACAGGGAGTCCGCATCATCCATCTTGGACAGCGTGAAGGCATACCTTCTGATCTCTTGAAAGAAATCGATGAGGCAGTAGAGCTGTCAAAAAATAATGACCGGTTGATTCTTTCCGTTGCCTTGAATTATGGCAGCCGCAATGAGTTGATGCATGCTGTTCAGCGAATGATCGCGGATGGATTGAAACCAGAGGAAATCACTGAGCAAAGAATCAGTGAATATTTGTTTACATCAGGCTTGCCGGACCCGGATTTAGTTATCCGGACCTCCGGGGAACAAAGACTCAGCAATTTTTTGCTGTACCAATCCGCATATGCCGAATGGGAGTTTCCTGAAACGCTATGGCCCGATTTTGGAAAAGAGGAATTGCTTCAGGCAATTTATGAGTATTCCAAGCGGGACAGAAGATTTGGAAAAGTGTGATTCAAATCGTATTGGAAGTTTGTTTATTTTTTTACCATCCTGCATGAGTCAGTTATTCGGTTAGCTGACTCATGCATTATCAAATTCAATATGTTATTATTCTTACCTGCAGCTGCCAGCTGTATATAAGTGTACTTTTAGAGGTTTTATGAAAGCTCGGGTTATCAGCGCCTGCATATTAGTTCCGGTTATTATCGGGACAGCAATTTTGGGAGGCATTCCGTTTCTTGCTGTGGTGCTTATTATATGCGGTATTTCTGCATGGGAATTTGGACATATTTTTGACCAGCATGACGGCATCCGTACACCGCTGTTCCTGCTGGTGGTTTCGGTTTTGGTCCTGATCCTGGCTCGGTGGTTTATCGGGATTGATGCCTCTCACCGGACATTGACTTTTTGTATTATGGCAGCCATGCTCTGCGGAACGATTTTGTGCGAAAAGGAAGTTCCAAAATCTGCCCTGAGCTTTGTAGTATTGACGACAGGAATGGTTTACATCGGATGGCTTGGCGGGTATATGATTTCACTTCGGCAGCTTTCGGATGGCGCTGTTAAATTTCTGATCGTGATGTTTATGGTTTGGAGTAATGATGTCGGTGCCTTCGCTGTTGGCAGCGCAATCGGAAAGCATAAAATGTTCAAAATCGTCAGCCCGAAAAAGACCTGGGAAGGATTTTTCGGTGGAATGTTTTTCACTATGCTTATATCAATTCTGGCTCAAATCTTTATTCCACCGGTTCATTCCGTAATCGATTTGCCACAGGTGATCATATTGAGCATAGCTGTTTCAATCAGTGGTCCGTTAGGGGATTACGGGGAAAGCATGATCAAACGCTGCTACGGATTAAAAGATTCTTCAAATCTGATTCCCGGACATGGTGGTTTTTTTGACCGGTTTGATTCCTGCTTTTTTGCGATGCCCGTTGCTTATTATGTCTTTGAACTGATCAAATACCTATGATCTTTCGATTATTTCAACAACTCCGTTGCTGGAATTGATCTCAACTGTGATCATATTCTGTCCGGGATGCCGTGGTGATACTGTATTTTCAGAGAGAACATAATTCCACTGCGGATAATCTATTTTCGACGCGCCGTTGATGATACAAACAACTGAAGTCCCATTTGGCACAAATACCCGGACAGGTTCCTCTGATGCTTTTAGTGTGATCTTTGCATTGGTGCTCTGCGGAACCATGACATCGATCGGACCGTATTTATTTTCAATTTTGACATCACTGAGATTGAGTGAGCGGAGATCAGCTTTAAAATAACCTTTGTTCAAAACCGCATTGATCGCGATCGTCCGTTCAGCTGTCAGTGAAAGATTCCAGTTTGACTCCTGTGGTAAAGATGCATTTCCCTTGCTGGTAAAGGTATATTGTGCGGTCTGTCCGCTTAGGTTCTCACTTGTAGAAATTTTTTCAGCAGGATCCAACTTGATTTGTCCACTGATCAGTTTGGTGTAATCTCCTCCTGCCTTGATATCAATTTTCCCGGATGCTGCATTCAGATTCAAAATCACATTATTCTGCGACGGGTTTGCTACAGTCACTGTCGAATTCTGTTCATCGATCGAGATCTGTCCATTGGTCCCAGACGGATTACTGTTGAACAGGACCGGTGCATTCTGCTGCGGCTGAGCAGGCATAACACCATTAAAGTCGGAAGTCGGCAGGATCGATGACAAATCTATTTTGCCCGAAAAATTATTGAGGGCAGGAATGTCCAGATAATTAAACAAAACATATGCGAGAATAATGATTCCTGCGATAATAACAGCAGTGTTGATCAAACTATGGCTTGAAAATATGCAGTCAATTCCGAATAATATCAGCAATATCGGCCAGACTTTCAAAAAGAACTTCCAAATTTCATTATTCCAACCGCCGTCAAAAAATTGCGTACTGAGTAATGCGACGCCGCAGAACAAAACGACAAGTGCGCCGATGAGCCTGCGCTGGGTAATGATCAGATCAAGTCCGACAAAAATCAGCAATGCAGGCCAAATTTTGAATAACAAATCATTCGGTATCATATTACCGATCAAATTGAGCGAGTTAAGCTCCAGTACGACACCTGTAAGGATAGCAGCAATTGGAATAATGATAGAATATCTCGTACGCATAATAATCAATTAAATTGCAACAATTATGCCATTCTGAAAAATTTGGAAAAAATAATATGGTTTTAGATATATTGGAATATCACGCAAAGAAATATCCGCTCATGCAGCCGGCTGATGCTGTAAAATTACTGTATCAAAACGAATTCGGAATCGGACATTTGATTTCAGATACAACCCATTTTCTTGAAAGGTTGCAAAAAGAAGCTGACTATGCGGTAATTGTTCCGGATATT
>Ga0310695_10011019_pt1 | contig 13037 bp, 12 predicted proteins | sample RumenRJG_04DNA_FD_203882 | JGI IMG/M metagenome (GOLD analysis project Ga0310695, IMG submission 203882) | Bovine rumen microbial communities from Lethbridge, Alberta, Canada - RJG_04 (v2) (version 2) | ecosystem: Host-associated > Mammals > Digestive system > Stomach > Rumen | place: Canada...
GCCGAATGCCTTGGTCCTGTGCTCCAGATGCTCCAGCAGAGGTTTAATTCCTTCCTGCTGCCGATGATCGGAGCGGACCCTGACACATATGTCGAGTTCGACCTCACAGAAAAACTGAAAGGCTCGTTCGAGGAACGTGCAAGCATCATCCAAGCGTCCGTTGGTGGTCCTTGGATGACTCGCAATGAGGCACGTGCAGACAACAACCTCCCGCCGATTGACGGAGGAGACGAGTTGATCGTTCCGCTCAATGTAGTGGCAGGCGGACAGGCAAGTCCGCAGGATACACACATGAACCAGAACAGTGACGAGGTCGAGATAAAGAAGATCATCCCGTCACACCGCAAGGACACGGCACAGACGGTCATGATCAAGGGTAAAGCGGACGAGGACGAAGATGCCGAAATGGCAGAGATCCTTAAACGGTTTTTCGAGCGACAGGGCAAGTCAGTCCTGCCCAAGATCGGAGCGGATGTCGAATGGTGGGACGAGGACCGATGGAATGGCGAACTCGCAGACGACCTCGAACCGCTGATGGTCGCCATTGCCGACAAGCACGGCAAAGACGCAGCCGAGACCATTGGCAGAGATTACATCATCGAGATTACGAGAAAGTATCTCAGAAAGATGGCGGAGGGTCGTGCGAGGATGATCAATACCAAAACGCACGAGAAACTCGTCGAGGCAGCGGTGGCAGGCTGGGCGGTCCTTGAGGCAGTGCATCAGGCACAGGACAGAGGATTCACGAGAACAGTTGAGAAAGAATGGGTCACTGGACCGAATGCCAGACCGTCACACACGGCAATGAATGGCGAACGTGTTCCGGTTGATGCCACTTTCTCGAATGGTGCGTACTGGCCCGGAGACGACAACCTCTCCCCGGATGAGTCCTGCGGATGCAATTGCTCAACAGATGTGATCATTACGGAGGTATGACATGGAACACAAATACAAAGAATTTAGAGTCAAATCGGAGGGTGATTCCGGAACGATCTCCGGATACTTCTCGACATACGACCGCATCCCGGACAGTTATGGCGATGTTATAGCCAAGGGAGCGTTCACCGAAACGATTAAAGCAAGAGAGGAATCCGGGCATCCGTTCCCGCTCTGCTGGAACCACGACCTCAACCAGATAATCGGTAAGGTCGAGAGCATAGAAGACACCGAAAAAGGTCCGCTGATGACGGCGAGTTTTTTCAACACACCGCTCGCACAGGAGAAGCGTGAGATCGTCAAGTCCGGATGCGTGTATCAGTTCTCATTCGCTTATGACGTGAAGGACGCAGCCATCGTCGATCTGGAAGACGGAACCAAGGCGAACGAACTCAGACAGATAGATCTGTTTGAGGTTTCAATTGTTCCGATCCCGGCGAACCCGAGAGCAGAGGTCACGGACATAAAGTCCGGACGCAGGAACAGCAAATCTGATGCGGACACGATCAGACAGATCATCTCCCTCGCTCAGTCACTTCTGGCTGATGAGGTTGACGATACAGAGGACACCAACGAAGAAAAGGATCAGCCGAAAGACAATGCCGAGATCGAGGCAAAGGATCAGACGGTTGACAATTCTGAGCGGGATGGACTTCTGGAAACTATCAAAGCAATAGAAATGGAGGGCAAATCATGAGCCTCAATGAACAACTCGCCCAGAAAAAGGCGGAACTCGTGGCACTGAAAGATCAGATCGAAGCAGGCGACGCAGATGCGATCAAGTCCGGAGCGGAGATCACCGCAGCCATCGAGGAACTCAACAACAGCATTGACAAAGCGCAGAAAGCGCAGGATATGCTTGCTCAGATCGGCGAAAAGGCCGAAGAAGGAGACGAAACAATGAACGAGAAGACAGGAATCGATAGCATCATTGAACAGGCAAAGAACGTTGACATCAGCAAGAAGGGTTGGAAGGTCAGCGGACTGCTTGAGAAGACTGCGACATATCAGAGCGTGATCACCGGGACGCAGCTGACCGATTACGACAAGACCGTCATCGGTAACACCATGAAGAACAGGGTCTCTGAACTGTTTGGAGCAGTAAACATCTCCGGGAATGCACTGACATTCTTCCAGCAGGGGGCATGGCTTGGAAAGACCAGCACTGGCACTCCGGACGTGGTCGCTGAAGGTGCAGCGAAACCTCAGGGCAGCCTGACATTTACCCCGGTTACCAAGGCCCTCAAGAAGATCGCTGGATATGTCAAGGAAACTGACGAGATCCTGTGGGATGCTCCGTTCCTCGCAAGCGCAGTCCAGAATGAACTGCTCTATCAGCTGATGGTCGTCGAGAATGCTGACATCATGACAGATGTCCTCGCAGGAGCAGGCCAGTCCGCAGATTATACCAGCGGACAGAACACTGGCGACGCTGCGAACCTTGTCGAGGGTATCCTCTACGCAAAGAGACTGGTCGCTCAGAACACTCCGTTCCAAGCTGACTTTGTGGCGATCAATCCGGCTGATATGTATGACCTGATGACCGCAAAGGATCAGAACAACCAGTATCTAGGCGGTGGTTACTTCCAGAACGCATATGGCACTGGCGATTATGCGACCCCGGCACGTGTATGGGGTCTTCCGGTATTTGAGACCTCTACGGTCCCGGCAGGCACTGTGCTCGTTGGTGCTGGCAAGCAGTCCGTCCAGATCGCTCGCAAGGGCGGAGTCATGGTCAACCTCTATGAGCAGAACGAAGACGACGCACTCAAGAACTGCGTGACTCTGCTCGCTGAGGAGCGTCTGGTCACTTGTGTCAAGTATCCGAATGGACTGGTCAAGCTGACTGCTGCAACGTCATAAACTGATCGGGGAGGGCCAAGGCTCTCCCCGCCTTGAAAGGCGGTGAGAAAAGATGAGGAAAATTTACAAAATGCCTGACGGTTTTAAATACTATTTCGAGGAAGGACAGCAGCCAGAGGGTGCGGTTGAGTATCATGCCCCGAAAGTTGAAAAACCGAAAAAGGCGGTCAAGCCTCAGAACAAATCAAGGAAGGCGGGAACAAAATGAGCGTATTGACCAGATGGGGATATACACTGCCCGACCTCGATGCCTTGCCCGACCTGTTGACTGACGAGGAGTTCGACGAGTTCACCGCCAACCGATATGCTGGCGACGTTCGGATCGCTCCAAACATCAAGTCTGCCAGTGCTGCCGTCCGGAACTATTGCGGGTGGCACGTTTTCCCGTCCGCATCCTGCGAGATGACCGTCCTCATGAACGACAAGCGGGTCTCCCGGAACGGCAGTGATCTGCTGGTCCAGCTGCCTGCTGCGTTCGTCACAGAGGTCGAGTCCGTGACCATCGACGGCGAGACGTACATGGCGACCTGTGAGAGCAACGGCATCCTGAGAGTCTATGATGTGGATTTCTTGACACTCAAGAGGTATTCACCCATAGAGGTGACGTACACGGCAGGAGTTGACGAGGACACCATCGACGAACTCAAGGAACTGATCGCCAGCAGAGTCACTCATGCGACTGCATCCTCGAACGGAATCACGTCCGAGGCAGCAGGCGGAGTCTCCGTCACCTATAACGCTAGTTGGGTGAATAGTGCGAGTGCAACGACGCTCCCGGACAGTTCCAAGGAGGTGCTGTCACCGTACAGAGTGAGGGGGGTGTTCTAAATGCTCCCTAATTTCGCAAGACAGACGGTCACGAGACTGAGACCGGGAACAAAGACCATCAGAGGGTCAGAGGTTCCAGACTGGGACCATGTTGAGTCTCTGGAGATCTCCGGATGCTCTGTCCAACCAGCAGCGACGGACCTGTCACAGGACGGGCGAGTGCTTGGCATCCTTGACGGGATGACGGCATATCTGCCACCCGGATCGGATGTCAAAGAGGGCGACCGCATCGAGTACGACGGGAACGTCTACACGATTGACGGAGTCCCGAGGGTCTGGCCCTCAGCGGGAAACCTCGCTCATGTGCAGTGCACTCTGAGGAGGTGGTCCGGTTAATGGGCAGACAGATTGAGATCAAATTCAATCCTGACGGATTCGAGGAGATCCTTAGTTCTGCGGGAGCGCAGGCAGTGTGCGAGGAGGCAGGCAGCAACATTCAAAGCCGTGCAAATGCCGACCTTAACGATTCAAAAAGCACAGGCTTTAAGATGTCTTCCCGGATAGTAACTGCATACGGGTCAAAGCGAAATATGACTTTTGTATACACCACAGACCGGGCATCTATAATCGCAGAGACGGAAAACAAGGCTTTATCAAAGGCGGTGTATTGATGAGAATTGAGCGGATGATTGACATCGAGGACACCGTGAGACAAGCGTTGTCCCCGTATATAACAACCTACTGCCGACCACTCCCGAAGGACTTCACAGTCCCGTCCATTCTAGTCACTCAGGTAGACGGAGGAGACGAGGACACGATCAACACCTTCGGAATCGTTCTCGATGCGAGAGCGGAGTATGAAGGAGAAGCGAATGAGACCCTGAGGACGGCAGTCGGCATTTTGAAAACCGTGGCGAGACTCCAGACATCGGACATCCGTCACGTTGACGTAAACACGAGCGGGTCGTGGGGTGTTGACCCCGTGAGACCCGAATTGGCAATGTGCTCCGCACGTCTCAACGTGGTGGCACATACTGAACACGTGGAGGTATAAAAAATGACTCATAACGTAAATCTTGGCATTGGTAACTATGCCGAAGAAGGAACCACCGGGATGTTCTATCATGCTCCCGCTGGAACTGAACTCCCGACCTATCCGGGAGAGACACTCGCATCAGCATGGGTGGAGGTCGGTGCGATCTCTGTGGACGGGATCACGTTCACATCGAATAAAACCTCAGATAATCTGAAGAACTGGGCAAACAAGATCGAGCGTCTGCTCCCGGGCGAGGATGCAGGACAGGTCAGTGCTCCGATCATCTACACCACAGAAGAAGCCATGAAGACGGTCTTCGGTGCAGACAAGGTCACTGTCACAGCTGCGACCGCAACGCACGGAAAACTCGTGAAGGTCGACTTCAAACAGGGCGAGACTTCTGACGAGGAGGCATTCCTGTTCCTCATGAAGGACGGCGACGACATGATCATGCTTGGAACCACCAAGGGATTTGTCTCTGAACTGGGTGACGTTGCGTTCCAGCCGAACGAGGCAATCAACTGGGATTCGACCATCACTGCTGATCACTGGGTACTTGTAAAGGACGACGGACAGAAGTCGTCATAAATAAAAGGAGGAGATAACTCATGGCAGAAATCACACTTGGAAGGAAAGAGACGCTCGAGACCTTGAAGGTCAACATCGGGAAAGATTCTTATAGTATCCCGCTTATGGGATCGCTGACACTGGCAGAGACGAGAGCACTTGCCAAGGCGGACGATGAGTTTGCATTCTTCAAGAAGTATATCCCGGAGGATGTGATTGACTCTCTCGCAATCAATGATCTGAAGGCTCTCACCACGATGTGGAAGGCAGAAAGCGAGAAGGCCTCCGACGTTGATCTGGGGGAATCATAAGCCTCACGAACTTTGTATATGAACATCGTGAGGCGGTTGAGCGTGACTTGTTGACTGAGACAGGTCATGAGTTGTCAGACATTGGGGGTGCTCTTTCGTGGAGTGCCCTCAAGTCCTTTTTATCTAATATTCAACTTGGGTCGGCATTAGGAGAGGAACTCAATCCGGAGATCTCCGAATGGTCGACCAGAAAAAAGACAAACGAGATTCTGGCAGACATTTTCGACATATTGCAAGTCATCAACGTTCAACTGAGAGTGATGGCAAGTCACAAACCGGGCAGAAAGCCAGAACCATATAAGAGGCCCGGACAGGAAAAAGGCAAGAAGCGCATCGGCAAAGGGGCACTGCCTCTCAGTGAGATGCGTAAATGGATAGAAAGCAGAAGGAGGTGATCTCCTGTGGCTGGCATGACAGAGGTCGCACGAGCGACAGTCACAATCGTCCCCAATATGAAAGGGGCACAGGCCACGATTGCCAAAGAACTGGGAGCGGACACCGAGTCAACGGGAGAAAAAGTCGGCTCGCTGTTTGGTAAAAACCTAATCGGAACGGTCGGAAAGATCATTGCAGCTGCTGGAGTCAGCAAGATGATCGGCGACTCGCTCAACGCAGGAGCGGACCTCCAGCAGTCATTCGGCGGTCTTGAGACGTTATATGGAGACGCTGCGTCTGCTGCCAAAGAATATGCATATGAGGCAGCGTCGGCAGGAATATCGGCGAATGATTATGCAGAGCAGGCAGTTTCGTTCGGTGCGTCACTGAAAGCAGCGTTCGGCGGAGATACTGCGAAAGCAGCAGAAGCAGCCAACACAGCAATTATGGATATGGCGGACAACGCTGCCAAGATGGGCACACCTCTTGAGTCCATTCAAAACGCATACCAAGGATTCGCCAAGGGTCAATATAATATGCTCGACAACCTCAAACTGGGGTATGGAGGGACTAAAGAGGAGATGGAAAGGCTCCTGTCGGACGCTTCAAAGTTGTCCGGGCAAGAGTATGACCTCTCCAATCTGGGCGACGTGTATGATGCAATACACGTTATACAAGAAGACCTTGGTTTGACGGGTGTGGCAGCAGACGAGGCAGCGACCACGTTCTCAGGATCGTTAGGAGCCATGAAGGCAGCTGCCCAGAACGTACTGGCAAACCTTGCTCTGGGTGAGAATATAACCGCAGACCTCAAGAATCTTGGTGCATCAGTAAAGACTTTTGTGGTCGGCAACGTGATGCCGATGGTCGCAAACATTGCCAAGCAGGCTCCAGCAGTTCTGGCACAGATCCCGACATTCATTGCGGATATGGCTCCTGATTTCATTGCGGGAGCAGCAGACATCGTCTCCAACCTTGCAACGGGACTGATTGATAATATACCGACGTTCATTGCTGGGGTCGGTACGTTGTTGCAGTCACTGTGGACGGGCATCACAAACATTGACTGGAGCGCAGCAGGCCAGTTGGTCGTCACGTTGCTGTCCACTGCATGGGAAGGACTGAAGACGGCTGCGTCCGCAATCTGGGACACCGTCGTTGGAGTGTTCACTGGTGAGATTGAGTTCCCGGATATATCCGAGGCAGCGAAAACCGTCTGGAACGCACTGACGACTAAAGCATCCGAAGTCTGGACAGCAGTCAAGACGTGGTTCACAAAGACGTTTACATGGCCCAACATTTCCGACGCTGCGAAACTCGTCTGGAATAAACTGACAACGGTTGCGTCTGAGATTTGGACGGCGATCAAGACGTGGTTCACAAAGACGTTTACATTCCCGTCACTGACTGATCTGGCATATGACGCATGGAACGGATTGATCACCCTTGCGTCCACTATCTGGACATCAATCAAGAACTGGTTCACGAGTACGTTCTCATTCCCGAACCTCAAAGAGAAAGCAAAAGAGGCATGGGACAAACTCGTCGAACTGGCTGGTGAAATCTGGGAGGCGATCAAGCAGAAATTCAGAGAGACGTTCTCGTTCTCCAACCTCACAGCAAAAGCACAAGAGGCATGGGGCGGTCTGAAAACTAGAGCCGGGAGCATATGGACAACCATCAAGGGTGTTTTCGGTTCCTCAAACGTCAGTTTTGCGGATCTGTCGGAGACAGCATCCACTGCATGGGATACGCTGACAACGGCAGCAGGAACGGTCTGGGACGGAATTAAGGAAATTTTCGGTTCGTTCGAGATCACATGGCCCGACTTTGGAGAACTTGCCAAAGGTGCTCTCGATGGACTGAAGACGGCAGCAGAGGGAGTGTGGAACTGGGTCAAAGGTCTGTTCTCAGGAGATGAGGACAACGAGGCAGTCAAGTCCGTGCAAGGCTCCACCAGTGAGATGGCTGCGACACTCGCAGACGCTGAACTCCAGATCTCTGCGGTCGATGTCTCAAGCATCCAGACGGCGAACGAGTTCGTCAAGCAGACCGTGCTTGGATGGATTCGAATCTTCAAGAACCTGTCTTTGAAGATCCCTACCGTTGGAACTAAGTCTCTGACGGCTGCTCTCAAGGCAGTCACAGACATGACCAACAACTACAAGGCGAAAATGAAATTCACTTGGACACTGCCGACCCTCCACGGTTATCTGCCAGTAATATCGGTGAACATGAAAGAGGCCAAGTCCAGCGACGGAAAGACCTCTGTCAGTTATCCAGAACTGAGCAAGAGCAGCGTCAAGTGGTTCGCTGAGGGTGGTGTTTTCAAGAATCCAACCATCATTGGTATCGGTGACTCAAAAGGACCTGAGGCAGCGGTTCCGCTTGATAAGATGTGGCGACAGATGGACAAGGAGTTCGACCGCCACATGAACGGCGGGAACATTTATCAAACTTACAACATAGACGGAGCGACAGATCCGGAGGCATTCGCCATGAGCGTCGCTCGTACAATTAAGCGAGAGTTGAGGATGGCATAATGGCAAAGAAAAAGAAAGACGCTACGACCGCCCCGTCCGGTCTCGCAATCGCTAGAAACGGTAATACCTACACATTCACTTGGAAACGTGGTGACAAGGACTATGGTGCAGGACAGCAGTTCCAGTACAGCAAGAACGGCGGAACGTGGACGACCGTCAACGTCTCAGCGACACAGACGACGGTCAACCTCACCAACCAGACAGGGGTCAAGTCGTGGCGGTTCCGAGTCCAAGGTCGACGCAAGAAATGGAAAGACGGCAAGAAGACCATCACACCAAAGTGGTCCGGATGGGCGACGAGCACGATATGGAAGGCAGTGGTCCCGACCGTCCAGCCTGTCACATACGAGAACGAGTCCGCAAACAGTGGGACATTCACGTGGTCGGTACAGAACGATTCTAAGTCGACAGCAATCCTGCTCCGGACAGAGACTCAGACCTGTTATGTCAGAAACGGAGCAACACCCCCGGAGAGCGCATGGGGATCTATCGTGAACCGTGCTGCCTCTGGCGAGTTGACCATCAATGAGGACACCGAGGCACTGGCAGAGGGCAACCTCGTCAGATGGTTCCGTGTGCGTTCCGTCGGATCGGCGGGGACCGCACAATGGAAGTCGGCAAAACACTCCTATGGCGACCCGAACGACGCAGTCCTCACGAGTGCGAGTGCTGTGACGAACGGTTCTGTCAGCAAAGTAACGGCAGAGTGGTCGGACGACTACAACGACACGAACCCGATCGACATGATCGCATTGCAGTACGTCATCGCAAAACCGACAGACGTGCAGATGAGTCCGCCAGCAGACGGGTGGTCGACGGCGATTGAGGTCAAGCCAAACGGGGCAGAGAACAAGGTCGTCGTCAATATCGAGAACATTGTCGACGCTGATGAGTGTATGTGGGTCAGAGTCAAGGGTTGGCACGACGATGACAATAATGCATCGTTCTCCAACGCTCTGGTCGCCCAGTATGGTGTTCTTGGTGCTCCTACGATTGACGCAACACCGAACTTCTCGACGGGGTCCGTGGCAATCTCAATCACTGAGACGACTGCTTGCACGGCAGCTGCAACGGTCGTTTTCTATCGTTCGGAAGATGACCCGAGCAACGACAGGATCGTGGCGATCCTGCCACACGGCACGACCTCAACAACGGTCAGCGTTTCGGACATCATCGGAAAATCTCACTCCTGTTTTGGTGCTTATGCGATTGTAGGCACGTATACCGGAACGACGGTCACGAGTGAGTTGATGAGGTCGGAGACATCGACAGACAGTGACATAGCAGCAGTTGCGCCAGCCAACGTGACAGTCAAAGAAGGACCCGACGAGGGGACGGTGAGAGTCGGCTGGGAGTGGTCATGGTCTGAAGCAACCAAGGCAGAGATCAGTTGGTCCGATAAGGACTATGCATGGGAGTCGACGGACAGTCCGTCCGATTACTCCGTCGAGGACGTAAAGACGACCAGCTGGATCATCGCAGGACTGGAAGTCGGGAAACGGTGGTTCTTTAAGGTGCGACTGATAGACGGCAGCACTGACAATGAAATCGTCGGCCCGTGGTCCGATATGGTTGGATATAATCTGACAACTGTCCCGGACAGACCCGCACTCACACTCAGCAAGAGTGTAATCAATGCAGGCGGGACGCTCGTCGCAAGGTGGGCATTCGGCGGAGACGGGACCGCTCAGGAGTATGCGGAGATTGCTCTCGTTACGTTTGAGAACAACGAACCTGTCTATGGTGATGTGATCGCACACGCTGAGACGCAGTCCAGCATCGAGATAGATCGTGAGTGGGTGACAGGTCAGACGTATTATCTGGCAGTCAGAGTCACAGCAACAAACGGATTGCAGACAGCATGGTCCGATCCGGTGAGTCTGTTTGTGGCGGACCCGATAACGATCACAATGTCTGCATCAAGCATCTACGGTGGTGGAAGTTATACTGAACGTGACCATGATCAGATCACCACGTATGTCGACGGTGTTATGACTAATATCCGCATAAATGACACGCAGAACGTGGTATACATACCCGGCGGAATGACTTCCGAATTGTATGATTTATATAATTCAAACGGAGGCATTAACACTGTAACCCGTGTGGATATTGACGAGCACACATATGAGATACATAATGAGACGAAAACCTACACATTTTCAGCTGACCCGTATATCTGGGTCATGCCGTTCACTGCTACCATTATAGGAGCAGGAAACACCGGGTCGACAACACTGACAATCATCAGAGCAGACGATTATCATCTCGACAGACCCGACGACACAACGTTTGATGGATATGCGGGAGAGATCGTTGCGACTTTCAGCCAGTATGGCGAGGAGCCTATCACCATCACGGTGGACGATATGGTTGGGCATTTGGATGACGGTGCGAACTATTACATGGTAGCAACCGTCACAGATGTCTATGGGCAGACAGCAAGCCTCAAATATCTCTTTAAAGTCGCATGGACTCATAAATCCACCGTTCCGGGGGTTGAAGTGGTCGTCGACAAGGTACAAAGGATTGCTAAAATTAAACCCATTGCAGTCTCAGGCATTATAAACACCGACACGTGTGATATATACAGAATCACTGCCGACCAGCCTGAGTTGATCGTCAAAGGGGCAGCATTCGGCGAGACATACGTCGACCCATATCCCGCTTTCGGTGACTTTTGTGGTCACAGGCTCGTCACGATTACGGCAAATGGAGACTATGCCACTGCGGACGGTCTTGGATGGTATGATGCCGATTATGTTGACGGGGACATCCTTGAGGACAACAACCTCGTCATTGACGTGGACGGCGACCAGATCGTGCTCCCGTATAACCTCACCCTGAGCAATACGTGGAACAAAGATTTCAAGAGGACCTCATATCTGGGTGGAGCAGTCCAAGGCGACTGGAACCCGGCAATCACGAGGGACCTCTCAGCGGGGACGGTCATCGTGAGGGGTGACGACCTCGACAAGCAGCTGATGATCAGAGACCTCGCAGGATATGCAGGAGTTGCTCACGTTCGAACTCCGGACGGATCGTCGCTGACTGCCGACGTGCAGATCAGTGAGTCGCAGTCCTACGACACAAAGGCGATCACGTACTCGATGACGATTAAGGCAATCGACCCGTCTGAGCCTGTTGGAATGACTCTGGATATGTGGAACTCACTGCATCCAATTGACGAGTAAGGAGGGCAGAGATGGACTGGAGAGGTGGTTTTTCTGCACTCTATGAACTGAAGAAAGTCGACCCCATGTCATTCAATGATATGGGGTCATTTGATTTTGTCTCAGGAACGATAGACAAGACAGACTCAGGACTTATGGAGTCGGCGGATCTGGCAATGACAGAGAACCCGGGCGAGTGCTGGCTGAGAGTCTATTTGAAGGCCAGACAGGAGCAGAGCGGGGCAAGGGTCCCGTTGTTCACTGGTCTGGCATCCGTACCGGAGCGGACGCTCGACGGGGTGCGGATCACGTATCAGGTCGAGTGCTATTCGGTCCTCAAGCCAGTTGAGGACATCCTCGTGCAGAGAGGATATTATGCTCCTGCTGGAGCGGATGCAGCGCAAATGGCTGCGGAACTTCTCAAGGTCGGTCCTGCTCCCGTTGTTGTAGACGGTGAAGGCCCGAGTCTTGAGGAGGCAATCGTGGCAGAGGACGATATGACCAATCTTGACGTGGTGTGGTTGATCCTCAACGCAATCGGATGGAGATTGAGAATAGAGGGCAACGGCACGATTCACGTCTGCGGACCGAGTACAGAACCAGTGGAAGTGTTTGACACTGAATACAATGACGTTGTTGAGGTGGCAATGACAGACTCACAGGACTGGTTCAGTGTTCCCAACTGCATCCGAGTGACCTCTGGCGACAGTTATGTCGAGTACATAGATGACGATCCGGAGAGCAACGTCTCAACGGCAGCACGTCGGGAGAGCCGAGGCGGGAACGGTCAAGTCTGGATGAAGGACGAAGCGTCCTCAATCGGAGCCAACGAGTCGCTTGGTGAGTATGCCATGAGGATATTAAGGGACAACCAGTCCCCGGCGAGGACGGTCTCATATTCGAGGCGATTTTTCCCGGACGTGGTCGTCACTGACATGATCGGACTGCATCTGCCGAGGATAGGGATTGACGGAACGTTCCGCATCAAGTCCCAGACGATTGAACTGGGTTATGGGTGCAGGACGAGTGAGGAGGTGGTCGCTGTTTGAGCAGCATCGGAGACCTTTTTAAACAGTTTAAGAAGGACATAAAGAAATCGACGGGCACGGACTACACGGCGACGGTCACACGAGTCGAGAACGGTGTGGCATATGTCCAGTTGACGGGAGCACCCATTTCCGACACTCCTGCCACCATGAGCGTCTTTGCCAGACCGGGAGACAAGGTCAGAGTCCGAGTCCGAAACGGCAAGGCATGGGTGACGGGGAACGATACACTCCCGCCCAGCAACGAGAAGAAGGAAGTCGCAACCAAGATGTCGAAGGATATGTCCGATAGGAGCAAGCATATCGTCATCAAGGACGGGATCATGAAGTTTATCGCCAACACGCTCTGCGTGGACTCGAAGAACTTCAAACTCGACGAGGATGGCAATGCAGAATTTTCCGGGAAGATAAAGGGAGCG
>Ga0310695_10011021_pt1 | contig 13035 bp, 9 predicted proteins | sample RumenRJG_04DNA_FD_203882 | JGI IMG/M metagenome (GOLD analysis project Ga0310695, IMG submission 203882) | Bovine rumen microbial communities from Lethbridge, Alberta, Canada - RJG_04 (v2) (version 2) | ecosystem: Host-associated > Mammals > Digestive system > Stomach > Rumen | place: Canada...
ATTCCGGGATCCTTCCAGAGAAAAATTGACAGCCGGTCACGGCAGTTCGAACACTCCCTTATATGGGGAAGCAAAAGCCAGCTAACTCATGACTGAAGTCACAAGAATGCGCTGGCATGCTTTTCAAAAAAACATTTTTGAGGATTGTGGATCAGGACCTTGTCGATGTAATCATGGTCATATTCGCGGTACATATGCTTAATGCCTTCGGTGTAGGCAGGCGGCCGGTGGATCATCCTGTGGGCATCCGATCCGGCGAAGTCCGCCAGTCCCTTCCGCAGCAGCATATTTGCCCGGTTTCTGATGGCTGCGTCTTTTTCCTCTTTGACGCTGTAGACGTTGATCTGGAAGAAGATTCCCCGCTCGCGAAGACTTTCAGCTGCGCGCTCATCAATAAAAACGCAGCGCTCGGCGTGTGCCAGGATGGGTTTGTAGCCGCCTTCCTGCAGCCTGGTAAGGCAAAATACCGCGTTTTCTTCTGATACTCGTGTGCTGAATTCAGCCAAGACGTAATCAGTGCCGTTCATGGTCGGATATGTTCCGGAGTTCAAAAGTTCCAGGTTCTCTTCGATATATGGGACTGCGCAGTAGAGTTCCGTGCCAAACCCCAAGGTGATGGGAATTCCTTTCTCTTTTACCGCGTCCTGAAGAAGTTTATACTTTACCGGCACCAGATTTGCATTGTCCAGGAATGCGTCACTGTGGGAAGTCGCAATGATCGCGGTGACGCCCTGCCTTACCGCACTGCGCAGCATTTTCAGGGATTCTTCTATGCTGCCCGAGCCGTCATCAACTCTGGGAATAATGTGGGAATGAATATCTATCATTGGCTTGTCCTCTCAGGTCCTACCGGCATTGGAGCGTCTTCTCAGGTCCTTACATAGGCCCGTATAACGATGATCCTTTCGTCCTTATTGGCTGGGCGGATGGTAAAGGGTCCCGCCTTCGCAGGCAGGATAAATGTCTCGGCATAGTGGACTGTGTAGGGTTCAAATCCGCCGGTGGAGCTCTCGATCACTGCCGCGCTTCCCTCCACCAGGTTCAGCATGTTGACGCTGCCCTCTGTGTCCAGGTCTGCCTTGCCGCGGATCATGTAACGGCGGGTCTCGATGAATTCCAGTTCATGGAGACCGGTATGCTCCTCTGTGTAATCGTCATTAGCGTTAACTATATGGACTACGTTGACGAGGTTCTTTTTTACCCACTCGTATTTTCTGTCCGTCTGCAGTACCTGCCGTCCGTGCTCCAGATGGACGGGGCGGGGCTTTCCGTCAAGTCCCAGACGGCCCCAGTCCCAGAGTTTAAATGTAAAAATATAGGGCGTCGCGCTGATCTCCAGAACCATGGTTCCGGAACCTGCGCCGTGGCAGGTTCCCGCTGGGATCAGGAAATGGTCATGTTTCCTTGCAGGGAATCGGTTGACGTATTTTTCCGCGTCAAACAGGCACTCTCCGCGGTTGGCCCGCTCAAGCTCCGCGAACATCTGCCCGGGATCGGCGTCCTGCCTGAGGCCCAGGTAGACGGAGGCTTCTTCCGCGGCGTCCAGGATGTAATAGCTCTCATCCTGGGTGTAGGCCATGCCGAATTGGCGGCGGATATAATCGGTCACGGGATGGACCTGGAGCGACAGGTTCTGGCCGCCGATCGTGTCCAAAAAGTCAAAACGGATGGGGAATTCGGCACCGAACCGGGAGTAGACCTTTTCGCCGAGCAGCTGCCTGGGGTATGCCAGGACCAGGTCCATGGCCGGCAGTTCGAAAATCCCGCTGCCGAAGTCCAGAAGCAGGGAGTTCTCCTCGGGGACGCCGTCGAAGCTCCAGGCGTAATTGGGCTTGCTTTTGTCGAGGCCGCAGACTTCTTTCATCCACTGTCCGCCCCAGACGCCGGGATCAAAATAGGGAACAGTGCGGAAAGGGCGCCCGGTGAGCTCCCGCAGGGCATCGCGGATGGCCTGACCGGGCACCATTTTAGGCTGACCGGCGCAGTTGGTATCAATAAAATAATCGACCTGATCAAACCAGTGCATTTTGTGCTTGTCCGCAACCCGCCATTCGATAAAATATCCCCTTTTGAATTTGCGCAGTATATCTTCGTCGAAGTTGGTGCAGTTGTAATTGGGCATGCCTTTGCGGTAGCGGAGCTGGATCTCCCAGCGGGCCATGTCCAGATAGAGGCAGAGGTCAGGATGGCGGAAATCGTCACCTGCAGAGGCTGGCGATCCGGTGCTGTCTTCAGTCTCTCCGCCAGCCTTGTCCACGACGGCTCCGGTTGGCAATACGGCCTGTCCCTGCGCCGGAGGCGCCGCCAGAAAGGCGCCGAATCCGTAGACAATAGACAGACCCTCTGCTGTCTTCACATCTTCACGCATTTTGGCAAGCCGGCCGGGATCCATGAGGTCTTCGAGCTCCCCAAAGAACATCCTTCCGAAGACGCGGTCGTCAGTGAGATGATATTTCAGATGCTCCGCCAGTTCTTCTTCTCCACGGAAAACAGTCCGCATATTAAAAAGGCGGCTGCAGGAAAGCCCTTTCAGGGCTTCAAGAACTTCATCATCACAGACTCCGGGATAGGTGTCTATGGCGATCAGATAATCTTTTTTTCCGCTGCTCTCAAATGCCTCATATTCCTGTCGGATCCGGCTTATGATGGCGTCATAACCTGCCAGAAGCTCACCGTCATGTGTCTTCACATATGTGGAAGGATATTTCTGGTAGCTGCTCATTCCTGTACTCCATGATTTACCAATAGGGTAAAGGCAGCACCGATGAAGTGGCACCGATGCTCTCTGCCAGGACAAGCCTGCGCCCGCCGCAAAGCGGAAAGCACATTATGCAGTCCTTGTTAATAGGGTTGAAGTGGGCACGCAGCCCTATGCCAGGACAGGCCTGTGTCCGCCACAAGATGGAAAATAACATTACACAGGCCGTGTTATAAAACAGGAGCCGCATTTGAGGACTGCGGCTCCTTTTCTGGCAAAATGTTTGACTGATTGACTGGTCAATTGACTGATTATTGGATTGGTAAATGATCGGTCAATGGGTCGGTTAGTTTTTTTCTGTTCCTTGCGGCCACTGCTCCATCACTGTGAGATACCTAATGTCACCGTTTTTCACAGTGGGGTAATTACAGTCACTGTTTTTTCATCGTGAGATACCAGCTGTAGGGGATCATGGTATCGTCAGCCTTTTCCATTCTGTCCTTTGCAACTTCAAGGGTCAGCGGAGCCCCCATGACAACTGGATCACCGGGATTCCAGTCTGCGGGCGTTGAGACGTTGTCCGCATCATGTTTTTGAAGTGAGAGAATGATGCGCTTGATCTCGTCAATATTGCGGCCGGTGGACATGGGGTAGAACAGGATGGCGCGGATGATCGAGTCGGGATCAATGATGAAGACGGCGCGCACAGTCTGAGTCTTGGCAACAGACTGAAGCATTCCATAGGCCTTGGCCACACTCATGGAGATGTCCGCCACGATGGGGAAGGGAATCTTGACTTTGCCCTTTCCGCCCAGATCGATGTGCTCGATGCTCTCGGCCCATGCGAGATGGGAGTGGAGGGAGTCAATGGAAAGGCCCAGGAGCTCTGTATTGATTTCACGGAACTCATCGGCACGCCTTGCCAGCGCGATGAACTCAGTGGTGCACACGGGAGTAAAATCCGCGGGATGGGAGAAAAAGACGACCCATTTGCCCCGATAGTCTTCAGGGAAATTCACCTTTCCCATTGTGGTCATAGAGCGGAAGGCGGGGGCGGGATCGCCGATCAAAGGCATGCTGCTGCAGTTATTTTCAAAATCCGACATCTTTGAATTTCTCCTTTCTGAGATGTTATAAATAATGCGGCGTGAAAAAAGTTTCGAAATGTAATTTGCGGAAAATTCCGGCCACCGCACCTTTTTTTACAATTCCATGTTATTCTGGGATTGAGACAATGTCAACCGGTCCCTTCTGATATTTGGTCCCGGTCCTTTCGGAGACAGGGGACGGTTCTTCGTCTCCTTCACATGGGATCAGGAGACAGAGAACCGTCCCCTGTCTCTTTTTTGACTTCAGCGCTTTTCAAAGAATTATTTCAACAATACAGGAGGGTTGTATGAGAGCTTTACGTATAGGTGTCATCGGTCTTGGGGATATCTGCAATGCCTATCTGACAAATCTGCAGAAATATCCGGATGAAGTGGAGCTGTATGCCTGCGCCTGCCGCACGCCGGAAAAAGCGAGGGCCAGGAAGGAGCAGTACGGCTTCAAAAAGGCTTATGATACAGGCGATGAGCTGCTTCAGGATCCGGATGTGGATGTCGTCCTGAACCTGACGACGCCGGCGGCTCATTATCACTATAATATTGCCGCGCTGCGGGCCGGCAAGCATGTGTATTCCGAGAAGCCTCTGGCCGCGACCTACGCGGAGGGCAGGGAGATCATGGAAACCGCAGCTGAGAAGGGCCTGTATGTGGGTTGCGCGCCTGATACTTTCATGGGCGCCAGACTGCAGACCTTCCGCCGGCTGATCGATGAGGGCGTCGCGGGCACGATCGTAGGAGGAACTGCCAACTGTATATCCCACGGCTGGGAGTGGTATCATCCCAACCCGGAGTTTTTCTACCAGAAGGGTGCAGGCCCGGTACTGGATATCGGACCTTATTACATGACTGCTCTTCTGTCCCTGCTGGGGCCGGTGGAATCGGTCACTGCCATGGGGATCCAGCCGGAGCAGGAGCGGATGATCTATTCCGAGCCTCTCAAAGGGCAGAAGCTGAAGGTGGACCCGGAGATCATGTCTTCGCTGATGGCGGTCCTGAAATTCCGCTGCGGTGCTGTCGTGAGTTACAACATGATCTGGGACGCCTGGGATTCCGTCATGCCCCGCATGGAGCTTTACGGGACAAAGGCGACGCTGGTCATGGCGGAAGAGGATCCCAACAAGGGGCCGAATGTGTTCGGTGGAGATACCCTGGTGAAAACTGTTGAGACCTACCGCTGGAAAAATATGCCGCGTCACGAGGGGGATGAGGACATTCCGTGGGAGATTGCCGAGGTAAAGCACGATTTTGACGCGACCAGCTTCGTGACCAATAATCGTGGAATCGGCCTTGTGGATCTGGTGCGCGCAATCGCCGAAGGCCGTCCCAACAGGGCCGGCGGCGCCATGGCCCTGCATTCTCTCGAGGTGGGCGAGGCCATAATCAACTCCGCAAAGGAGCACAGATTTATCTCCATTGACTCGACCTTTGATCTGCCCGCAGCCATGCCGCAGAAATAACCTTCCCACGACCATGCCGCAGGAAAAATCTGCCCGCAGCCATGCTACAGAAATAATCCAATTAAGAAGAATGGCGGTTACACATGAATCATAGAGACAAAAAGATGCTTCCCCGCAGCATGGAGGTGCGGGGGGCGCGCGTACATAACCTGAAAAATATCGATGTGGATATTCCGCTGAATCAGATCACAGCCATAGCCGGCGTCTCAGGGTCAGGGAAATCCTCTCTGGCCCTGGGCGTGCTCTACGCTGAGGGTTCCAGGCGGTATCTGGAATCGCTCTCGACTTACACACGCAGGCGGATGACCCAGGCTGCACGGGCTCATGTGGATGATGTCCGCTATGTGCCTGCTTCCCTGGCCCTGCACCAGAGGCCCGGAGTCCCGGGAATCCGAAGCACTTTCGGAACCATGACGGAGCTGCTCAACAGCCTCAGGCTCATGTTCTCCCGTCTGGCCAGCCACCGCTGCCCCAACGGGCATTATGTGCCGCCCTCCATGGATGTGGCAGCCATGAAGGAAACGGTGTGCCCCGTGTGCGGCGTCGGATTTTACGGGCCCGGGGCGGAGGAGCTGGCCTTCAACAGCAGCGGCGCCTGTCCCACCTGCGGGGGAACCGGCATCACCCGCACGGTCGATGAGTCCACTCTGGTGCCCAACGAGGATCTGACCATAGACGAGGGCGCGGTGGTGGTCTGGGGGACCCTCATGTGGTCACTCATGAAAGATGTCTGCCGGGAAATGGGTGTGCGCACGGATGTGCCCTTCAAAGATCTGACTGCGGCGGAAAAAGAGATGGTCTATCACGGCCCCGCCGAAAAGAAGCATATTTTTTATATGAATCCGCAGACAAAGCAGACCGCGGAGATGGATTTCACCTATTTTAACGCCGTCTATACGGTGGAAAATGCCCTGTCCAAAGTAAAAGATGAAAAAGGAATGAAGCGGATCGAGCGTTTTCTGGCAGAAGGCACCTGTCCCGACTGTCGCGGGACACGTCTGTCCGAGGCTTCCCGGGCTCCCCGTCTGCGGGGGATTGGCCTGGATCAGGCGACGGCCATGACACTCTCTGACCTCATTCCCTGGGTCAAAGGCGTTCCGGATTCCCTGCCGGAGCCCATGCGTCCTATGGCCAAAAATATCTGCGAGTCATTTCTGGATACCTCTGTCCGCCTGATCGATCTGGGACTGGGATATCTATCCCTGGACCGGGCGGCCTCTACTCTGTCCACCGGAGAGCGTCAGCGGGTACAGCTGGCCAGGGCTGTCCGCAACCGGACGACCGGTGTACTCTATGTCCTGGACGAACCCTCGATCGGCCTGCATCCCTATAACCTGAAAGGCCTTACAGGGGTGATGGACGACCTGGCCGCAGACGGAAATACCGTCGTGATCGTCGACCACGACGTCCAGGTTCTGGCCCATGCGGACTGGATGATCGAGATGGGTCCAGGCGCCGGCGCTTCGGGCGGCACAGTCATCGCCGAGGGCACTATTGAGGAAATCAAAAAGAATCCGGACTCTGTGATCGGACCCTATCTGTCTGGACAAAAATCATGCGAAAGCCCGGACACGTGCGAAGGCCTGCATAGCGACCTACATACAGACCTGCACGAAAACATGCATAACGTCCCGCACAAGAACCTGCACGATGACTTATTTGCGGACGGCGTGATCCACATGCGGACCGGCCAGATCCACACGGTGCATCCACTTGATGTCAAGATCCCCAAAGGGCGGCTGACGGTGGTCACAGGCGTCTCCGGTTCGGGTAAGACAACTATGATCCTTGAGAGCCTGATTCCGGCACTGTCGGCCTCCATAAAGGGCAAAAAAAATCCCGCCCATGTGAAGTCGCTGGAGGCCCCCGGCATCAATCAGGTCAAGCTGATTGACGCCACTCCGATCGGCATCAATGTGCGGTCCACTGTGGCGACCTATGCAAATGTCCACGATGATCTGCGCAAAATCTACGCCCGCACGCCGGACGCAAAAGAGCGCGGCTACAAGGCCGGTGACTTTTCCTACAATACCGGTAAGCTGCGCTGTCCCACCTGCGACGGAACCGGGGAAATCTCGCTGGATGTCCAGTTCCTGCCGGATGTGGATATTCCATGCCCGGACTGCAGGGGCGGAAGGTACCGCCGGGAAGCCCACGAGGTGGTGCGCAGGGCCAAAAACGGGACTTCCTTCAGCCTTCCCGATCTCATGTCCATGAGCGTCGATGAGGCACTGGAGGCCTGCTCGGATCTGGCGACAACACACAGACGCCTCAAGGTCCTCCACGATCTGGGGCTTGGCTACCTTACCCTGGGTGAGGAGACCCCCGGTCTTTCGGGCGGAGAGGCACAGCGCCTGAAGCTGGCCAGTGAAATGGGCAGGGGACAGTCGGATTCCGTCTTTGTTTTTGACGAGCCGACCATCGGCCTCCATCCCAAAGATGTTCGAGTGCTTCTGGATGTATTCCGCAGCCTTCTCGACCACGGAGCCACTGTCATCGTCATCGAGCATGATCTTGACGTTATCCGCAGCGCGGATTATATCGTCGACATGGGGCCGGGAGGCGGCGCGGAAGGAGGCCGCATTGTCGTGAGCGGCACGCCGGCACAAGTACGCGCCTGTCAGGAGAGCCTGACGGGTCAGAATCTGTAGTTGTTCGCTCTTCTGCGCTGCAGCAGTGAAGGTATTAAGCGGGTGACGATCAGGGCTCCCAGCAGGACTCCGAATGTGTCGATCAGAATATCCCTGATTTCTCCCGACCGCCCCGGAACAAAAGTCTGGTGGAACTCATCCGTGGAGGCATAGAGGAATCCTATGAAAACTGCCCTGCGCAGAATCTTCGAAGCAGAATTTCCGTCTCTTTTCCGCGAAGAAGAATCGGAATCCTGCATATATTCAGTGATAGTGAGTGAAAGCAATGCGCCCAGTATGGCATATTCCGTCATATGGGCGCATTTTCTGACCGGAAAAGTCCCCTGATCCTGCAGCTCCAGTTTTTTATCGGGCGGCATTTCGGTGTAGCCTTTTACAAAAACGGTGCAGATAAAATCTATGAGTGTATCGCTTTGGTAGTCGGACACCGTACTTCTCGCTGAGGACATGATAAAGATGAACAGCATCCAGAAAAGGGTGAGTGCGGTCAGGACCCTTCTGCGAATTGTTCTGTTGTTTTTCATTCTAAGGATTCAATCCTCCATTTTCAGAATATCAGATTTCCGGCGGACAAGGTTTTCGTCAACTATTATATGTAGCATTTACAGCCTGTCCCATACAGAAAGCGCATAAAGCCGAATGATCTGTTCGCCTTTGTGCGCTTTCTGAATAAGACAGGCTCTAGAAATTTCTGAACATGACAGCAGTCATGTCTTTCTGATTGATCGTGATGCGGACGTCCAGCATGCGGATCAGGTCTCTGATACTGTAGGGTCTTCCGGAGGGAAGGGCTCCTGTACCTTCAAAGATTTTCGGTATCGGGTCCAGGTTTTCATTGTTGCCGTTCCTGAAGAGTGTCATCCCTTTGTAGGTGTATGGACTCTTTCCGGTCTTCTCTGTCTCCGCCTCGGCGGTCCACTGGTTGTTGCCGATTCTCCATCCGCTCTTCCATTTATCACAGCTGTAGGTGCCGCCCAGGTAATCGATCAGTTTTGCGAAGCTTCCTCTTCCGGAGTAGTCTCCGAATGGATTCCCGTCAAAGTCCTCACAGACGTCGAGTCCGGCCAGCCAGTAGGTGCCTGTTCCGCGATGATAATAGAATTTATAACTGGCACTATCGGCATCGGATGCCTTGAGTTTATGCCCTCCCACATTGACCAGTGCGAGGATCGGAGCGGGATACTTGTCCTTGAGTTCAGCAGGAGCCGCGTAGCAGGTCTTGCCGAATGTTTTCGCCGCATCGACGTAATCGTTTTCAAGACGGATAAAGACATCTTCGGTCTTAAGGCGGGAGGAGGATGTTGCGTCCGTGAAAGAGATCGTACTGATGCGGTATTTTTCACGCTCTCCCGTCGCGCTCCAGTCAGCTGACAGATTGGGTATGCGCCCGCTGTCCCCCTTCTGTACAATGGGGGCGGAAGAAGAGATCACATCCGCTGCCGGCCCTGATTTTTCAGGTTTCAGATATACCCCCACAGATGGATTCTCCTTGCGCATCTGATCGTAGGGCGGTGTACCTGCCCCGCAGGAAAATGAAAAGAGCTTATCCATTTTCTTCAGAATTCCGGCTGCCTCTTCGAAGCAGGTGTTGGTCTCCAGGTACATTCTGAATGTATAGGAAGCCCCGTAGATTCCGGAATCGTCTCCCGTTTTCTCTATTTCCAGACGGATTTCCGGGTTCTTTTTGCACTTCTTTTCTATTTTTTTCAGCGCGTCCATGTTCTTTTCGATCACAGTGCTGAAATAATTGTCGGACAAAGCCTTTTCCCAGCGCCCTGTTGCCTCGCCTTTCTCATAGACCGGCACCGAAATGGAGAAGACGGAGAAGCTGCCCCCGTCCCCACTGGCGTAGAGATAGCGGATTCCCTCACCTTTTTCATCAGAGAGAGGGGTCTTCTTCTGGAGCTTCCATGAGTCACCGTAGATGCTTTTGACATACTCATTGACTTCGCTCTCCGTGTACTCGGAGGGAGTGTAGAGACGGTAGATCAGAAAGCCTCCCAGGGCAGCAGCCAGGACACACAAAAGAAGCACGACCGGAAAAATCCATAGTTTTCCCCGCCGCGCTGACCTTTTCGCGGAAACATTTTCAGTTGTGCCGTTTTGTACAGACAGCATCTCCCGTGTGTTACCCTTTCCGAAAGACAGGGGAGAGACAGGAGGCAGCTCCTGTCCCGCCCTGTCTGCTTTTTTGTTTTTATTTCTTTTCTTTTTTTTTGATCCTGTACATTTCAGTCCTGTACAGAGATTTCCATGACCGGATCCATTCCCTGACAGGATATCCATGACCGGATCCACTCTCTGGCAGAAATATCATTGATCAAATCCGTTCCCTGACAGGATATCCATGACCGGATCCACTCTCTGGCAGATATTTCATTGATCGAATCCGTTCCCTGACAGGGGTACCGGCGGTCAGATCAGTCCCTTGATAAAGACGATGATGATCAAAATCGGAAGGACCCATGTGATATAGGGTCTCGTCCATTCCGGAAGCTTCACACCCTCGCCCTCATCGGCTTCATTCCTGAAGTTTTCCCATCCCCAGCCGAATTTGCGGGTGCAGAAAAGGACAAAGACCAGAGCGCCCAGAGGCAGCAGGAAGTTGCTGACAATAAAGTCTTCCAGGTCGAGGATGGCAGAGCCTTCTCCGCGGGGCTGGATCCAGGAGAGTACATTGAATCCCAGAGCACAGGGCAGGGATCCGATGAAGATTGCGAAAATATTAAACAGTCCGGACTTAAACCTGCTGCATCCGAACAGATCCATGCACATGGCCATGATATTTTCAAACACGGCGAGCACTGTGGAAAATGCCGCGAAGGACATAAAGACAAAGAACAGGCTTCCCCATACTCTTCCCAGAGGCATGTTGTTGAAAATGTTGGGAAGGGTGATGAAGATCAGGCTGGGGCCTGCGCCCGCCTCCACGCCGTATGCAAAGCAGGCAGGGATGATGATCAGGCCGGAGCAGATCGCAACAAATGTGTCCAGCAGGACGACATTGACGGACTCTCCGAACAGGGACCGCTCTCTTCCGATATAGCTTCCGAAAATAGCCATGGAACCGATGCCTACACTGAGTGTGAAGAATGACTGGTTCATTGCGGCTGAAATCACGTTCCAGATTCCGGCTTCCTGCATTCTCTTGAAATCAGGGATGAGCAGGTAACGGATTCCCTCTGCTGCACCGGGCAGGAAGATACTGTTCACGGCGAGAATCATCATGATGATAATCAGAAGAATCATCATGACCTTGGTCACGCGCTCCAGTCCGGCCTGCAGACCTCTCATGTTGACGAAGCATCCAAGCACGACTACGAGACCCATAAAGCCCACCTGCATGGCGGGACTCAGGAGATTCTGTGAAAAGACATTTGCCACGCCGTCGGGGTCCAGGCCTTCAAACCTTCCGCCCGCTTCCAGGAAGAAGTACTGAAGCATCCATCCGGCGACAGTGGTGTAGAACATCATCAGAATGTAGTTGCCTGCCAGGCAGGCAAAACCGTGAAGATGCCATTTGGAACCCTTGGGCTCAAGCTTCTGATACATGCTTATGGGACTGGTCTGGCTGGCACGTCCGACAGAAAACTCCATGCACATTGCCGGAAGGCCCATGATGAAAAGGAAAAACAGATAGATGAGCACGAATGCGCCGCCGCCGTACTGCCCGCACAAATACGGAAATCTCCATACATTACCAATACCGATCGCGCAGCCCGCGCTGATCAGTATAAATCCCAAACGACTGCCCAATGATTCTCTTTGCATAATTACGATACCTTTTCTTTCCTTCTTTTTTGCTGCTTCTCTTTCCGTCAGCTTCTGAGTGTCAGGTTCTTCCTGATTTTGTTATGGTTCTTTGTTCTCAGTCGGCTCCTGTGTGTCAGGTCCTTCCTGCTGCGCGTCTGTGTCGGACTGGGAATCCTCGAAATCTCCGCCGCCGGTCGGCAGATCACTGTCATCAGAAATGCCGCTGTCATCACCCTCTTCTGATTCGGGAGATACAGAGAAGGTTTCTCCTGCTTCGCCCTGGCCGGAAGGTGAAGCGCTGCTGCTTCCTCCGGACCTGCTGCGGCCGATCACATAGACCAGGCTCAGGACGACGACCAGGAAGAGCGTTGCGATCTTGACTCCGGTCTCCTTGGTAATTCCGAATTTGTCGAGGAACAGATCCATGGCATCGGATTCCTCTTCATAATACCTGCGGATACGGCGGGCTTCCTGAATCTGCTTTTCCTCTTCCGAAATGGTTCTCGCCGCGACAGCTGCCCGGCTGCGTGCACGTCGTTCACGATCCCTGCGCTCCTGATCCTCGAGGGCTTTGCGTGCTCTCTTTTCGGCCAGGATCTTTTCCTCGGCGGCCTTTCTCTCGACGGCCTCTCTCTCAGCGGCTTCCCGCTGGGCTGCAGCTTTCTGCTCAGCTCTGGCCTTCTGTTCGGCCAGGATCTTTTCCTCAACGGCCTTTCTCTCAGCGGCCTCGCTGTCAAGGGCTTCCCCCTCTGCGGCTGCTTCTCCAGCCGGGGATTCTCCTTCTGCAGTGGCTTCTTTTCGATCCGGTGTTTCTGCTTCCGAGACGGCTTTCTGAGCCTCTTTTTCCTGTTTTTCCTGCTGCGCGAGGACCTTTTCCTGGCGTTCCTTTGCGAGCTGCTCCTCAATAGCTGCTGCCTTTACGGCGCTGTCTGCTGCAGCTGTTCCGGCTTCCGCTTCAGGCTGACCGGCTTGGGCAGCAGCTTTCTTAGCTTCCTGCTCAATGTCTGTCGGCCTTGCGGCAGCTTTCTTACCTTCATGCTCAGGGGCCGCCGGCCTTGCGGCAGTTTTCTTTGCTTCCCGTGTCGGGACCGCAGACTCAGCAGCTGATTTCCGGGAATCCCCGTCCTTCCTGGTCCTGGTCTTCTTCACTGCCGACTTTAAAATCGGGGTAGGCGCAGCTCCCAGCTCTTCATAGTGTTTTGCCGCGCGCTCCATGTGCCTGTTCATGCGCTTTTCTTCCGCTGTTTCTTCCAGATGATGCCTCATCTCGGCGATTCGGCGGCGCGCTTTCTCCAGAGGGGTGACTGCACCGTAGCGAAGCTTCGCCTTATTGTTTGAATCAACCGGCCTTTTTCCATTCCCAGGATCAG
>Ga0310695_10011023_pt1 | contig 13034 bp, 6 predicted proteins | sample RumenRJG_04DNA_FD_203882 | JGI IMG/M metagenome (GOLD analysis project Ga0310695, IMG submission 203882) | Bovine rumen microbial communities from Lethbridge, Alberta, Canada - RJG_04 (v2) (version 2) | ecosystem: Host-associated > Mammals > Digestive system > Stomach > Rumen | place: Canada...
CAGTACTAGTCCCTAGACACATGTCATTTATTCCAACCATTATGAATTGGAAGACCCATTCTTTAAGGAATGGATAGTTGACAATCAAAAGTAATTCATTTTTACCCTCACTTATTCACATCGCAGGCCTCAAACCCTTATGTGCAGGGCATTTGAAGGACGTGAGGGATAAGCAATGTCCCTCACGTTACCCTCACCTTTTGGGTCACATTCACTCCCATCACATAGTAACATGCGTCAGAACAGATACGCTTACATGACGTGAGGGCTTAAAGATTAAAAAGTGAGGGAGACGTGAGGGAGAAGGAAAGTCCCTCACGTGCCTTCACCCCTTTGTACATCGGCCTTTGAGAGGGGTCATGTGAGTATGTGAGGGACATTTTCGAATTCCTTGATTTTCGCGTCCGAGTCATTAATTGTAGCAATTGCTACATTTAATACTCGCAATTGCTACATTTAATACTTTCGTTCAGTCCGATTAATGCAACCTCCCAGTCCGTAGGCTTCGGACTCAGAGTTCGCTCCTTACGGACAAAGAGTTCGTAAGGGACGGACAAATATCTTGAAAAATGATAATTTAATATAAAATACAGAAGTTTTTCTTTGCCATACGGAAAATATTATCTACCTTTGCAGTGTCGACTAACTGGCTATCAACGTGAGTTCATTCTCATGCAGAAGTGAAGGTGGGTTTGACGTGTATATTTTGAGGAAGCGTTTACTGAACGTTTTGTAAGGATGATCATCCGGAACTTCGCAAATTCCAAATCTGTCATCTCGGCAAAGCAAGGGTAGATGCGTTGAGTATGTTGTATCTTTATGCTATCAACTAATGGTAGTCATTGATAAACATATTCGGGGCTTCTGCATTGCTCGTTTTATGACAGATGGGCATTGCGAAGGCCTCGGGTGATGAACGAGCAAGGATGAGTGGATTGCCCCGTTTTTTCATATATACACTACTCAACAATGTCTACTATAGAAGGCAGCCACAGGGCAAGCGGATGTCGCAGGAAAACCGATGAGTGACATTTTATGTCTGGGCGCATATGACGAGCTTTATAGGATAGACACCAGCCAGCTACTCTATTTTGAAGCCGACGACCACTATACCAATGTCTATTATGCCAATGGTACGCATTTTGTGATTCCTTTTGGCTTGTCCAAGGTTGAAGACCTCGTTATGCGAATGCCCTCCGCCTCAAAACAGTTGATGCGACTGGGACGTAAGTATATCGTCAATACTCATCGCATTTTCCGTGCCAGCACCACCAAAGAACTCATCTTTCTTTGTGATGATCAGGGAAAGTACGTCCAACTGCATATTTCGAAACCTATATTAAGGGGACTAATTGACACTTTAAAGGGATTTCACGAAAAAAAATAGGGGTTTTGCGAATCGCCAAGTTAAAAAATCCAACTCCACACTTTTTTATCTTAATTTTGCAAGCGATATGTGTGCACTATAGCTGTATCTATATACTATTTACCGCATGCACGTATATATATAATAATGTAGAAATAATAACTTAAAGTACAAATTAAAAAATTAAATCTATGAGAACAGAATTTATCTACTCGTTTATGGCACTTGGTGCTATTCCCGTTGTGGCGAATGCAGCTGACGTGCAGACAATCAAGAACGATGTACTTGCCTCTACCGATGGTAATCAGGTGGAGTATGCCGTTGGAAAACTTGTTCCTGGTAAATACAACTTTACCGCACAGGTTCTTTCTAAGGTGTATGGCGTAGAAGTGAAGATTGGCGGAAAGACACAAAAACTTGACGGCAAGAACGATGAACAGGATGTAAATATCGAGTTTACCCTCACTCAAGAGACCGATGTCAAACTGACACTCGTGAGCACCGATCCAGGTGAGGCTGGCGCAGGCTTCACTGTATCTGGCGCAAAAGTGATACTTGATTATAACTTTGCTACTATCAAGTCGACATTAGCTGACAACGCTGATGCTCTTGCTGCTATTATCGGTGGGTACAACTATGCCGCAAAGCAGGAAGACGTTGATGCTGCCAAAGCACTGAAGACAAAGGCAAATGGTGTTAAAGAAACCTATGATGACTATAAGAAGTTTAAGCTCTACGCTGACAAATCAACCATTCAGGAAGAAATCGACGCACTGGCTGAAAGTGCCGCAGCAAAGGAAGCAGCCTATCAGAATGAACAGGCATACAACCGCGTAAATGCCGCTGTTACTGTTATTAAGGGCAAATACAACACTGCCGTAGCAGAAATTGAACAGACCCTCGTTGGTGTGGCTGCCTATCTGCTTGATGGTGCCAAGGCAGAACTGAATACAAAAATCAATGCCAAGATTACCGAAGCGACACAGGCCAGCTATGCTTCTTATCAGGCAGGTACTGCTGTGGATGATGAGACAACAAATATGGGTAAGATTCCTACAGAAGTGGCTCTTAATACCATCGTTAATGACTATAAGAATCTGGCAACAAACAATATCAATGCCTACAATGCTTTGCATAAGAAGGTGACAGACCTGCAGGCTGCCCTTGATGCAGTTGTTCCTGCAGAGGCTATTGCTTCTCTGTTCCCCAAGACGGAGGCTCAGGCTGCTATCGATGCTGTTAACACCAAGGTTGAGGCTGCCAAGAACTCTGCTGCTCAGTTAACACTCAACGTTAACACAGAAGAGGCTACCGCTCAGGGTAAGATTACAGAACTGGCCGGTAAGGTGAACACCGCTAATGCAGAGTACGCAGCCAATGAGGCTACAAAGACTACTATTGAAGGTTTACAGACCAACCTGAACAATGCTAAGACAACGATCAATGCCCTGAAGTATGGCGATGCATCGGTTGAGAGCTACTACACGGCTTATGTTGCTGGTGTACAAGGTGAGATTGACGCGTTCAGCAATGCTGCCGCTACTGCCTACAAGGCTGATGGTACAGGTACAGCCCAGACCTACAACGCTAATCTGGACGTTACTGCTACTCAGGCTAAGATTGATGCCTATAAGACCAAAGCTAAGGAAGCAGTTGACAAGTACGACGCTCTTCAGGCAGCTATCAATACCGCTGAGACGGGTTATCAGGCAAAACTCGACGCTGCCCGTGCAGAGTTCGAAGGTCTGGCTATCTACGAAGCTGAGGGCTACGACTATAAGTTCAAGCTCGACCTCATCCAGAAGCGCATCAATGACATCAAGAAGGCCATCACAGCTGCTCAGGGCAAGGTTGGTTCTGAGCACTGGAATGCTATGATCGACATCGATGCTGATGCTGCTATCCTTACTGACATCGAAACCCTGCTCGATGAGAAGCAGGCACAACAGAATCAGTATGACAAAGACTTCCTGGACAATGGTCTGAATGACCTCGACACCCGAATTGCTGCATTTAACACGAATGCTACCAACGCTAAGCTTGGCGCTGACTATCAGGTATTTGTAGACGCTGAGACTGCTATTGCCGCAAAGGTTACTGATATAAAGAATCAGAAGGGAACTATCAATCCTGAGGATGATAGCGCTGCTGCTACAATTCAGGGGTTGGGAGTTAAGATTACTGATATCCAGGCTGAGCAGACCGCACTCGAGGAAGCAGCAGCATATATTGCTGCCAAGGTAACTGCTAATGGTGCGGCACAGACCACACTTGCTGGTAACATCACGACCCTGCTGGGTAAGATTACTACATTCAAGAATACTTATAAGATTGGTCAGGATGCTTCAACTCTGGGTAATCGTGGTAAGGCTGCAGGTAGCATCACAACAGAAGTTGGTGAGATTGTGACCGCTCTTGGTAATCTTCAGACAGCAAACTCTAGTTTCGATCCTACCGTTGTGACTCCAGTCGAAAAGATTGAGGCTGCAGTTGCTGGCTTGACCATCAGCAATCTGGATAAGGGTGTTTATGACGTTAAGTATAAGATAGGTGACGATGCTGAGCAGACACTCAACGATGTATTAGTCGTTGACGGAACTCTGACTATTGATGCTGTTATTCCCGAAGGAAAAACTGCTTCGATCACGAAACTCACCTACCACGAGAACTCGCAGGTTGAGACATCATACGAGAGCACCGACACGGAGAATCCTGGCTTCAACACTCAGTACACCGCACTGTATAATCAGGAGAATGCACTCGAAACCGCAGCTCCTGGCATCAAGACCGCTGTAGCAAACAATGCTGCCAAGTATAAGACAGTGAACCAGGCTATGGCCGACCTGAAGACATATATTGGCAATAAGCTGAAGAATGATACTAATGTTAATTTGATTATCAAGGCTGACGGTAGTTTCTCAGGTAGTGCAAAAATGACAGTTTATACCTCACAAGACTTCATTTTGTATTGTACAGGTCTTGATAAGGACTATGGTACCGTCAGAAATGAGATGCTTGCCGATACGCTAGCCTTGCGCACTGCTATTGATGAAGCATTTGCTACTGAGACATTGGTAGAAAAATGGACTGCCAACTCTATCATTGTTGGTGAAGGAGAAAATGCAAAGACTTACTCGATTGCAGGCATCAAGGCTGCTGTTGACATCATTCGCAGCACAGCAGAGGCTGAACAGGCAAACTGGTATGGATATCGACATATCAGATCTACTGGCAGTAACGATATTGGCACCAAACAGAAGGTCAATGACACATACTTTACCAATTCTTTCACTGCTGCTAGAAACGAACTTGCTACCAAGGCTGGTGAAGGTGCTGCCGCATATTATGTCGGACTCGTTGGTAACGGGGCAGAAGTTACGGGTTCGTATGAAAACGAACTAGAAGATATTCGACTCGCAATGTTCAACAGTCTGAAAGCTCGTACTGCTGTTGCTGATCAGGCAGGTTATGTCACAGAATTGAAGGCTCTGAAGGCCAAGATTGATGCTGTTCAGGCCAACGCTACTGCCAACCTTGCTAAGTACAACGAGCAGAAGCCTGCTGCCGCTGCGCTCCAGACGCTGTGGAACAACACTTATACGGAGATTGCTGCTCTCGACCACAGTAGCCAAGGCCCAGTTTATCTGCAAGAACTCGATGCTATCCAGGTGACTCTTACTGCCGCTACGGATGCTATTGAGACCAACTATGTAACTGGTAAGTCTGTAGAGAATGCACAAGATTTAGCTACTATTGAGACTGATATCAATAATGTGAAGGCACGTCAGTCTGCTTCATACAACGATTATGTTGCTGCCGACAACAAGGCCGCTCACGAAAGCTTCATGGGTACAGAGACTACGAAGGGCGCTATCCAGATGGCTACTGAGGCTTATCAGAAGGCCGTAAAGGAGCGTGCTCAGTACAACTCTGAAAATGCCACCATTAAGAAAGCCATAGATGATGCTGCCGCAACGCTCGATGAGGCTCTGTTCAACTGTCCGGGTGACATTGCTACCCTAACACAGCAAGAAAACGAGGCTTATGCCGCTGTTGTTAGTCCAACAGTATTCGACGTAAGCCAGTTCAACGCTGATGCTCTTACGATTGAGCAGACCATCACTAATAAGCTCACAGCCTTCAGAACTGATATCGCTACAGCTATTGATGGCGTATGGAGTCCGTTGGCCATAGGATACAACAATCAGGTTGATAACGCTGAAACAGAAATCGCAGACTACAGCACTAGCGCTAAGGAGAATGCCTTCAAGGATGTTAAGGACGCTATTGCCGATGGTAATGCTGCCGTGACGAAGGATAACAATGGCATTGTTACTGCTGTTGATATCGACAAGTTGGAGGCTGCCATGAACACGCTGGAAAACATCGACGGCATGCTGGCTGCCGACAAGGACGCTGCTGCCGTGAAGGATCTGACACCGCGCTTGACCGAGGCTGAAACGAAGTACACAGATGTGAAGACTTACATCAATGGCGTAACCAACGATATCGCAGCTAAGGATACTCAGTTGCAGAATCTTGAGACAGCATACGCGAATATTGCCGACGAAAAGGCATTGGACAAGACATTTGCTAATCGCGACATCATCAAGAATGCACTCGATGGATTCAATACAGCTGCTAACAACTGCAAGACTGCTGTTGAGAATGCCGTTGCTGCCGACAATAACAACACAGCCGCTTACGGTGAGATGACTGCTGCCATCGCTGACGTTGAGGCTAAGCTGACAGAGGCTAAGGCTGCCGCCGCTCCTTATAAGTATGCTACATCGTTTGCTACGAATGAGACAGATCTGGCCGACATTAAGGCTGATGCCGAAGGTTACAAGGCTGCAGGCTCGGCCGTAGCCAACAAGACAGGTGTCCTGACAGATGTTGAAACACTTAGCGCTGCTATCGAAGCTACTCTGACCATAGCCTTCGGCTATGAGCAGGCTAAGCTGGCTGCTGATATCACTGAGTTGAAGAACCAATACAATGCTTACGTGGCTGCCAACGGTCTCAATGCAACTGCAACAACTTTCAAGGGTGAAATCGACGACCTCGAGAGTCTGCTTAAGACTATTGTCATTGCTGATGCTGACGATCCTGAGGATGGCATCCAGTACGACGAGATTCTCGCTGGTACTGCTGCCTTGATTAAGCTGCAGAACGACATTGCCGACGAGCAGTCTAAGTTACTGGAGGCTAATGCGAGCGAGTATTCTAATGCGAACGTACTTGCTAACTTCACAGGTCAGCTCAATGGTCTTGCTGAGAAAGCTACACTCGAAGGAAATGACACATGGGTTGGCAGGCAGACTGTTGGTGGCAAGAAGATTTCTGAGGCCATCGCTGAGATCCAGGCTCAGATTGCCGATGTCAAGGCTGCTATTGAGGCTGAGGCTAACATCTCGTTCTACAAAGACCAGTATCAGGCTCAAATCGATGCAATTGAGGATGCTCTCAAGACTGTCACCGAAGCCATTGCTGATAAGCAGGCTCAGTTCACAGCCAACGCTGAGGCTTACGCTACGCTCAGGGCTAAGCTTGCAGAACTGCAGGGTAAGGTAAATGCTGCCAAGGACAAGGTTGGCGAATACGAGTATGCCGCAAATACATACATGTCGTATATTGAGAAGTATAACGATCCAGAAGATCCCGAATTGCTCACTGGTGGTGTTCAATATGATATTAACAGCCAAATTAAGTGGCTTAACAACTCCAATGAGAACGTCTCACTGACTGCCACAGACAACATAGATGGTTTCGTAGATTATGTTGAGGTACGTGTTCAGAGATATCTTGATAATAGTGCTTATGCCGAACTCGATAAACAGCGCGATGCTCTCGAAACCGCACTCGTCAATGCTATCGATATCTCCAACCATGAAGGTGTTGAGAAGTACTCAAAAGCATTGTGGGCAAGACTAATTGCAGAGAAAAATGGTATCAATGAAAAGATTATTGCTCTGTGGAAGGAATGGTATACTTCAAGTCAGAACTGGCAGGGTTCATTCGATGTAGAAACTACTTGGTATACAAGCCCTTGGTACAATGGTCGTTATTATAATTATTATTATACTCTTGATGAGAATAACCAGCGAATTGCCAAAGCTATAACCAGCGATGCAGACTACGCTGCTCAGATGGTGACCGTCAAAGCCATCAAGGATGAGATTGAGGCACTCGCAACGGCTGTTGACAACCTCGGCCTGCTGGGTGACGTTAATGTTGACGGCAAGGTGAACGTGCTTGACTACCAGAAGGTACTCAATATGATTCTCGATCCTACATTGCTGCCTGAGGATGGTTCTGACTTGTTCTTCAACACCGATATTAACCGGAATGAAGTGATTGAGGTGGGCGACCTGACCGCAATTGTCAACTACATCCTGACACACGACTGGTCTGGCTATGCAGCCGCTCGTGGCTATGGCATGAGTGATTCAAACGAGAGCCTGAGCATGACACAGGATACGAAGCGTATTGCTGTCAGCCTGGCTAACGTCAGCGACTACACCGCATTCCAGATGGATCTGGTACTGCCCGACGGCATGAAGATTGTGGGCACATCGCTCAGCAACCGAGCTGGAGAGAGCCACAAGCTATACAGCCGCAACCAGATGGATGGCAGCATCCGACTGCTGGCTTCTTCAGTAACTGGCGAGACATTCAGTGGCAATGAGGGAGCTGTGCTCTACATCGATGTAGAGACCACTGGCGAGTACATGGGTGGCAAGGCTGAACTGCTGAACATCCTCTTCGCTGACACCAATGCTCAGACCCGTAGCTTCACCATTGGTGGAGATGCAACAGGCATCGACACTGTGGGCACATTCGAAGCTCTGAAGCAGAAGGTTTATGACCTCGGTGGACGTGTGAAGGATGGTCTGAAGAAGGGTATCAATATCATCCGTCGTGCTGACGGCTCTACCCAAAAGGTGGTGAAGTAAGCACGAACTTCTCTAAAAAGTAATTGCGGGGTGGCAGCTTTGCTGCATGGTATCGCTGCCACCCTTTTATCAAAAAAGATTAATCAAAAAACAGTTTTAAACATGATTAATATCACGACAATTAGAAAACGGATGACTAAAGGCTTGTTGCTGATGATGCTTTTCTTGGCGCAGAGCATGGTTTCATCCGCTCAGGCGAAACTCTATATAGAGGACTTTACTGTATCAAAAGCTGATATAGGGAGTGAAGATGGTAAGGCTGTGTCGCTGATGCTTGACAATGATGTGGTTGCCACTCAGTTGCAAGTGACAGTGGAGCTTCCTGATGGCCTGGTATATGTTCCCAATTCTGCAAAACAGACAAGCCGTATTAAGAGTGCTGATGCTTATGTAGATGCTTCTACTGATATCGGTAAGTTGGTTATTTTGGGAACTGATGTGAATGTTGCTGCAGGTACTGGTGCTGTGATTACTTTCAATGTAAAGCCAAACGCCATGTTGACAGAAGGCAAGCATCAGATTAAACTGACAGAGATCGTTGTTTCTGATGAGAATGCCAATCAGCTGAACACCATTACAGAGTCAACTACCACAGTGACAATGCTGAGTCTGAGTTCTTGTAAGATGGAAGCTCCCGAGATGCTGTTGGCTGCCGTTAATCAGGAGTATCAGATTGATGTAACACTGAATAACGAGGGCATTGACAATGTCTCTGCTGTCTCTGGTACTGTTACTCTTCCTGCAGGCTTGGAGATTATTGAGGGCGAAGATGGTAAGTTCATCCGTTCTGAGCGTGCCCAGTCTCCTCTGGGCTTCAAGGTGAAGGACTTTGAAGGCTATACAAACTTCGTACTGAGTTCTACTAGAAACACTCCGATCATTGGTACTGACGGCGTTCTCTTCTCTTTCAAAGTGAAGGCTGATGCTACCTTGGCAGATAACGCTATCATCAAGTTGAGTAATCTCCGTGTGGCTGATACAGAAGGTAAGTCTGCTTTATTGTCAGATATAGAGATTAAGGTGGCTCTTGACATGCTGAGTGTTGCTAAATTCGAACTGACTGCCTTTATTGATAAGGTGAAGGCTATTGAGACTGAGGGTAAGAACGGTGCTGATGCACTGGCTACCGCTATCAGTACTGCAGAGGCTGCACTTGACGCAACAACGATTGATGAGGTGAAAGCTGGTGAGGAAGCACTGAAGCAGGCTGTCTCTGTATTCAACAAGGCTAACCTCGAAGAAGGTCTCGTAGAGATTACTCAGAGCCAGGGTAAGGATCTGGACGACTTCACACGTGCTGAGTTGGTAGAAGGTAAGGGCTACAATACCTATACTGTAAATGACGATCTGAACATTGCTATCAAGATGATGAACCTTGATGTGAAGGGTTGCGACTATGTAGTGATTAAGTTTGCTGAGCCTGTGGCTGCTGGATGGCATCTCGCTTTCTGGTCTAACCAAGACTTGGTTGATGTCCCTGCTGGTGCTACTGAGTTCAAGTATGTGTTTGCTGATGATCCTAATTGTGGCGTTTCTGCAGATGGCGTTCTGCCACAGATTTGCATGATGACTTTCTTCGGTGGATTCCAAGCACCTCTTGTAGCGAAGATTGAGGGTATCTACAAGCATGTTGTTCCTGTTCATACTTGGGACTTCACCAAGTGGAGCGAGGCTACCATTGCTAACCTGAAGGCTGAGGCCGCCAAGGGCTATACTGAAGGTCTGTGGTCTGATGCTGAAAAGGCCGATGGTTCTGCTTCAACGATGGAAATCTCTAAGGACAACTGCTTCTGGCAGGTAGGTACAAGTACAGAGGGCGAGACTCTGACTGCTAATGGTGAGGAGATTGCTGAATTGAAGGGTCTGAAGTTCAAAAACAATAAGGCTCGTTCACTGGCTATTGCTGTGAACTATGGCGATTGCACATCAGCTAACGGTGCAGGCTTCGGTCCTTATCATGGACCTGCATACCTCTGGTTGGGCAGCAAGAATGTTGAGTACTTCACTATCCCCGCAGTCAAGGGTGGTACAACCATCAAGATGGGTGTTGAGTCACACAAGCTAACTGATGCTCGTGGCGTACAGCTGTTCGCAGGCGAAACTGAGTTGAAGGACGCTGAAGGCAATGCAGTTGCTGCTCCAAAGGAATATACTGTACAGACTTGGGCTGTTCCAGCTGGTAGTGCTTGCAACATCGTGGTGAAGAACACCAATGGTTGTCACATCTACTTCATCGATGCTGAACAGGATGAAGAGGTACTTACAAGTATCAGCACTGTGAAGAGCAACATCAAAAATGATGTTATCTACAATCTGAATGGTCAGAAAGTGAACAAGACCAGCAAGGGCTTGTACATCATCAATGGTAAAAAGGTTGTTATTAAGTAGAAAAAACTTGCCTTAACGCAACACGAGGTTGCGTCAAAATGAAGTGAACCCCGAAAGTTGGATAAAAACTTTCGGGGTTCATATCAAACTATACTGTGAGTGCACAGCAGACCCTACTGTGCTCTTGGATTTCATATACTCTACCCAAGGTTTAGCCAAGGTTTAGCCAAGGTCAAAAGGCTGAAATTACCTTGGATAAAGCGATGGAAATGCGAGACAAGAGTATGGCTACACTCCCTTATGTCAGGTGACAGTCCGTGACATATACGAAGGGGCTTTCACTTTGCTATTCATTACAAGATAGTAAGGCTTACCCTGCGGCCTAATCCTTGGAATATCTTTAAGAGTGTAGAGACCTGTATGTCTGTATGTCCGTTCTCGACACGTGAGATATAGCTTTTTTTTGTTCCAATCTTATCGGCAAGCTGCTCCTGTGTAAGACCAGCCCTTTGGCGTTCCTCCTTAAGACGCTCTCCCAATATGAAAGCATCGGCATCAGCATCGAACTCCATTCTTGCAGGGGTTCCTTCTGCACCAAAATCTTCAGTAATGAAATCTTCAATCGGTGTAAGATTCAGTTTCTTCATTTCTTCTCTTGTCATATTATTCTCCTTTCTTCTTTTTGCTTTCAAAATATTCGTTCATTACTCAATTTTTCGGTAAAGATAACTAATTGGTGAACATTCTCCAAATATTTTCGCAGGAAAATGCATTATGTAGTTGAAATTAATATTAAAATGCAAGAAGAATTGCATAGAAGGATTATCAAAGCTGTTATGTCTGGTTATGTCTGGTGACAGGTCCATGACATATATGGGAAGAGTGAAGATGTAAGATGGATGATGGAAGAACTACAGATTAGTCTTTTGTGAAGCCGAGGGTGAGGACACTGATGCGGATGCCTTCTACGTCTTTGAGGGCGTTAGCACAGGCGATGAGGGTGGCGCCAGTGGTACATACATCATCGATGAGCAGTACGTGACGGCCTTTCAGCCTGCTGTCGTTAACAAGCTGAAAGGTGTCGGCAACATTCTCCTGACGCTGCCAGCGTGCCAGCTTCGTCTGACTTTGGTGAAACTCCTTGCGACATAGTGCCTTGGTGACGATGGGAAGGTGAGTGATGTCGCTGACCCCAATGGCCAGCATCTCGCTCTGGTTGTAGCCACGCTGGCGCAGGCGCTTACTGGTTAGGGGAACGGGCAGCAGTACATCAATGTCGCTGAAAAAGTCGGAGAGTTGTAGCTCGCTGGCCATGACGCGCCCCATATCTTCGCCGATGTCTGGACGGTTGTTGTATTTCAGGCGGTAAACCATCTGGGCCATCTCTGTGTGAGGCTGATAGTAGAAGAGGGCAGCGGCTTTCTCCACAGGTGACAGTACCCAGAACAGCTGTGCCATGGGATTATCGAGAGGCTTCAGGTGAAAGTTGGTACGCGGCAGGTGAAACAGGCATACGCCACAGAGAGAGCGCTCAGTGGGCGACAGCCGTTCTCCACATACCACGCACATTCGTGGGGAGATAAAGTCCAGGAATCTGCTCCACCAGTTAATAGTCATCGTCTTCTGGTTCTTCTTCCACGTCAAGGCACTGGCGGATGATATCAAACGTGAAGCCACGGCCCAGTGCAAAGCGCATCAGCTTCTGGTTCAGTTCATAGTCGCTGGAAGCCTTGGTGCTACGGCGCTTCTGCTTGAGAAGGGGGCGCAGAACGTCAAGGTACTCGTCATCGTCAACCTCGTCGAGCACACGCCGACGGATGTCTTCGTCAATATGTTTCTGCCAGAGTGCCTGCTCCACCTTGCGACGTCCCCACTTATTATAGCGCACCTTGTCCTTGACGAAGGCACGGGCATAGCGTTCGTCATCGACATAACGCTCGCTGACCAGGCGTTGCATCACGCGGGCCTGCTCCTCCTCTGGAAGTTCCCAGCGACGCATCTTCTCTATCATCTCCCATTGGCAGTGCTCTGCCTGTGCACAGAGTGCTGCCAGCGTCAGATAGGCATCATTTTCCGTCTTCTGTTTCATCTGATGGCTTGTATAAAACGCGTCTTGCCAAACTGGTCGTCATGGGCTGTGACGTTGAAGCCCAGTTCCAGCAGGCGCTCTTCAATGATTTCTTCGTATAACGGATTAGTCTCCAGCCATAACTCTCCGCCAGGGTGTAGGGCTGACTGTGCGTAGTTCATGATGGGTACATAGAACTGCAGCGGGTTATCGTCAGGCACGAAGAGGGCTATCTCAGGTTCGTAGTCCAGCACATTGGCCTCCATCTGTTCGGCCTCGCTGTCGCAGATATAAGGCGGATTGCTGACGATGAGGT